>Ga0154653_1047_pt2 | contig 10776 bp, 9 predicted proteins | sample Rifle2008BG13ft_FD_116082 | JGI IMG/M metagenome (GOLD analysis project Ga0154653, IMG submission 116082) | Chloroflexi bacterium RBG_13_68_17
CAAACGGAGTCGTCCAGGGCCGGACGCTCATCCCAGCCGAAGGCGTTTCTCATGCCGACCCTCGGCCGGCGGACCGCTGCCACACCTGGGCGGTCTCCTCGCAATCGAGGGCGACGCGCGTCTTCAGTCCCTGCCCCAGCGCAATGAGCAGGTCGCCGGCAGCCGAGGCCCAACGGCGCCATCGATTCGCCGGGGTGCGAGCTAGCGCCCGGACCTGCTCGGCCTCCCGGAGTCTCCGGTCCCATTCGGCCATGCGCTGGCCGGCCTCCTTCTCGAGATAGTACGTGTTGAGCATAGCTGCCTCCTGCGCTTTCACTCACTCGGAACACCGTTGAGAATGATCTTGACGGCCAGGATATAACTTGCTATAATGTGTTTGTTGGTTACAGAGTAGCACAGCTAAGATAACCTGTCAAGAGGCAATCGATGGTTACTCATGAATGGCGAGAATCGGCGCTCCCGCTCCAGGCAGGACGCCTATGCCTGGAGTTCGCCAATACCAACGATTGGCATGCCAGCCAGCGCCCGGTCGAGAAACTTCACGCGTACGCCGACCTGGTCGCGTGGGGGCAGGGCGTTGGCCTACTGGCCGATGACGAGGTGGAGGGCCTATTGGCAGCGGCCGCCCACCGGCCGGCGGAGGCCGAGGCAGCGCTGGTGCGGGCCCGGAGGCTGCGCGAGGCGATCTACCGGATCTTCTCGGCGCTGGCCGCCGGCCAGGAGCCCCCGGCCGACGACCTGGCCGCGCTCAACGCCGCCATCGCCAGGTCTTACGCGAGCCAGCGCCTGGCCCAGAGCGCCCAGAGCTTCGCCTGGACATGGGATCACGATCCGGCCGATCTCGATCGGATCCTGTGGCCGGTGGCGCGTTCGGCGGCCGACTTGCTCACCTCGGACCAACTCGAGCGCGTGGGCGAATGCGCCGACGACCGCGGCTGCGGCTGGCTCTTCCTGGACACCAGCCGGAACCACAGCCGGCGCTGGTGCGGGATGGAGGCGTGCGGCAACCGGGCGAAGGCCCGCCGCCACTACGAGCGGAAGCGCAGCGCAGCCCAACCCGCCTGAGGCCAGGCGCGGCTGGGCAGCGGGCGCGCCTCAGGCTCGACGGCGCCGCGGCCGCGGGCGATACACCCCGGCCATGTCGGTGCCAAGCATCCCGGCTCGAAAGGAGCGCCGATCGAGTGGGGCCAACCGGCGGATCTGGCGCGGGGTCAAAAGGGGAATCCGTCGCACCCGATCGCTCCGTTCGGCGATGACCTCCAGGGGTGCGTCCTCGATCATCCAGCCAAGCGCGTCGAAGGCGGCCAGGTTGAGCGGTCGCGTGTAGGTGCGCAGCGTGCGCTCGGCGTCCAGATTGTAGAAGTTCTCAAAGTACGACATCACCAGCTCGCGCAGGCTCCGGTAAACCGGCTCGCGGTAGCGCAGCCCGGCGAAGTTCGACATCGCCACGGCTCCCCAGCAGCCGTCCACTCGGAACGGCGCGATCAGGTGATCGTCGTCGCGCTCGGCGTGCATGTCGACGATCAACGGCGGATGGCCGAGCCGGCGCAGGCAGGCCGCGGCGAATAGCGCCCCGTCGAAGCAGTGGGCCCGGCGATCGATTATCACTCGACGCGGGCAGCGGTAGAACCGGTCAGTGCTGTAGCGCATTGAATCCAGATAGGCCTGGACGCGGGCCGGGCTGGTCAGGCCGGCCAGGGTGCGGCGTCCGGCCGCAGGCAGCGTCTGTTCGAGCGTTTTCACGATCCACCTCGCGTGGGTCGACGGATCGCCGCGCCATCGGCGATGCCCTCAACGACCGAGGCCTGCCAGGCGGCCTCCGGCCAGCCACCCATCCCTCGCTCGTGATTCAGCTGGTCGAGCCAGTGCACGACCTCCGTCGCCGGGTAGCCGAGCAGCCGGAGCGAGCAGCCGAGAACTGTCCCCGTCCGCCCGGTACCGCCGGCGCAGTGGACGACGACGCCCTGACCGCCGGCGATGGCGCGCGCCACTGCCGCGGCCGCGCGCAGGACCTTGGGGCCTTCGGCGGCCGGGTCCTTCGGTCGGTGTTGGCCGAGCAGATCCTCGAGCCGCGTCGCCAGGAGAGGTCGCAGCGGCGCGGGGTCGTAGGGAAACGCGTCCGCCGTCAGGCAGACAATGTGTCGCAGGCCGGCCTGATACAGGTTGTCCCACAGCGGTGACCAAGAAGGGTAGGCCATGCCGGCCAGCGGCGCCGGGTCGGTCAGCGCGAAGTACACGTCCCGGGGAGTGTCCAGGCCGGGAAGCACGGGCATCTGGTAGGTCGAGAGCAGCACGCAAGCACCTCAGGGTGCGGTGTCGATGGTGGCCAGGACGGGTCGGTGATCGGAAGCGGCGCTATCGATCACCGTCGCGTCTACTGCGGTCAGGTCATCCGTGTGCCAGATCCAATCGATGCGCTCGAAGGGGTCCACCGCCGGCCACGTCAGTCCGGCACCCTCGCCGGCCTCGCGCCACGAGTCGGTCCAACCCGCTTCGGCGATGAGGCCCATCTCGGTGTACTCCGGCCGCGCGTTCAGATCCCCCAACAGCAGGCTGTTGGGCCGCCCGCCCCAGAACGACAGCAGCGCGGCGACCTGCGCCTGGCGCGGCGCATGTTCGCTTTCGACGTGGTGCAAATGGGTGGCGATGACGAGCAGCGGTTCGGCCTGGCCGACGTCGAGTTCCGCCCACAGGAAGCCGCGCGGCAGCAGCGTCCCCGACCGTGGCAAGGGTGCCCAGCCGGCTGCCAGCACCGGATCGCGGGACAGCATGGCGTTCCCCCAAACGGGATCACTGGTGCCGCGGAAGATGAACGGCATGCCCAAGCGGCGTGAGAGCCAGGCGGGCAGGTCGGTCGATCCATCGACCAGCCAGCCGCGCGACACTTCCTGCAGCGCCACCAGGTCTGCCCCGCTGGCTTCGATCACGCGGGCGATCGCCTCCGGATCCTGGCGACCGGCGACATCGTAGGCGGAGTGGATGTTGTAGGTCATCACCCGGATGGGCAAGCCGGGCGGGCGCCGGTAGGCTGGCTGCGGCCCGGCACCGGCTGCCGACACGATCGGGGCCAGGCTCAGCAGCAGACCGAGGCTGATCGACGTCCAAGTGCCCCGACGGGGAAAGGCCTCCGAGCGGCTGTGCCACGCGGCCAGGACCGTGGCCAGGCCGGCCAGCGCCGCAGAGCCCGGCAGGAAAGCGGCGCGGGGTATCGGGACGGGGATCTGGAGCGACCCGTAATAGAGGAAGGACAATAGCAGGAAGAGCATCAGACTCGCCCCGACAACCAGGGTGATACGGCGCAAGCCGGGATGCCGGGGAGAAGCGGCCGCGGATACCAGGAGCCCCCAACACCAGCCGTAGACAAGCTGCGCCAGGACCACGACCGTAACAAAGGAAGGCGCAGCCCGGTCAGCGCCGGCGGCCGCCAGGGTCAGGTAGACCGCTCCGGCCGGAGCGATCCACATCCGTCGGGCGAAGCCGGTCGAGAAACCCAGCGTCAGGCCGGCTGCCGCGGCCAGGTTCCCGGCCATGACCACCCCGAATGCAGCGGCCGGCTCGACGCCGGTCACGGCGGCGATCCAACCCTGGTTTTGATAGACCAGGCACTGGAGCATCAAGAAGGGGCCGAGCGCGAGCAGCGGAAGAAGCCGCACGGTCGGTGGATCGGCCGGCGCGGTCGCCGCGGGCCCTGGCTCGAGCGCAGCCAGCACGACTGCCGCGGCACACATCAGGCCGGTGATAGCCAATGGGAGCAGCCCCGGCTGCCAGGAAAGATCGAGCGTCCCGGCGGCGCCTTTGAGGGCACTGTCGAGGGCCAGCCCGAGGAGCAAGCCGGCCGCCAGGCCCGGCGCGCCGTCGCCGCGGAAGCTGAGCCCATTTCCGAACCAGATCGGCAGGAAGAGAACGAACTGCACGGCGGCGGCCGCCGAGAGCGTAAGGTCGAGAGCCGGAAGGTCCACCAGCTGTTCGACAAAACGGAACAACGCAAGCAGTGCCGCGGTCAGCAACAGCGCCGTACGCGGGCCGAGTAGCCGGCGCAGGCGGGCTGCCAGAAACACGGGCAGGAAGACGGCGGTGGCCAGCGCGGCCATCGTCAGCGGGTCGGCGCCGCGAGCGTCGGCCAGATACCAGGTGAGTGAGGGATAGAGGACGCGCAGGCTCTGCAACCCCAGCGCAATCATGAGTGCCGGGAGCGCGACGAGGCGCAGTGTGTGTAGGTCAAGGAGGCGGCGCATTGGCCGGGTCCCTATTTCGCAGATCGCCAGGCATTATAGCCTCGGCCTGCGGCGGGGAGGCATCGGCCGCCCGTCGAGGGCGCGCTGCGAGTTTGTGCGATAATTGGCGAGTCGACCCGGAGGACGGATCGAGTGAAATTCGAGAAGCTGTGCGTGCTGGGCATGGGCTACATCGGTCTGCCGACTGCCAGCACGTTCGTCACGCATGGGCTGCGCGTCACCGGCGTAGACGTCAACCCGCAGGTCGTGGAAGTGCTGCGCAACGGGGGTGTGCACATTCACGAACCGGGGCTGCGCGCGCTGGTCCAGGCGGCTTTCGGTTCGAGCAACCTAGGCGTCGCCGCAACCCCTGAGCCGGCGGATGCCTTCATCATCGCCGTGCCGACGCCGATCCTGGAGAACAAGCGCGCCGACCTGCGCGCCGTGTCCGCGGCTGCGCAATCGATCGTTCCGGTTCTGCGGCCGGGAAACCTGGTCGTGCTCGAATCGACCTCCCCGCCGCGCACCACGGTCGATCTGGTGCGCCCGATCCTGGAACGGTCGGGCCTGCGCGCCGGGCCGGACTTCCACCTGGCCTACGTCCCGGAGCGGGTGCTGCCGGGCCAGATCCTGCGCGAGCTGATCGACAACGCCCGTGTCATCGGCGGCATCGATCGTGCCTCGGCCGAAGCGGGTCGAGACCTGTACGCGATCTTCGTGCGCGGCCAAATCGTTTTGACCGACGCCACCACGGCCGAGATGGTCAAGCTGATGGAGAACACCAGCCGTGACATCGACATCGCCGCGGCCAACGAGTTTGCCCGACTGGCCGACCGATTTGGTGTAGATGTCTGGGAGGCGATAGCGTTGGCCAATCTCCATCCGCGCATCCATATCTTGCGCCCGGGGCCGGGGGTCGGCGGGCACTGCGTGAGCGTCGACCCGTGGTTTCTGGTGGAGGCGGCGCCCGAGCAGGCGGGTCTGGTGCGCCAGGCCCGCCTGACGAACGACGGCCAGCCGGCCTTCGCCGTGGGTCTGGTCGAACGGGCGCTGGGCGGGTTGGCCGGTCGGCGCGTGGCCGTGCTCGGTCTGGCCTTCAAGCCGGACGTCGACGACCTGCGCGAGAGCCCGGCCATCGAGGTCGTCCGACGCATGGTGGAGGGCGGCGCATCGGTGGCGTTTTTCGAGCCGCACGCGCCGAGCGCGGTCGTCGAAGGGGCCAACGGCTACCCGAGCCTGGAAGCGGCTCTGAAGGATGCCGCAGCCGTGGTCCTGCTGGTCGACCACGCCGCCTTCCGCGCCCTGAACCCGACGGACGTCGCCGCGGCGATGCCGGGGCGAATCGCGGTCGACATGCGCGGCGTGTGGGACCGTCAGGCCTGGCGGGCGGCCGGCTTCGAGCTGCATGTCCTGGGCGTCGGGATGGTTCATGCCTGAGCCCGAGTCGTCCGCCGCGAGTCAAGCCCCGCTGCGGGTTCTGTCCATCTTCGGCACCCGGCCGGAAGCGGTCAAGATGGCCCCGGTCGTGCGCCGGCTGCAGAGTACGCCGGGCGTCGCGGCCAAGGTGTGCGTGACCGCGCAACACCGAGAGATGTTGGATCAGGTCCTCGACCTGTTCGAGATCCAGCCCGACTTTGACCTCGATCTGATGCAGCCTGACCAGGCGCTGGCCGCGTTGAGCGCGGCGGTGTTCTCGCGGCTGGATCCGGTGGTGGCCGAGGTGCGGCCGGATTGGGTTCTGGTGCAAGGGGACACGACGACGGTGATGGCCGCCTCGCTGCTGGCGTACTTCCACCACGCCCGCGTGGGACACGTCGAGGCCGGTCTGCGGACCGGCGACAAATGGCAGCCGTTTCCAGAGGAGATCAACCGCCGCGTGGCGGGCGTCGTGGCCGACCTGCACTTCGCGCCGACGTCGTGGGCGCGCGACAACCTCTTGCGCGAAGGCGTGCCGCCGGAGCATATCGAGGTCACCGGCAATCCGGTCATTGATGCCCTGCGCTCGATTGCCGACCGCCCCTACGATTTCGCCGACGGTCCTCTGGCGGCCGTGCCGCTCGATCGACGCATCCTGCTGGTGACCGCCCACCGGCGTGAGAACTTTGGTGCGCCGCTTCGGGAGGTGTTCCGCGCGCTGCGTGAGATCGCCCGGATCTACGCCGGCGATGTCCACATCGTGTACCCGGTTCACCTGAACCCCAGCGTCCATGGCCCGGCCCACGAGATGCTCGGCGGCCTGCCGAACGTGACGCTGACCGATCCACTCGACTACCTGCCTATGGTCCAGTTGATGAAGCGGGCCGTGCTGGTGTTGACCGACTCGGGCGGCCTGCAGGAGGAGGCGCCGGCGCTGGGCACGCCGGTGCTGGTGCTGCGCCGTGTGACGGAACGGCCGGAAGCGATCGAGGCCGGGACTGCCCGCCTGGTCGGCACCGATCCGGCGCGCATCCTGGCGGAAACCCGGCGGCTTCTCGACGACCCGGCCGCGCACGCGGCGATGGCGCGGGCCGTCAACCCGTACGGCGACGGTCACGCCGCCGAACGCATCGTCGCCGCGCTGCTGCGGCAGCCGCGACGCGGGTCGTAGCGTCCGGCCTCGAGGATCCCCTGCGGCGACCTCCCATGCGCGTTTGTCTTGTGCCTCGCATCCCCGGCTCGGCAGGGCCGGCCAACTTCCAGCACCGGCTGGCCACGGGACTTACGGCCCGCGGCGTCGAAGTCGTCCAGGATTTCGACGCCGGCCGGGGGGATGTCTGCCTGATCGTGGGCGGGACGCGTAACCTGGCGGCGCTGCGCCGGGCCAGGCGGCGCGGCGCCCGGCTGGTCCAGCGCCTGAACGGGATGAACTGGATCCACCGCCGCCTACCCACCGGTGTGCGGCACTATCTGCGGGCGGAGGTCAACAACCTGCTGCTGCGGTTGATCCGCAACCGGCTGGCAGCGGCCGTCGTCTACCAAAGCAAGTTCGCCCAGTCCTGGTGGGAGCGGGTGTGTGGCCCATCCGGCGCGCCGGCCCAGGTGGTCTACAACGGCGTCCCGCTGGATTTGTACCATCCGGCCGGGCCGGAGGGGCCGCCGGATGATCGCTGGCGGCTGTTGGTGGTCGAGGGCAAACTGGCCGGCGGCTATGAGCACGGCCTGCAGGCGGCCTTCGGACTGGCCGAGCGGCTGCGGGCGCGGCTCGACCGCCCGGTGGAGTTGGCCGTCGCCGGATATGCCGCCCCTGGACTGCGCCGTGACTGGGATGTCAGGTCGGCTGTGCCCGCCCGCTGGCTGGGACAAGTGCAGCCCGAGGAGATCCCGGCATGGGACCGCGCCGCCCACGTTCTGTACGCCGCGGATGTCCACCCGGCCTGCCCGAACGCCGTCATCGAGGCGCTGGCCTGCGGACTACCCGTCGCTTCCTTTGATACCGGCGCGCTCCCCGAATTGATCCTCGGCGACTCCGGCCGTCTGGCGGCCTATGGCGCCGATCCGTGGCGGCTGGAGCCGCCGGACCTCGATACTCTGGCTGCGTTGACGCTGGAGCTGTTGGCCGACCAGCCGCGCTTTCGTCGCGGGGCGCGGGCCAGGGCCGAGGCCGGGTTGGGCGTCGGGGCCATGGTCGACGGCTACTGGACGGCCCTCTTCCCCCCTTAACTCCCGCTTGCGCAGAACAGTCGAAAGGCCAATAATCGGAGCCTCCTTGTGACTCCTGTCACAAGGAGGCTCCTCTGACCGTTTCGTAGATGAACGGGCTGGCCGTCCGCCGGTGAGGCGGAGCGGCCGGGCTGCACATCCTCAACCCGCCCTCCTCGTGCCGGCCCGACCTGTCACAGCCCGCCTGCAGCACGACGGGTGGGACCTGGACACAGCCGCGCGATATCAGTGGGGCGCCGCTGCCGCCGTACTGCCTGTGCCCCTAGTGGGGTTGTCCAATCGAAGTGCCTGGCCGCCATGCGGCGGCGCAGGCACGGGAGGAACCCATGCGTCGCACCTTCATTCTGCTCTCCGGGGCGTTGATGGCCGCGCTGGCGCTGGCCGCCTGTGAGGGGACTGCTCCACGCGGGGGTGGGGAGGGTGGGCCCATGCCCTACTGCGCGCCGGGGGATCTGCAGATCCCGGTCATGTTCTCACCAGCCGACGGGGCAAATATCGAGATCGCCGGATTGACCTTCGACTGGGTCTACAACCCGACCGGCTGCCTCCCGGAGGAGTTTGAGATCCAGGTCTCGCAGACCACCACCTTCGACAGCTACTCCGGAGCGACACTCGATGTCGGCCAGGACACCTGGTCGCCGGCCGTCGGGTTGTTGCCGGCGACGGTCTACTACTGGCGCATGCGGGCGACGGTGACGTCCGGGCCCGGGCCGTGGTCACCGACCTGGTCGTTCTACACCGGGCCGGTATGTGAAGCCGCCGCGCTTGTTGCCCCGGAAACGCTCTTCCCGCACGGCTTCATGTTCGTCTACGACGCGCCCTTCTTCCAGTGGACCTACCCGGATGGCGGCTGTGTGGCGGAGGGGTATCACCTGCAGGTCGCCAGCGAACCCGAGTTCGCCACGCTGGTCGTCGATCAACGCCAGACGAACCCGGCAACACTGTGGACGCCGGCCGTCGACTACGAGAACTGCGGCGTCTTCTACTGGCGCGTGGCCGCCATCCAGGGCGATAGCGACGGACCGTACTCGGCCACCGAGACCTTCTCCGTGAACGTGGGTGCAAGCTGCACCCAGCAATGCACCGAGGATCAGCTGGTGGCGCCAATCCCGATCATGCCCCCGCACCACGCCAACGTCGGGACCGCGCCCACTGAAGGTCTCGTCCCCGGCTTGTTGGAGTGGTATTACCCGATGCCGTGTCTCCCGGAGGGCTTCGGCGTCCATCTCTCGATGGAGCGCGATTTCTCGGACACGAGTCTGTTCGGCGGCGTCCACCCTGTGACCGCGTTCGGCGGCAACTGGACACCGGCAGTGCCACTCGAGCCGGCCACGCAGTACTGGTGGGAGGTGTTCGCCGGGGTGGGGACGACGTTCGGCCCTTCCAGCCCGGTGCGCTCCTTCTTTACCGGCCCCGAATGCGCCTCGCCCGATGAGGCCGTCCTGCCCACGCTCCTTTCGCCCGAGGATGGGGCCATCGTGGACACCCTCTCCCCCTGGCTGCGCTACACGCCCGGCGAGGGCGGGTGTGTGCCGGATGGCTATGCCATCTACCTGGACACCGATCCGGACTTTGCCGGCGAGGATCCTTACGCCTCTATCTACTGGCCGGGCACGACCTTCATACCGGATCCGCTCGAGGACTGCACCACTTACCACTGGCGCGTCTCGCCCATCCAAGACGAGTTCGTCCTGCCCTGGTCGGAGGTGTGGTCGTTCTCGACCGATGTGGACCCCGACACCGTCTGTGCCCAGGGGTTGCTGCTCGGCCAGGCTATCCAGGATCTGGCGTGCCGCTTTGGCCCGGGCCCTGGGTGGGACATTCGCTGGTATTGGCTGCAGGGCGAGCAGACCCCCGTCTACGCGCGCGACATGTCCGGCAACTGGCTGGCGGTGCAGAACCAGGACTTTCCGGATGAGATCTGCTGGGCGCCGCGTGACGGGGTCGAGCTGCCGAGGAGCATCGACGATCTGCGCATCTTCAACCCACCGGCGGCCTGCAGCGGGAGTCTGGCGCAAGCGGATTGTCAGGCGGCCGGAGGAATGTGGATCCAACCGCCAGGTGCAGCCGCCCCCGCGCCGCCCTACTGTCAGTGCCCCTAGCCGGTAAGAGCTGACCTGGACGCGATGCCGCCGACTTCGGAAGTCCCCTGGACCTCCGAAGTCGGCGGGGTGATTCCCCTTTCGGTTGCCTACGGCCAGGTGTACAGGACCGTGTAGTGAACGGTCGTCTCGCCCTCGGCCGGTATGCGCACCCGGAATTCGATGGTGGACGAATCGAGCTCGGTGTAGTCGGCGTTGGACTCGAGAATGCGCCAATCGGTCCAGCGGAAAAGGTGTTCGACCACCCGCACCTCGACCGCCTCGTCCTTGTGATTGCGCAAGGTGATCTCGTACGTCTCCTGTAGGCTGTGATCGGAGGGCCGGGTGAAGTCGGACTGAACGCGCTCGCCGACAATGTCGAAAGCATCACCGACGTACAGCCGCACGGCCTCGCCCTCGGGGGTGTGGTCGATGCTGTCCTCGCCGATCAGCAGGGCGCTGCCGTCGATGTCTTCCTGGTACACGCGCACGCGCCCGCGCGGCAGGTCGACACCGATCGCCTCGGTGTCGAACTCGAGCATGACCATCACCCGCGAGTTGGTGGCCACCCCGTAGGACGGGTCGGTCTGCGGGTAGCCGGAGTAGGAGCAGTACCCGTAGTAGCTCTGGCACTGCAGCCCGTCGTAGACGAAGAACTTCTCGGCCGAGACGCCGGCGGCGCTGACGAACTCAATCTGCTTGATTTCATTGTCGCGAACGGTGACCAGGCGCGGGATCTCGTACAAATGGTATTCGAAGAACTCGCGCTGCTCGACGTCGGCCGGGGCGGCCGTGGGCGCAGCCATCATCTCCGGGACGGCGTAGCCGGCCTGGACCAGGCG
>Ga0154653_1182_pt3 | contig 10763 bp, 11 predicted proteins | sample Rifle2008BG13ft_FD_116082 | JGI IMG/M metagenome (GOLD analysis project Ga0154653, IMG submission 116082) | Chloroflexi bacterium RBG_13_68_17
ACGCCCGCCTCCCGGCCGAAGCATCTCCCCAGAAACACATCGCGAAAGGGCGCCTCCCGCCGGGACGAGCGGACTCTAGCCTCAGGGAGAGCGATGCGGGGAAGCCGCGCGGACAGTCCTCCGCCAGGCTGCTCGCGGAATCAGCCTCCGCGAGTCGAACCCCGGCGCGCCTGCCGGGTCCGGCTCGCCGGCGCGGCGGACCTCGCCGACTTGCTCCGCCCAGCCGTCGGCGGGCGCAGCGCTTCCTGCAGATAGCGGGCCGTGTGCGAGCGCCTGGCGCGGGCCAGGTTCTCGGGCGAGCCGGTGGCGATCACCCGCCCGCCAGCGTCGCCGCCTTCCGGACCCAGGTCGATGACCCAGTCGGCCGTCTTGACCACGTCCAGGTTGTGCTCGATCACCACGACCGTGTTGCCGGCATCGGTCAGTCGGTGCAGGACGTCCAGCAGGCGCTGGATATCGGCGAAGTGCAGGCCGGTGGTCGGTTCGTCCAGGATATACAACGTCCGGCCCGTGGCGACGCGGGCCAGCTCGCGCGACAGCTTGACGCGCTGCGCCTCGCCGCCGGAGAGCGTCGTCGCCGGCTGGCCGAGCTTGATGTAGTCCAGGCCGACCTCATGCAGCGTCTCCAGAATCCGCCGCAAGGCGGGCACATTCTCGAAGAACGCCAGCGCCTCGCCGACCTCCATCTCCAGGACCTCGGCGATGTTCCTGCCCTTGTAGCGCACCTGGAGCGTCTCGTGATTGAAACGCGTCCCGCGGCATTCCTGGCAGATCACCCATACATCCGCCAGGAAGTGCATCTCGATTCGCTTCTGGCCGTGGCCCTCGCACACTTCGCAGCGGCCTCCCTTGACATTGAAGGAGAAGCGGCCGGGTCTGTAGCCGCGGGCGCGTGCCTCGGGGGTCAGGGCGAACAAGTCGCGGATCGGCCCATAGGCGCCGACGTACGTGGCCGGGTTGGAGCGCGGCGTGCGGCCGATCGGATCCTGTGTGATGTTGATCACCTTGTCGATGTGCTCGAGGCCGTCGATCTCGTCGTGGTCGCCGGCCTCTTCCTCAGCCCCGTGCAAGGCCGCAGCCAGCGCCGGGTGGAGCGTCTCGGCGATGAGCGAGGACTTGCCCGAGCCGGAGACCCCCGTGACGCACGTGAACAGGCCGATGGGGAACCGGACGGTCACGTCCTTGAGGTTGTTGTGGCGCGCCCCGACGACCGTCAGCCAGCGGCCGTCCGGTTTGCGACGACCATTGCCCGTGCCGTTGCCGGCCGCTACGATCAAGTCGCCGCGCAGGTAGCGGCCGGTCAGCGAGGCAGATGACCGGCGGATCTGCACCGGCGTCCCGCTGGCGACGATCTTGCCGCCGCGTGCACCGGCACCCGGGCCGAAGTCGACGACGTAGTCGGCCGAGTCGATCGTCTCGCGGTCATGCTCGACGACAACGACCGTGTTCCCCAGATCGCGCAGTCTCAGCAGCGAATCGAGCAGCCGACGATTGTCGCGCTGGTGGAGGCCGATCGACGGTTCATCCAGGCAGTACATGACGCCGGTCAGGCCGGAGCCGATCTGCGAGGCCAGTCGGATGCGCTGTCCTTCCCCGCCCGACAGGCTGGGTGCCGCCCGGTCCAGGGTCAGGTAGTGCAGGCCGACGTTGAGCAGGAAGGTCAGCCGCTCACGGATCTCCTTGAGGACTTCCTCCCCGATGGCCAGCTGCCGTTCGTCGAGCTGAAGCGTCGAGAAGAACGCCTGCGCCTCGACGATCGACAGGGCGCTGATTTCGACGATGGTCCGACCGCCGAAGCGCACCGAGGTCGCCTCCGGCCGCAGGCGGTTTCCGCCGCAGGTCGGGCAAGGCCGGTTGGACATGAACCGGCCGTACCACTCACGCATGCCCTCCGACTTGGTCTGATGGAACCTCCGGCGCGTGGCGTTGATCGTCCCCTCGTAGGTCGATTCCCATGAACCCTGGCCGTGATCGCTGCCCCATTCCCAGCGGACCTTGACCTTCTTCGAGCCGAACAGGATGCCGTCGCGGACCGCTTTGGGCAGCCGCTTCCAGGGCATGTCCAGGTCGACCGCGTAGGCCTTGACGAACGCCTGCGCGACGACGCGGGCACCCTTGGAGGTGGTCAGCGACCCCCAGCTGCGGACTGCCCCTTCGCGCAGCGACTTCTCCGGATCGACGAACTTGGCCGGGTCGAACTCGAGTTTGACCCCCAGCCCGTTGCACTCCGGGCACATGCCCAGCGGAGAGTTGAAGGAAAACATCGGCGGAGAGAACTCCGGGAAGGAGATGCCGCAGTGCGGACAGGCGTGCCGCTCGGACATCTCCATCTCCGGCCCGTCGACCACGCTGGCCACCAGCGCCCCGCCGCCGCTGCGTAGGGCCGTCTCGACCGAGTCGGCCAGCCGGGCGCGGAAGTCCCGCCGGGCGGCCTCGTCGATCTGCGGTGGGACCGTCAGGCGGTCGACGACGATCTCGATGTCGTGCTTCTTGTTCTTGGCCAGCTTGAGCTTCTCGGACAGGTCGACCACGATGCCGTCGACCCGGGCCCGCACAAAGCCGGCGGCCCGCGCCGCGCCCAGCGTATCCTCGTGCGTGCCCTTCCGCTTGCGCGCCACCGGGGCCAGCAGCAGGAAGCGCGTCCCGCCGCGCAGCGACAGAAGCTGATCCACGATCTGGGTCGAGGTCTGGGCCGAGACTCGCCGGCCGCAGTTGTAGCAGTAAGGCGTACCCAGTCGGGCGAACAGAACCCGAAGGTAGTCGCTGATCTCCGTGACCGTCCCGACGGTCGAACGTGGATTCTTGCTGACGGCCTTTTGCTCGATGGCAATGGCCGGGCTGAGCCCGCCGATGAAATCGACCCGCGGTTTCTCCATCTGGCCCAGGAATTGCCGGGCGTAGGCCGAGAGCGACTCGACATAGCGGCGCTGCCCCTCGGCGTACAGCGTGTCGAAGGCCAGCGAGGATTTGCCCGAGCCCGACACGCCGGTGAAGACGACCAGCTTCCGGCGCGGGATGCGCAGGTCAATCGACTTCAGGTTGTGCTCTCTGGCACCGCGAATGACGATGAAGTCGGGATCAGCCATGTTGCAGGGGGTCCGGCGGCCGGCGATTCTATCACGCACAGCATAGCACGTTTGTTCTCATCACACAAGCCTCCGGGCTCTGAGGCCGGGACGACAATCGCGCGATGTATAATCGGCCCGCACACCTCAGCCCGGAAGGAGCTTTATGAACACCGCCACCCGCTCGTTGCTGCTCGTCCTTGCCCTCGCCCTCGGCCTGGCGTCTCCGGCGATGGCCCAGGAAACCCCTGTGGTGCAGGCAGTCCTGTTCTACTCCCCCACTTGTCCGCACTGCCAGATCGTCATTCAAGATGTCCTGCCGCCGCTTGTTCAGACTTACTCACCGGAGGCCAGGCTGGTCCTCTACCCCCCGGGTGAGGAGAACGCGCAATCGTGGCCCGAGCTTGCTCTCATTTGCGACGGGCAGCTGGAGCTCCTTCTGGTCAATACCTCGACCGAGCGGGGGAACGCCTTGTTTGGGGCGGCCCTTGAAGCCTTCCAGGTCTCGGAAGATCGGCTGGGGGTGCCCGGGCTCTTCGTTGGGGGGACGCACCTGATCGGTTCGCGTGAGATCCCGGAGCTGTTTCCCGGATTGATCGAGGAGGGCCTGGCGCAGGGGGGCGTCCCCTGGCCGGAGCTCCCTGGTCTGCCCGATGCCCTCGCGCTCCTCTCCACGCCAGCGCCGACCGAGGCATCGGCGCCGACCCAGGCTTCCCCGCCGGTGGGCGGGACGGCCGAGCCGGACCCCACGGCAATCACCCCATCCAACCTGATCCTGCCCTCGCTGCCCACCCCCGTTCCGGGGCCGGTCGGCGTCTTGGGACGCGTATTGCAGGATCCGGTCGGCAACACGCTGGCCATCGTCGTGTTGATCGGGATGCTGATCAGCCTGGTCGGCGTCGGCCTGCGGCTGCGGGCGATGACGCCGGTCCGCCCTGCGGCCTGGCAGCACTGGTTGGTTCCGGTCCTGGCCCTGGCGGGAATGGGGGTGGCGATCTACCTGAGCTATGTTGAGACGACGGGCGACTTGGCCATGTGTGGTCCGGTCGGTGACTGCAACGCCGTGCAGCAGAGCCCGTACGCCAAGCTGTTCGGCTTCCTCCCGGTCGGCCTGGTCGGTCTGCTTGGCTACCTGGCCATCCTGGTCGCCTGGCTGGTGGGGCGCCTCCGCTCTGAACGCCTGGCAGACAACGCTGCGATCGCCCTCCTGGGCATGACCGCCTTCGGCACGCTCTTCATGGTCGGCCTGACCTTCCTCGAGCCTTTCGTCATCGGCGCGACGTGCCTGTGGTGCCTGAGCTCGGCAGTAATCATTACCTGCCTGCTGTGGCTCTCCGTCGGACCGGCCATCGCCGCCCTGGATCGCCTGGAGGGCCCGGGCGAGGAAGGCCCCGGCGAAGAAGGCGGCGCCTCGCAAACAGCCTCCGGCTGACCCGACTGGATCGAATCCAGTTCAAGCCGTATTCCCTCCAACTTCCGGAGTTCTCCGAGCTCCGGAAGCTGGAGGGAATGTAACCTTTCGGCCCCCTCCTCTTCTAACGAACAGACATCTTCACCAAGAAGGAGAGTTGGGGAATGAGCTTGAATCAAGCCCGCTGGGATCGGATTGTCCGCGTTGTCATCGGCATTGTGCTGTCCTATCTGGGCTGGGGAGGCGTGGTCGACGGCGGCCTGGGCCTGATCGTGAAGGTCCTCGGGGTCATCCTGCTTCTGACCGGTCTGATCGGCTGGTGCCCGCTCTACGCCATCTTCCGGTTCCGCACTCAAAAGGCCTAGCCCGGGAACGCCGAAGCTCCCTCCCAAGGGGACCAGCCCGCCCACGGTGAGGAGGGCTTCGGGCCGACCACCGGGGACGCGTTGCCGTCGATGACGGGACGTCACCTGCCTCACGCCCCCAGACGGTTGGCTCCAGGGTTGCTTGGGACAGGAAGAGGACACCATGGCGTCGAAGAACACGCTCCATCTCATCCAGCAGGCGCAGCACCCGATGGTGGTCGATATCTGGGCCGCGTGGTGCGCGCCTTGTCGGATGATCGAGCCCGCGCTGGCCTCCTTGGCCCAGGAGTATGAAGGTCGCGTCGAACTTGTCCGGCTCAATGCCGACGAGGATCCCCAGGCAGTGCGCTCTCTGGGGGTGATGGGCATCCCGACGCTGATCGCGGTCTCCGGCGGCCAGGAGGTCTCCCGCCACACCGGAGCCGCCCCGCGCGCCTCGCTCGCGGGTCTGTTCGAGGCCGCCCTGTCCGGGAAGGCACCGGTTCGCACCGGGCCCAACCGCCTGGATCGGGCCCTGCGGATCGTCGCCGGCTTGGCCTTCCTGTCCCTCAGCCTGCGCGGCGGATGGTCCTGGCTGTTCGCGCCGGTGGCAGCGATCGTCCTCTTCAGTGCAGTCTCTGACCGCTGCCCGGTTTGGCAGGCGATCACGGCCCGCCTGGCCGAGGCCGTCCGCGGGGACTCCGCCCAGGCGCCACCAGGTGGAGGCCGACCATGAGCGGGCCTGTCCTCACATTGCTGGCCGTCGCGGCCTACGGAATCCTGCACAGTCTGCTGGCCAGCTTGTGGGCGAAACAGCTGGCCCGGCGCGCCTTCGGCCCGCGAGCCGACCGCCTGTACCGCCTGCTGTTCAACCTCGCCGCCGGGCTGACCTTGCTGCCCGTGCTGTCTGTCCCGGCCCTCCTCCCCGGGACACTGCTCTACCGCCTGCCGATGCCCTGGGCGGGGATGGCGTTGGCCGGCCAGGCCATCTCCCTGGTGGCCCTGGCGGTCGGACTGCTGCAGACCGACGCCTGGCACTTCCTCGGCCTGCGCCAGCGTGTGGAACCGCAGGACGGAGCACCGCCGGTGCTGGTCACCACGGGACTGTACCGCTGGGTCCGTCACCCCCTGTACACCGCCGGCCTGGCGCTGCTGTGGCTGACCCCGGTGATGACAACCAGCCTGTTGGCCTTCAACTTTGGACTGACGGTGTACGTGCTCGCCGCAAGCGCCTTGGAAGAGCGCCGCCTGGAAGCTGAATTCGGCCCGGCCTACACGGACTACCAGCGCCGCGTACCGCGCTTGCTCCCGACCCCGCGCCTCTCACCTCCTCGGGCATCCCCGGACACCGACCCGGGCTGAGGTGCCTCGGCCCAAATTCCGATAGGTTTAGTCGTGTTACAATCGGGCCGTGGTCCTCTCGCCGGCACGCACGGCTCACCCAGCCTTCGCTCGGGCGACAGTCTTCGCCGGCTTGCGCCAGGCCGACCTGGAGGGGATCGCCGCCCACTTTCGTCCCCATCGCCGCCACCGCGACGACCCCCTGCTCCTCGAAGGCGACCCGGCCGAGGTCTACTATCTGATCGCCGAAGGGCAGGTCAAGATCGTGCAGACCTCTCCGGAGGGGAGCGAGGTCATTCTGCATCTGGTGGGTCCCGGTGAGCTCGTCGGCGCTCTGCCCAACCTCCATGAAGGAACGTATCCGGCCAGCGCGATCGCCCTGAGCGAGGTCCTCGTCTACGCCATCTCCCCCGCCGAGTTCGAGGCCATCCTGCACCGGCACCCGCGCGTAGCCATTAACCTGCTCCATTTCGCCGCAGGAAAGCTGCGCGCCGCGCACGACCGACTGCGCGAGCTGGCCACCGAACGCGTAGAGCGGCGGATCGCCCGGACGCTGACTCGGCTGGCCCGCCAGATCGGCCGCAAGACGGAGCGAGGTGTCCTGCTCGACGCGATCCTCTCCCGACAGGACCTGGCCGAACTGAGCGGCACCAGCTTGTTTACCGTCAGCCGGACGCTCAAGCAATGGGAACGGCAGGGACTGCTCGAAGCGGGGCGCGAGCGGATCGTGCTGCTCGACACCCACGGATTGGTTTCGCTGGCCGATGACCTCCCCGGTTCCTAGCCCGGCGGCGATCTTGCGCCAGGGCAATGAGTGCTCCCCAGCCGCGCGCTCCAATTCACGCATCCGGGAATCTCCTTGCCGATTCCGTCGGCCGGGACACGGCACACCGGCAAGCTTCGCTCCACCTGCTCCCCCGCCTGGCTATCCACAGGTTCTCGGCGCCCCTTCCTCCGGTATCCCATATTTGGATATACTCTATCTGAATAATCAGCCGGAAGTCCGGCCGGGAGGACCAGGATGCCGGAGGCGCTGCGATTGATGGCCGTGCTGGCACATCCCGACGATGAGTCGGCCGGGATGGGCGGCACGCTGGCGCGCTACGCCGCCGAGGGTATCGAAACGACGGTCGTCTGCGCGACCCGCGGGGAGCGCGGCTGGAACGGCCCGGAAGCCGAATTCCCCGGCCTTCAGGCGCTGGGCGCCATCCGCGAGGCGGAACTCCGCCGGGCGGCGCACATCCTCGGCGTGAAACGTCTCGAGTTCCTTGACTACCTTGACGGCGATCTCGACCAGGCCGACCCGATCGAGGCGGCCGCCAAGATCGTGCACCTCATCCGCCAGGTCCGGCCCCAGGTCGTGGTCACTTTCCCTCCCGACGGGATCTACGGCCACCCGGACCACATCGCCATCAGCCAGTTCACGGCCGCGGCGCTGGTCCGCGCCGCCGAGTCTGCTGCCGGCGACGGTGGTCTGCCTCCCCACCGCGTCGACAAGTTCTATTTCGTGGTCGACCGCAAGGAGGTGGCCGACATGTACCAGAGCCTGTTCGGCGACCTGTGCATGACGATCGATGGGGTGAAACGCTGCTTCACCTACTGGCAGGATTGGGCACTGACCAGTTGGATCGACACCTCCGATCACGCGGAGACGGCCTATCGGGCGCTGGTCTGCCACGCAAGCCAGATGGCCGGCATGTTCGGATCCCGGCCGGTCGCCGGCGAGATCCGGCGCATGCTGTTCGGTACCGGCACGTTTTATCGCGCCTACAGCATGGTCAACGGCGGACGCGCTATCGAGCGCGACCTGATGACCGGTCTGCGGCCGGCGGGCTAGGCAACCGTGCCTCTCGCACTGATCGGGGGCGAGGAATTCTCCGACGGCTTTGAGCCGTTCCACGCTCGGCTCGCCCATGACCTGATCGCCCACAGGTCCAACGGCCGGGAGCTGCGCGTGGCCTTCCTGTCCAGCTGCGCCGCCGATGACGGGGCGGCAACGATCGAGCATTGGTGCCGGACCGCCGAAGCGCGCCTCTCGGCCGAGGGGGTCCGCGTCCGCTCCCTGCCCATCGTCGACCGCGAGCACGCCGCCGACGCGGAACTGGTCGGCTGGCTGCGGCAGGGAGCGCTGCCGCCCGGCCACACCCTGGTCGGGCTCGACGAACAAACCCTCATCGTCAACACGAGCGGCGCATGGGAGGTCCTCGGGCGAGGACGCGCCCGCATCGTCGATCCCGCCTACCACGCCTACGACTTCGTTCACGGCCAACGCACCCCGGCGTCTCTTCTCGCAGGAGTCAGTCAATGACCACGCTGTCTTCCCGACTGTCCGGCATCCAGGATCGTTTGGCCCCCCTGCTGCACATCCTGACCGATCCGGCCTTCGAGGCCCGACTCGGCGACCCGGCCGCTTGTGATTTTCTGCTCGGCAACCCGCAGGAGATGCCGCTGCCCGGGTTCGTCCAGGCGCTTCGAGACCACCTGCCGCCCCGCAACAAGGATTGGTACGCGTACAAGATGAGCGAGCCGGAGGCGCGCCGGGCCGTCGCCGACGGATTGCGCCGCTGGCGCGGCGTGGCCTACGACCCGGAAGACATCCTTCTGACCAACGGCGCGTTCGGCGGGCTGCGCGCCGTCATCGACGCGCTGGCCGGACCCGGCGACGAGGTGATCTTCCTCAGCCCGCCGTGGTTCTTCTACGAGCCGTTGATCCTGGCTGCCGGGGCCGAGGCCGTGCGCGTCCGCGTCGACCCGCAGACATACGACATCGACCTGCAGGCCCTGGGCCGGGCGATCACGGCCCGCACCCGGGCGGTCATCGTCAACTCCCCCAATAATCCCACCGGCCGCATCTACCCGCCGGAGACTCTTCAGGGATTGGCCTCGCTGCTGGAAGAGGCCGGTCGCCGGCATGGCCGCCCGGTGTACTTGATCTCCGACGAAGCCTACAGCCGCATCATCTACAATGGCAAGCCTTTCGCCAGCCCGACGGCCTTCTACCCGCACTCGTTCCTGATCTACACCTACGGCAAGACCTTGCTGACGCCTGGGCAGCGGATCGGCTTCATCGCCCTGCCGCCCGAGATGCCCGACCGGGAAGCGATGCGCCGGGCGCTTCTCACCACCCAGTTGCTGGCGGGCTACGCGTTCCCCAATGCCCTGCTGCAGCACGCGCTCCCCGACCTGGATCGACTCTCCATCGACGTCGGCCACCTGCGCCAGAAGCGGGATCACCTGGCCGGCGCGCTGCTGGAGCAGGGTTACCAGCTCCACATCCCCGAGGGCACGTTCTACCTGCTGCCGCGTGCACCGTGGACCGATGACCTGACCTTCGTCCAGCTCTTGATGCAGCACAGAATCTACTGCCTACCCGGGGCGGCCGTCGAAATGCCGGGCTACTTCCGCATCTCGCTGACCGCCAGCGACGAAATGATCGAGCGGTCGCTGCCCGGTTTCGCCGCGGCACTGGCGCACGCCCGCTCCAACCCCTCCGCCTGAGCCGGCCAGGACTCGCCACCCTTCACTGCGGCGGGCAGGCCCTGCCTCTTTGCGCCAGCGCAACGACCGGCCTGCCGCTAACAGCTAGAGTGCTCTCATGGCGCAGGATTGGATCCCGGACGCCGAGCTGCTGCAACTGCCCGTAGCCGGCTTGCTGACCCGTTGGCCATCGGCGGCGCAAGTCTTCCTAGGCTTTCGCATGGCGTGCATCGGCTGTGACTTCAGCGGCTTCGACACCGTCGTCGAAGCGCTGGAGGTCCACGGCGTGCCGGCGCAGGCTTTCCTGGATCAGCTCATGGCCGCGATGCTATCCGCACCCACCTCGACCAGCGACCCCATCCAAGGAGTAGAACGATGAGACCTGCACGAACCAGCCTTGTCCTGCTACTGGGGGCGAGCGCGGCTGTGCTGGCCGCGTGCGGCCAGGCCAGCCAGACTCCGGCTCCCCCGGCCGGCCCCCCGGCGGTCACCGCCCCGACCGTAGCCGTGCAGTCCGCCGACGTCGAGTACACCTTGCGGACCGGCGGCCCGGCCGGTGAGCTGGCCTTCGTCGGCGTCGGCGGCGAGATCGACGGCCAGGTCAACCCGACCCTGACCGCCGACCCCGGTCAGTTGGTCAAGATCACGCTGATCAACGCCGACGGCATTCAGCACGATCTGACCATCGACGAGTTTGGCGTCCAGACCGACCAGGTCGGACAGTCCGGCCAGCTCGACGAGGTGCTGTTCACGGTCGACCTGGAGGGCGAGTTCGTTTACTACTGTTCCATTCCCGGTCACCGCCAGGCCGGCATGTGGGGGACACTGCGGGTCGGCAGCCCGGCCCCGGCCGGCGCCGCGGGGCCGTCGGTCGTGCGCGATCCGGCCGACGTCCCGCCGCCGATCGGCGATCGACCGCCGACCACGATCCAGGTCGACCTGACGACGCAGGAGGTCACCGGCCAGCTAGCCGACGGAGCGACGTTCACGTACTTCACCTTTGACGGCCAGGTTCCCGGCCCGATGATCCGCGTCCGAGTCGGCGACAGGGTCGAGCTCCATCTGCACAACCAGACCGACAGCGGATTCGCCCACTCGATCGATCTCCACGCGGTTACCGGTCCG
>Ga0154653_1050_pt6 | contig 10683 bp, 13 predicted proteins | sample Rifle2008BG13ft_FD_116082 | JGI IMG/M metagenome (GOLD analysis project Ga0154653, IMG submission 116082) | Chloroflexi bacterium RBG_13_68_17
TTCCGGGTCGACCTGATTCTTGCACCATACCGGTGCGGGTCAAGACGCCCAACGCGGCGAACCGCCCGGGGTGCCGCCCGAACCCGGAATGGAGTCTCGTTCAGCCCGGCAATCGCGCCAGGGCCAGACCGATCGCGGCCACGGTCGAGAGCTGGCCGAAGGCCTGCGCGTTCAGGTATAGGCGGCGGGCGTCCTCGACCGATACCCAGACGATTTCCTGCTCCTCCAGATCGCCCGAGTCGGGCGGCCCGGCCGGCCGGCAGCCGCTGGCGAGGAATAGATGGGCCCAGCCTCCGCCCAGATTGCCGCCGACCACATACGCGCCCAGGTCGGTCCATGTCGCCGCGACACAGCCCGCCTCCTCGCGCAATTCCCGCTCGGCCGCGGCCTGCACCGTCTCACCGGGCTCGAGCAAACCCGCCGGTGGTTGCAGATCGATCCGATCCGGACCGCGCTTGTACGAGCGGATCAGACCGATGCGCGCCGACTCGTCGACCGGCACGATCACGACGTAGTCCGGGCTCTCCAGGCGCAGGTAGTCGTTGACCACACGTCCGTCGGGGAGCTGGACGTCGTCGGCCAGGAGGCGTAGCCATGGGGAACGATCGAGCAGCAGGCGCGTGCGAAGGGTCTTCCAGGGTTCGAGTGGCATGTCGTAGTGTCCTCAAATGCTGGAGGCCGCGGGCGCCTTCCTCGAGGGTGGGGCCACCGGTCGGCGGCCGGAGTGGATTGCGACGGCGCCGAGCATGCGCCGGCAGAAGCCGACCTGATGGAATCCGGTGGCGGACAGCTGCGCGGCCAGGTCTTCCGCGGCGACGAACTCGGCGGTCGAACGGGCCAGGTAGGTGTAGGCGGCCTCATCGCCGGCCAGCCACCGGCCGAGTCGGGGGACAGCCTGGAAGAGGTACATCCGCACGAGCCATCCGACCAGGCCGGGTCCGGGAGGGGTGGTGTCGAGGCAAGCCATCCACGCGCCGGGGCGCAGGACCCGCAGCTGCTCAGCCAGGGACTGAAGCGTGTCACCGACGTTGCGAAGCAGGAAGCCGGACACGACGCCGTCGAAGGCGCTGCCGGCGAAGGGCAGATGCCGTGCGTCGGCGCAGACCCAGGCGATTGATCGGTCGCGCAGGCGGCCCCGTCCGAGGCGCATCATCTCCGGCGTCAGATCGGCCGTGACGACGCGGGCGCCGGGATCCCGGCGCAGCGCTTCGGCGGCCAGATCGCCCGGGCCGGCGCCCAGGTCGAGCAGGCGTCCAAGGCAGGGGAGCCTCACGCGCCGGATCGCATCCCGCCGCCAGGCGCGATCCCGGCCAAGCGTCATCACCCGGTTGAGCAGGTCGTAACGCCTGGCAATGCGGCCGAACAGGCCGCGGACGGCGGTTCGGCCGCCGGCAGGTTCGCTCTCAGACACGCTGTTCAGCTGAGGAACAGGCCGATCGCGACCAGGACCGGGGTGACCAGGTCGAGGATCACGTTCTGCCCCATGAACGGGATCAACCGGTCGACTTGATCGGCGAACTGCATGGCGCCCCGGGCGGTCCGGACGGCCAGCGGCAGGGTCAATAGTCCGAGGAGGCTGAGCGGTGGCAGGATGCCGGCCAGCACGCCGAGTATCAGCGTCAGATAGGTCAGCGCCAGGAAGGCGGTGTAGATCCAGCTGCTCTTCCGGCGGCCGATCCGGATGGGGAAGTGATTGCGGCCAATGGCGCGGTCGGCGTCCACATCGGGGAACTGGTTCAGGAGAAGGAGATCGCTGACCAGGAAGAACGGAACCAGGGAGGCGACGAGGGCGGTCGACGTGTAGGTCCCGGTCAGGGCGAAGGCGGTGCCCATGACCATGAAGGTCCCGAAGCCCAGGCCGGGGGCAACCAGGCAGAGCACGGGGCTGCGCGTCAGCCAGAGCGTGTACACGGCGATGGTGAGCATGCCGGTCAGGCCGAGCGGCAGCAGGGCCGATCCCCGCAGCAGGACGAAATACAGACCGACCAGACCGGTGATCGCCAGCGAGACCAGTCCGGTGGCCAGGGCCTGGGGGGCGTGTCCGGGCGAACGGGGCAGGGTGCCGCTGCCGCCGCTGAAGGGCGTCGGGCGGGTTCTCAGATCGAGCCCGCTGCGAAAGTCGGAGTACTCGTTCAGCGCGTTGACGGCGATGTGCGCCGCCAGCGCGCCGACCAGGGCGAGCAGCGCCTGGAGGAGGCTGGGCGCGCCGGCATCATAGGCGGCTGCGCCGACGCCGAGCAGCACACAGGCCGGGGTGAGCAGGAGGAAGGGCAAGCGCATGGGGCCGGTCAGCGCCTGCGCTCGGCTCAGGGTACCGCTCTGACTCATGGGAACCTCGATGGGACGGGGTCGAAGATGATCGGATTGTAACATCCCTTTCCGCCAGGCTCCCGGAGCCTAAGAGGCTCCGGGAGCCTGAATCACAAGGTGTCGATGAGCAGCGGCGCAGGGCAGGCAATGGGTCGCTCGTCATATTCGACGAAGCCTCTGTAGGCATCTGCCTGAGCCTTGGAGTTCGGCAACCCGGGCGACAGGATCCCCAAGGCCAGTCCGGGTGATGGAATCTCCCCGCGCCGCACGTCAATGTAGTCCCGGTAGCTGGAGTACGGCCAGTCCTCTGCTCGACGGACCAACAGGGCATCGACAGGATTTCGATGGATGTAGCGCGTCAGGTGGAGCAGATAATCATCCCGGTCGACAAGCTTCGCCTGAAAGCGACCATGAAACATGGGCCCGGATCGTCCAAGGCGGAAGTTGAAAGCGTTGACATACGACATGGCCAGCCGCTGCATCGCGCCTGATAGGTCGTCCGGTCCCATCCGAAGCAGAAGGTGGTAGTGATTGGGCATCAGACAGTAGGCAATCACCTGATCCTCTCCCGGTGCCATGAATCGCATGATCCCTCGAAGGAAGAGGGCGTAGTGATCCGCTGACAGGTAGATGGGGCCGCCGGCGACGCCGCGATTGTAGATGTGGTAGCACGATCCAGGGACAAGCACCGTCGCGCGATGCGGCACTGGCTCCCCCTCGATGCTGACCAGGCTCACGGAGCCTGAGGGGCTCCGGGAGCCTCAGCGAAGCTGCTCGCTACGTATGCATCCCGCAGCCCAGGGTCCAGCAGCGGCCGTCGGCGGCCAGGAAGGCCTCGGCTGCCGGGGGACCCCAGCTGCCAGGCGGATACGGTTCGGGCGGCGCGGCCTGCGACGCCTCCCAGGCCTGGACGATCGGATCGATCAGCCCCCAGGCCAGTTCGATCGAGTCGGCCCGTGTGAAGAGCGAGGCGTCGCCGTTGAGGGCGTCGAGCAAGAGGCGCTCGTAGGCCTCCGGCAGTGCGCCCGGCCCGAAATCCTCCGCGTAGTGGAAATCCATGTCCACGGAGCGCATCGAGGCGACCGTGTCGGGCACCTTGGCCTCGAAGCGCAGATGGATGCCCTCGTCCGGCTGCAGGCACAAGGCCAGCGCATTCGGCCGGATCGGCTGACCGGGCGGCAGGGGGAACATCACGTGCGGGACGGACTTGAACTGGATGTAGATCTCGGTCGACTTGCGGGCCAGCTTCTTGCCGGACCGCAGATAGAAGGGCACGCCCTGCCAGCGCCAATTGTCGACATACAGCCGGACGGCGCCGTAAGTGGCGGCGCGCGACCCCGGTCGAACCCCCTTCTCGTCCTGATAGCCGGCATACTGTCCGCGCACCGTGTGCCGCTCGACCTCGCTCGGCTGCATCGGCCGAATGGCGTTGAGGACCTTGACTCGCTCGTTGCGCAGCGCGTCGGCGACGAACGAGGCCGGGGGCTCCATCGCCATGAGCGCCAGGAGCTGCATCAGGTGGTTCTGGAACATGTCCCGCAGGATCCCGACCGAATCGTAGAACTGGGCCCGGTGTTCCACGCCGACCTCTTCGGCAACCGTGATCTGCACATGGTCGATGTAGTTGCGGTTCCACACGGGTTCGAAGATGCTGTTGGCGAAACGGAACACCAGGACGTTCTGGACCGTCTCCTTGCCCAAGTAGTGGTCGATCCGGTAGACCTGTTCTTCGGCCAACGCTCCGTGGATGATCCGGTTGAGTTCACGAGCGGAGGCCAGGTCGCTGCCGAACGGTTTCTCGACAACGACCCGACGCCAGCCGTCGCGCTCGTCGGCGCGATGATCCTGGCCCAGGCCGCGGATGATGGCGCCGTAGACCTGTGGCGGGGTGGCCAGGTAGTAGAGACGGTTGGCCCGGCCGCCGCTGTTGGCCTCGATGGCGCGCAGACGCGCGTCCAGCGCCGTCAGCACCTCCTCGCTGGCCGGGTCGCCGACGTGGTAGGTCAATCGGGCGGCGAAGCGATCCCACTGGGCCGGATCGAACGCCGTCTCCTGGTCGGCCTGCAGCAGCCCGTTGCGAAACTCGGTATCGCTGAAGACCGTCCGGCCGACGCCCAGCAGACGGAAATCGTCCGGCAGGCGGCCTTTGCATTGCAGGCTGTAGAGGGCGGGGACCAGCTTGCGCCGGGCCAGGTCGCCCGAGGCGCCGAAGAGAACGAGTGTGGTGGTGTCGGCCATGGGCTCTGCCCTGTGGACGGGCTGCGGAGATTGTAGCAGGAATTGAGGCTCGACCGGAGAAGGGAGGGACCGGTCTGTTATAATCCGCCGCCCATGCCTAACCGGTTGACCTGGTTCCTGATGGGGGCCGTCCTGGCCGTCGGGCTGCTGGCCGCGATCTACCGGATTCCGCCGATCCACGACCAGTTGGAATGGCGCTTCGACATGGCCGAGGGCATCGTGCGCGGCTGGCTGCGGCCGGGCGAGTCGCTGCCGGCGCCGACCGGCGCCGGGGCGCACGCCGTGACGCTCACGCCGCTACCCTCGCCCGCGGCCACCGGCACGCCCATGTCCGAGTCGACCCCCGTCCCGACCGCCACGGCCCTCCCGTCCGCGGTGCGCCTGCCGGCGCCGGAATGGGAGAAGCAGGACTGGAACAACTGCGGGCCGGCCACACTGGCCCTCGGCCTGCGTTATTGGGGTTGGACCGGCGACCAGTTCGAAATCTCCGATCTCCTCAAACCCGATCGCGGCGACAAGAACGTCAACGTCGAGGAGCTGATCTACTTCGTGCGCACGCGCGCCGGGTGGCTGCAGGCCGACTATCGCGTCGGCGGCACGCTGGACACGCTGCGGACCTTCATCGCCGCCGGCTATCCGGTGATCGTGGAGAAGGGCTACATCATCGAGGACGGGGGCGGCGGCTGGGCAGCCCACTACCTGCTGCTCACCGGCTACGACGATGCGCAGCAGGTTTTCATCGCGCAGGACACCAACCGCGGGCCCGACCAACTCGTCTCGTACCAGGCCCTGGATGACGGCTGGCAGGATTTCAACCGCGTCTTTCTGTTCCTTTACCCGCCGGAGGACCAGCCCGTCATCGATGCACTGCTCGGTCCGGAGGCGGACGTGGACCGCAACCGAGAGCATGCCCTGGAGGCGGCCCGGGCCGAGATCGCCACCGACCCGCAGGACGCGTTCGCCTGGGCCAACCTGGGGCTGAACCTGGTTTACTTTGAGCGCTACGCAGAGGCGGCCGACGCCTACGACGCCGCCCTTTCCATCGGCCTGCCCTGGCGCTTCACGCGTTACCAGTTCGGCGCCTACATCGCCTACTTTCACCAGGGCCGGTTCCAGGACCTCCTCGATCTGGCGGATGCGACGCTCTACCGGACATCCAAGGCCGAGGAATCCATGCTGTGGCGCGGCTGGGCGCGTTATCGGCTGGGGCAGACAGCCGCGGCGATCGAAGATTTCCGCGCCGCGCTGGTCATCAATCCTCACTACCTGGATGCACAGTACGCCCTGGAATTCGTCGGCTCGACTCCCTAGCGGTCGCAGCCGCCGGCCTGGCGAACCCCCCGACCCCTGCCGAAATCCCACCAAGTCGGTCTATAATTGGCTCAGGTGACCCCGTGCTGCCGTGGGAGGTTTCGCATGCTGATCAGTGACAGACTCGCCCAGGCGATGAACCAGCAGATCGGTCGCGAGCTCGGCGCCTCGCACCAGTACGTCATGATGGCCGGCTACTTCCACGCCGAATCGCTTCCACAGCTGGCGACGTTCTTCTTTCGCCAGGCGGACGAAGAGCGTATGCACGCCATGAAGTTCGTGCATCACATTCTCGAGGCCGGCGGTCCACTGGCCGTCCCCGCCGTCCCGGCGCCTCGACCGGTCGGGTCGGCCGAGGAGGCCGCCAGGCTCTCTCTGGAATGGGAGATGGAGGTCACGCGCCAGATCAATGACCTGATGGCGCTGGCCGTCAAGGAGAGCGACTACATTGGGCAGGACTTCTTGCGCTGGTTCGTGACCGAACAGCTGGAGGAGGTCGCCTCGATGAGCGAGCTGCTGTCGGTGATCCGGCGCGCCGGGCCGGACGGCCTGCTTCTGGTCGAAGACTACCTGGCCCGACGCAAAGGCGAAGCGGCCGCGGCCGAGTCGGCCTGAGCCGCAGGCTGGCCGAGGCGCGACCCAATGCGGCCCGACGCCAGGCCGGCGGCCTGAATGTCAGCCTTGCAGGCCGGCCGCCGACGCGGCCGGCCCCGGCCGCAGCGCGACGACCGCCTTACCGGATGCAAAGGCCTCCAGGTCACTGCGGTCGAATCCCGCCGGCAGGCCCTCCGCCCGCAGGAGCAGACGCATCATGCGCGGATGGCGGCCCAGCCGCAATTCGAAGAAATCGGCGATCCGTCGCGGATCGGTGATCGGCTCGGCCTCGGCCTCGACCTGCCGCTGGCCGACCTGCAGCCGCACGTGAGGGTCGGCGACGAGATTGCGGAACCAGTCGGCCCGCGCCCCGCGGGCGGAGCCGACATAGAACACGCCGTCGATCTCCTCGTACTGCAGGGGTGTCACGTGCTCCAGCCCCGACCGGCGGCCGCGCGTCGTGAGCAGCAGGACCATCCCGGCCGGCGGACCGAGGCGGCCATACCGGCCGACCACGCCCCGGTTCAGCTGGCGCATTCGGCGCCACAGGGAATCCGGAATTCGCCTGGGGGGCATTTCGTCGACTCCTTGGGCAGGCTGCCGAGCGCTAGCCCAGCCCCGATACCAGCGCCAGCAGCACGCCGCCGGCCATGACGCTGCCGAGTTGACCGGCGGTGTTGGCGCCCATGGCGTGCATCAGCAGGAAGTTCTCGAAGTCCTCATCCTGTGCCACGCGGGCGGCCAGGCGCCCGGCCATCGGGAAGGCGCTGATCCCGGCTGCACCGATGAGCGGGTTGATCGCGCCGCGGCTCAACGCCGAGAGCAGCTTGCCGAACAGCAGGCCGGCGACGGTGTCGAGGCCGAAGGCGAACAACCCCAGCGCCAGGATGGCCAGCGTCTCGGCGTTGAGAAAGCTTTCGGCGATCATGGTCGAACCGATCGTCAGGCCCAGGAATAACGTGGCGATGTTGAGGATCTCGTTCTGGGCCGCCCGGCTGAGCCGATCGACCACGCCGCTCTCGCGCAGCAGGTTGCCCAGCATCAGCATTCCGATCAGGGGCGTCGCTTCGGGCACGAGCAGCCCGACGGCCAGGGTGACCAGAATCGGGAAGGCCACCCGGGCCCGGCGCGAGATCGGGCGGGGCGCGTAGGCCATGCGGATGCGCCGCTCGGCCCTGGTCGTCAACAGGCGCATCAGCGGGGGCTGGATGATCGGGATCAGGCTCATGTACGAGTAGGCCGCCACGGCGATCGGCGCCAGCAGGCGGGGCGCCAATCGCGTGGCGACGAAGATCGACGTCGGGCCGTCGATGGCGCCGATGACCCCGATCGAGGCGGCCTCGTTGAGCGGAAAGCCGAGCAGGGTGGCCAGGATCAGCGTGCCGAAGATTCCGAACTGGCCGGCCGCCCCCAGCAGCACCATGCGCGGCTGCGCCAGGAGAGGGCTGAAGTCGATCATCGCCCCGACGCCGATGAAGATCAGCAGCGGGAAGAGCTCGGTGCGGATGCCGGCCGCATACAGCACGCCGAACAACCCGTCCGGCCCGGTCATACCGGTCAGCGGGATGTTGGCCAGGATGCAGCCGAAGCCGATCGGCAGGAGCAGCACCGGCTCGTATTCCTTGGCCACGGCCAGGGCGATCAGGATCCCCCCGGCGGCGATCATGACGGCGTTGCCCCACGTGAAGTGAGCCAGGCCTTTGAAGAGTTCCTGCGCCAGGGCGGTCAGATCCATCGCGGTCTACCCGGCGAACTCGAGCAGCAGATCGTTATGCTTGACGTGCTGGCCGGCAGCGACATGCACGGCCGCCACGGTGCCGGCGTGCGAGGCGCGGAGGGCGTTCTTCATCTTCATCGCTTCCAGGACACACAGCTCCTGACCGACGGTGACCTGGCTGCCGGCCTGCACGGCGACCGAGGCAATCACGCCCGGGATCGGCGCCCGCACGGCTCGGCCGGCCTCGCCGCCGATCGTCGCCGGAGCCGATCTGGGCGCGGCGACCGGCGCCCTGGCCGGCGCCGGCCGGGGCGGGGAGGCCGGGCGGGCGGCGGCCTGTTCCGGCCAGACCTCGAAGCTCCTCCCGTCGACCGTCACGCGGACCGGCCGCGCGCTCAGGTCGCCGACCTCGACCGTGAAGTCGCGCCCATCGATGCGGACCCGGTACTTCATCGGACCGGGCCCCGGCGATTGAGCTGGGCCGAGCGTCGCACGGCCTGCCAGGCGCTGACCAGGGCGGTCGGCGGGAGCGGGAAGTTGGGCCGCGGCGGCTCCTGTGCTGCCAGCGCGGCGGCGACCGCGGCCGCGGCGGCGCGCGCCGGGAGCTGTTCACTTCCTTCGGCGGGCTCGGGCGATGTCCGATTTGCCGCGGCCGGTGCGCGGCGGACGACGGTCAACCGGACCAGACAGGCCATCAGGATCCACAACAACAGGATGGCGCCGAAGACCAGCCCCATGCCGACCAGGGTGATCTGCAGAGCGGTGCCGAGGTTGGCGGTCATGATCCTCTGATGCCCGAGATCCCCGCGATCAGACCGGGATGTTGCCGTGCTTGCGCGGAGGGGAGGGCGCGTACTTGTCGCGCAGGGCGGCCAGCGAGGCGATGATCTTGGGGCGCGTCTCGCGCGGCTCGATGATGTCGTCCACGTAGCCGGCGCTGGCCGCATGGTAGGGGTTGTTGAAGCGCTGGCGATATTCCTCAGCCAGGCGGGCTTGTTCGCCGGCCGGGTCGGCCGCGGACTCGATCTGCTCCTTGAACAGAATGTTGGCCGCCCCTTCGGCGCCCATGACGGCGATCTCGGCGCTCGGCCAGGCGTAGTTGACGTCGGTGCCCAGATACTTGCTGCTCATCACGACGTAAGCGCCGCCGTAGGCCTTGCGGGTGATCACGCTGATCTTCGGGACGGTCGCCTCGGAATAGGCGTACAAGACCTTGGCCCCGTGGCGGATGATGCCGCGATGTTCCTGATCGACCCCGGGGAGGAAACCCGGCGAGTCGACGAAGGTCACCAGCGGGACATTGAAGCAGTCGCACAATCGCACAAAGCGCGTGATCTTGTCGGCCGCATCGATCTCGATCACACCGGCCATTACGCTCGGCTCCTGAGCGACGATGCCGACGCCGTGGCCTCCCATGCGGGCCAGGCCGACGACGGCGTTGCGCGCCCAGGCGGGCTGGATCTCCAGGAAGCTGTCCAGGTCCACGACCCGCTCGATGACCTCGTGCATGCTGTAAGGCGTCGCGGGGTCGAGCGGAACGATGGCGTTGAGTTCGTCGTCCATGCGCAGCGGATCGTCGGTTGGCTCGTGGTAGGGCGGGTTTTCGACGTTGTTGGAGGGCAGAAAGCCGAGGACGGCCCGACACAGGGCCAGGGCCTCTTGCTCCGTGGACGTGGACAGGTGGGCGGTGCCGCTGAGCGACATATGCACCTCGGTGCCGCCCAGCGTCTCGACATCGACCACCTCGCCGGTGACGGCCTTGATCACCTGCGGGCCGGTCAGGAACATGTACGAGTGCTTCTCGACCATGATGATCAGGTCGGTCAGCGCCGGCGAGTAGGCCGCGCCGCCGGCGCACGGGCCGAGCATGACACTGATCTGCGGGATCACGCCTGAGTACTGGGCATTGCGCCGAAAGATCTCCGCGTACCCGCCCAGGCTCTTGACGCCTTCCTGGATCCGGGCACCGCCCGAATCGATCAACCCGATGATCGGGGTGCCGTTGCGCAGGGCCAGGTCCATGACCCGACAGATCTTGTGGCTCTGCATCTCGCTGAGCGTGCCGCCGTAGACGGTGAAGTCTTGGGCGTAGACATAGACGGTGCGTCCATCCACCTGGCCGTAGCCGGTGATGACGCCGTCGCCCAGGTAGCGGTCCTTGGAAAGCCCCAGCTCATCGCCCTGATGAGTGATGAACGGCTCCAGCTCATGGAAGGTCCCCGGATCGAGGAGCAGATCGAGCCGCTCACGCGCCGGCAGCTTGCCCCGGGCGCGCTGCTTGGCCAGGCGGTCTGCGCCGCCGCCCTGGCGGGCACGCTGGCGCGCAGCGCGCAGTTCGAGGATGCGGGGGTCGTCTTGCGGCATGGGTTCCCTCGGTCAACGCTGGGGCTCAGGTGGAAGGCCGTTGCCGGCCGGACAGGCCCGGGAATGCGAGGCAGGGAACCCATTCTAACATCGACGCCGCCGGAGATGGTGCTGCTCCTGGCGGCGGAGTGCGCGCCTCGGCGCGCAGG
>Ga0154653_1046_pt2 | contig 10547 bp, 10 predicted proteins | sample Rifle2008BG13ft_FD_116082 | JGI IMG/M metagenome (GOLD analysis project Ga0154653, IMG submission 116082) | Chloroflexi bacterium RBG_13_68_17
CCCCATTGCCATGCATATCCTCCTCGACCCCGGGCCCTACTTCGCCCGCTGGAATGTGTCTTTCGGCTGGCACCCCGAGACCGTCCGGGCCACAATGGGTGGCCAGCTGGATTGGTGGGGCTATGCGTGGCATCAGATCTGGCATTCGCTCGGCGCGTTCACGGTCTTCCCCGACACGACCGGTTTCTACGGCCCAGGCGTCCCGTTCCTGTTCGGGCCCGCCGCAATCCTCTTCGTGGTGGGACTAGTGTGGGCAGCCTACAAGCGGATCTATACGCCCATCCTGTGGATCGGACTGACCGTGATCTTCGGGGGCATCCTGCTGGCAGCGGCGCCTTCGAGCTCACACTACGTAGTCTCCATCCCCGCCATCTGCTGGCTTGTGGCCGTGCCGCTGAACGGCCTGATCGAGCACGGGCGATGGCGTCTGGCCCTGGCTCTCTTGCTGGTTGTCTCGATCGCCGACCTGGGCTTCTACTTCCTGGAATACATCCCCGGCAGCCCGCCAGACCTGGACGTTCCGATCCCGACGCCGCTCGGCCCCCCCTAGCCGGCCGGGCCGAGGGAGCGTGAGGCGCCGGCGATCCGCGCCTGTGCGAGCGCTGGCGCCCGACAAGCGAGGACCTCCATGACCTCCGCAAGGGCTCGACGCCTCGAACTTGGCCTGCTCATCGGGATCGGCCTGCTCTCCGCCGCCCTTGGCCTGCGCAGTCTCCCGCTGGTCCCCCAGCCTCAGCGCGGGCAGGCCTACTTCCTGGTTGGCGTCGGCGTCATCGCCTTGGCGCTCGCGGCACACGGCCTCGTCCGCGGGACCCTCCCGCTCGGGGTCGACCCGCGCCTGACCCGGTTGTCCTCCTGGCTCGGCGTGTCGCCCAGCCGGACGGTCTTACTGCTTTCGGCCCCGGTTTTGAGTTGGGCCACGTGGCTGACAGCCGGGGACCTCGACCGCATGCACCTCCCGGCGCTGGCCGTGAGTCTTTGGCTCACTAGTTGGGTCGCGCTGTGGGCCGGCGGTTGGTTCCCCTCGACGGCCGGCCGCTCGGATCGGGCGTGGCCGCGCGGAGAGGTTGCGGCGCTCACCCTTCTGACCCTCGCAGGCCTGGCGGCACGGGTGATTCAGCTGGATGCCATCCCGTGGCTGTTCACCGGGGATGAGGGCGCCGCCTCATTGGAGGCTCTCAAGTTTGTCACAGGCGTGCGCAACAACCTTTTCAACACCGCCTGGTTCTCCTTCCCGTCGCTTTTCTCCTTCCTTCAATCGATTCCGATGGCCGTGCTCGGCCGCAGCATCGCCTCCGCCAGGCTGGCGTCGGCTGCCGCCGGGTCCCTGACGGTCGCCGCGGTCTGGTGGTGCGCCCGCCCCATCTTCGGCCGCACGGCCGCGCTCGCCGCGGCCGCGGTCATGGCGACTTTCCCACTGCACATCCATTTCAGCCGCACCGCCCTCAACAACGTCTGGGACGGCCTTACCGCGGCGATCTTCGTCGGCGCTGCGTTTCGAGCCTGGGAGACCAACCGGCGGTCCGCGTTTCTTCTGGCCGGCTTCACGCTGGGTCTGTCGCAGTACTTCTACACCTCCGCGCGCTCCTGGCTCGTGATTCTGCCGGCGTGGATCTTGATCGCCTGGGCGCGTGACCGCGCCGCGACGCGCACGCGGCTGCCCGGCGTGTTCCTGATGGGCCTGGCGGCGCTGGTCGTCCTTCTCCCCTTGGCTGGCTTCTACTTGCTGCACCCGGCGGAGTTCATGGCTCCCGTAAACCGGGTCTCGATGTTCGGGGAATGGGGAAGCTTGTTGATCCGCCTCTCCGGGCGCACCCCGCTCCAGACGGTGTGGCACCAGGTCAGCGGCTCGGTGATGGGATTCGGCCCCTGGCCCATGTTCGGCCACTTCAGCCTGGCCCCGATGCTCCTGCCCTTCACGGCGGCGTTGTTCTGGCTCGGGATAGGAATCTTGATCGTCAAGCACGAGCCTGTGTCGCACCGCTGGCTGCTCCTCTGGCCGGTTGCGACCATCTTGATCGCGGCCGTCAGCGACAACCCGCCGACGTCGCAGCGCTATGTTTTCGTCTCGCCCTTCATTGCCATGATGATCGCCCTTCCCGGCTGCCAGACCGCGGCCTGGCTCCTCGCCCAGAGGCCTCGCTGGCGGACACCGATCGGGGTCGGCCTGGGGCTGCTGGTGATGCTGGTCATGGCCCTCAACCTGCGCTTCTACTTCGGCGAGTACACACCCGGACGCCAGTTCGGAGACCCCAACACCGAGGTCGCCACACAGGTCGCGCGATTCCTGCAGGAGCAGGGCGGGCCACGCGAGGTGTACTTCTTCGGGCCGCCGCGCATGGGCTACTACAGCCACGGGACCATCGAGTATCTCGTGCCCGAGGCCACGGGCTACGATGTCAGCGAGCCGCTGGCCTCCCTACCCACCTGGGTGCTGACCCGGCCGACGACCTTCATCTTCCTTCCGGAGCGGTTGGGTGAACGTGTCCTGGTGCAGAGCGCCTACCCCGGTGGGACCGCGTACACCGGGCGCTCCCCCACCGGCGTACCCCTTTACTACGCTTACTCCTTCCCGCTGCCGTGAGCGGCCGACGACTTCCGCTTCGGTTGTCCGCCTCCAGCTCCCGACGGGCAGGCTGAGGCGGGTGATGCGGATGGGAGACGTGCGGCCGCCCTCCTGTGGTCGCCTGGCGGCCCGCCCGTCTCCAGCCGGGGGAAGGCGCGGCTCACGCTCCGGCGGCCTGTGGCGCTATAATGCTCCCTGGCCGTCCTTGCAGGGACGGCCCTTGGTCGCTGACTGCCCGGAGGTCTCGTGAAAGCCGTCCTCTTCCACCAACACGGCGGGCCGGACGTCCTGACGCTCGGGGAAATCCCGGATCCGGAGCCCGCAGCCGGACAGGTGCTGGTCCGCCTGCGCGCGGCCGCGCTGAATCGCCTGGACCTGTGGACCCGAGAGGGCTGGCCCGGACTGCGACTGGAGCTTCCGCACATCCCCGGCGCCGACGGCGCCGGGGAGATCGCCGCCCTGGGGCCCGGGGTGACGGGCTGGAACGTGGGCGAACGAGTCGTGATCAACGCCAACCTCTCGTGCGGCCGCTGTCCCGCCTGCCTGGCCGGCCAAGACAATCGCTGCGACGACTGGCACCTGTTGGGCGAGACGCGCCGAGGAACCTATGCCGAGGCCGTCGCCGTCCCGGCCACCAACGTCCTGCGCCTCCCGGAGGGCGTCGACCCCCACACGGCCGCGGCGGCCGGTCTGGTCTTTCACACCGCCTGGCATTCGTTGATCACCCGCGGCGGGCTGCGGGCGGGGGAGTCGGTCCTGATCGTTGGCGCCTCCGGGGGCGTCAACACCGCCAGCATCCAGATCGCGAAGTTCGCCGGCGCCAAGGTCTACGTCGTCGGCTCCTCCCCGGCGAAGACCGCCCTGGCCGAATCCTTGGGCGCCGATTGGGTCTTCGATCGCTCCAAGGACCCCAACTGGACCAAGGCGGTCTTCGAGGCGACCGGCCGCCGAGGCGTCGACGTCGTCGTTGACAACACCGGCGCCGGGACGATGCCGCGCAGCCTGCGTTCGGCCCGCAAGGGCGGCCGCATCCTGACGGTCGGGAACACGGCCGGCGCGACATTCGAGATCGACAACCGGTTCGTCTTCGGAAAACACCTCTCGATCCTGGGATCGACGATGGGGACGCATGCGGACTTCGCCGCCGTGATGGGCCTGGTCTGCGAACGCAAGCTGCGGGTCGCACTGGATCGCTCCTTCCCGTTGGCAGAAGCCCGGGCCGCCCAGGAGCGGCTGGCAGCGGGGGAGCAGCTGGGGAAGATCACTCTTGCCATCTAGCCCCAGGCCCGCTCTCGTAACCTGGCTCAGCCTGGGGGTGTTAACGCTCTCAGCCTTCGGCCTCGCCCGGCTCTCCCTGGGGATATCCCTGCCCGCCTTGCCGCTGACCGTGCCACGTGGGTATCTGGCGCTTTCCGGAGGCGTTTGGGCAGCGGCGGGCTTGGCGACGGCGGTAGGATTGTTCTACGGCGCACGCTGGGCGCCGCGCCTGGCTCGCGCAGCGGCCATTGTATTGGCCGCCTGGTATTGGGGCGATCGCCTGCTGTTCGTCCAGACGGATTTCGCCCGCCAGAGCTGGCCGGCCGCGCTGAGCTCTACGCTCGCCGCCCTGCTGGTGCTCTTCTGGGTCTTGCGTCGGTCGACCGTGCGCCACTTCTTCGGGGAGTGAAGCGGATGAGTGATTCGTCGAAGGCAGAAAACCTCCGCCGGCTTCGCGAGCACGCCCTGGGCGGCGGCGGCCCGGAACGCATCGACACCCAGCACAAGCAGGGCCGTCTGACGGCGCGCGAGCGTCTCGATCTGCTGCTGGACAAGGGCTCCTTTCGAGAGACCGACATGTTCGTTACGCACCGCACGACGGACTTCGGACTCGAGGAGCGCAAGTTCCTGAGTGACAGCGTCATCACAGGCTGGGGCACGGTCGACGGGCGGCTGGCGTATGTGTTCTCCCAAGACTTTACTGTTTTCGGAGGCAGCCTGGGCGAGGTCCACGCCGAGAAGATCTGCAAGATCATGGACATGGCCGTCAAGAACGGTGCCCCGGTCATCGGGCTGAACGATTCGGGCGGCGCCCGCATTCAGGAGGGGGTCGTCTCGCTGGGCGGCTACGCCGACATCTTCCTGCGCAACACGCTGGCCTCGGGCGTGATCCCGCAGATCAGCGCCATCATGGGCCCGTGCGCCGGGGGGGCCGTCTATTCCCCGGCGCTGACCGATCTCATCTTCATGGTGCGCGGTTCGTCCTACATGTTCGTCACCGGTCCGGACGTCGTCAAGACGGTGACCCACGAGGATGTGACCTTCGAGGCGCTGGGCGGGGCGGAGGTCCACGCCAGCTCTTCGGGCGTGTGCCATTTCGTGGCCGACAGTGAGGCCGACTGCCTGTACATGATCCGCTTGCTGCTGTCTTACCTGCCGCAGAACAACATGGAGGATCCGCCCTTCCTGCCGACCAACGACGACCGCCTGCGCACGGAAGAGGCCTTGAACGAGATCATCCCCGACGATCCCAGCAAACCGTACGAGATGCGCGACATCATCCGCCTGGTCGTCGACAACGGCGTATTCTTCGAGATCCACGAGCACTACGCCCCCAACATCCTGGTCGGCTTCGCACGCCTGGGCGGGCACAGCGTCGGCATCGTCGCCAACCAGCCGGCGGTGTTGGCCGGCGTGCTGGACATCAACTCCTCGGACAAGGCTGCCCGCTTCGTGCGCCTGTGCGATTCGTTCAATATCCCGCTGATCACCTTCGTCGACGTGCCCGGCTTCCTTCCAGGCACGGGCCAGGAACATGCGGGCATCATCCGCCACGGCGCCAAGCTGCTGTACGCCTACTGCGAAGCGACCGTGCCCAAGATCACGGTCATCACCCGCAAGGCCTACGGCGGCGCCTACGACGTCATGTCGTCCAAGCACATCCGCGGCGATCTGAACCTGGCCTGGCCCAGCGCCGAGCTAGCCGTGATGGGTCCGGAGGGCGCCGTCAGCATCATCTTTCGCAAAGAGCTGGCCGAGGCCGCCGACCCGGTCAAGCGCAAGGCCGAGCTGGTGGCGGAGTACCGCGAGAAGTTCGCTAATCCGTACGTGGCCGCGGCACGCGGCTACCTGGACGACGTCATCGACCCGAGCATCACGCGTGCGCGGCTGATCAACGGGCTGGAGATGCTCAGCAACAAGCGCGACGCCAACCCGGCCAAGAAGCATGGAAACATCCCCCTCTGAGCTTGCCGCGGCGCCGGCGCAGGCCGCTCCTGCCGCGCAGGAACGCGGCCGGCTGGAGGTCGACGGTCATTCCCTGCACTGGGAACGTACCGGAGATCCCGGCTGCCCGACGGTGATCCTGCTTCATCACGGGCTGGGATCGGTGCGGGCCTGGAAACGCCAGACCCCCGCATTGGCCGCCGCCGGCTGGCAAACGCTGGCCTATGATCGTTGGGGCTACGGAGGCTCCGACCCGCGCTCGGCGCTCGACCTGCCCACCTTCGCCGCGGACCAGCGCGACCTGGCCGCGGTCATGGATGCCTTCGCCCTGCCGGCCGCCGCCCTGATCGGGCACAGCGACGGCGGCACGCTGGCACTGTACTTCGCCGCACGCCATCCGGGACGTGTCAGGCGGATCGTGGTCGTCGCCGCGCACATCTACGTCGAAGTCACCATGCTCCCGGGCCTGGAATCGGTGACGCGGGCCTACGCCCAGGACGCTGAAGTGTGGGCCAAGCTGCGACGCGCGCATGGGGAGATGACCGAGGCCGTCTTTCACAACTGGGTCGACGGCTGGCGCCGCCCCGAGCACCTGACCTGGGATATGCGCCCCCTGCTCCATCAGATCCCCTGCCCGACGCTGGTCATCCAGGGCGAGCTGGACGAGCACGCCACCGCCCGGCATGCGCACGACATCGCCGGCGGGGTGCGGCAGGGCACGGTCTGGCTGATCCCGGGCGTCGGCCACATGCCGCCGCAGGAGGCCCCGGATCTATTCAACCGCCGCGTGCTCGAGTTCCTGGAGCCGGCCCGTGTCCGGCAGGACCCGGTCGGCTGATCGCCGGCCAGGCGCAAGTCGAGGCTGCCGATGTTCACCAAGGTGCTGATCGCCAATCGCGGGGAGATCGCCGTCCGGGTGATTCGCGCGTGCCGCGAGCTGGGGATGGAGACGGTGGCCGTCTTCTCCGAGGCCGACCGTTCGGCGCTGCACGTGCGCTACGCCGACGAGGCCTACCTGCTCGGCCCGGCCCCGTCGCGCGATTCTTACCTGCGCGCCGATCGCATCATCGACATCGCCCGGCGGAGCGGTGCCGACGCCATTCACCCGGGCTACGGCTTCCTGGCCGAGCGGGAGGATTTCGCCCGCGCCGTCGGCGAGGCCGGCCTGATCTTCATCGGCCCCAAACCGAGCGCCATCGCCGCCATGGGCGACAAGGCGGTCGCCCGCAAGACCGTCGCCGGCGCGGGCATCCCGGTCGTCCCGGGCACGGAGGGCGAGGGCTCGCTGCGCGACGATGAGATCGTGGCCATCGCCCCGCAGATCGGCTTCCCGCTGCTGATCAAAGCCACCGCCGGCGGCGGCGGCAAGGGCATGCGCGAAGTCGCGTCGGCGGCCGACTTGCCCGCACTGCTTCAGGCCGCCCGCCGTGAAGCGGAAGCCGCCTTCGGCGACGGAAACGTCTACCTGGAGAAGCTCGTCCTCAACGCCCGTCACATCGAGTTCCAGATCCTGGCCGACGAGCATGACAATATCATCCATCTCGGCGAGCGCGAGTGCTCGCTGCAGCGGAGGCACCAGAAGCTGCTGGAGGAAGCGCCCTCGCCGTTCATCGGCGACGATGACGAGCTGCGCCGGCGCATGGGCGAGGTCGCCTGCCAGGCCGCCCGGTCGGTCGACTACCACAACGCCGGGACGATCGAGTTCCTGGTAGACAAGGACCGCAATTTCTTCTTCCTCGAGATGAACACCCGCCTGCAGGTCGAGCACCCGGTCACCGAGACGGTCACCGGGCTGGACATCGTCAAAGAGCAGATCCGCATCGCCCGCGGCCGCAAGCTGCACGTCACCCAGGAGGACATCCACCTGAACGGTTGGGCGATCGAATGCCGCATCAACGCCGAGGACCCCTACAACAACTTCCTGCCCTCGGTCGGGCGCATCGCCCAGATCATCCCGCCCACCGGCCCGGGCGTGCGCGTCGACACCGGCGTCTATCCCGGCTTCGAGATCTCGCCCTACTACGATTCGCTCATCTCCAAGCTGATCTGCTGGGGCGAGACGCGCGGCGAAGCCATCATGCGCATGCGCCGGGCTCTGGAGGAGTACCGCATCCTGGGTGTCCGGACCAACATCCCCTTCCATCAGAGCATCCTCGACTCACACCGCTTCATCGCCGGCCAATACGACACTCGCTTCGTCGAGGAACGCTTCTCGATCAACGCGGCCGAGGAGGGCAAGGAGACCCTTCCCGACATCGCCGCCATCCTGGCCACGCTGGTCGCCCACCGCCAGGGTCAGCAGGCGGCGCAGATCGTTCGCCGCGGCGAGCGCGACACCAGCAACTGGAAGTGGGTCGGGCGATGGGAGCGGATGCACCGCTGAAGCATCGCTGAATCGCCGAGGATGCAATCATGAAGTATCTGACGACCGTCGACTCCCAGCCCTACGAGATCGAGATCAAATCCGAGCGCGAGGTCATCGTCAACGGCGAGCGCGTCGAGGTCGACTTCCAGTCTGTCGCCGACGAGCCGGTCTACTCGCTGATCGTCGACGGGCGCTCGCACGAGGCCTACGTCTACCCGGAGCAGAACGGCCTGTCGGTCCTGATGGTCGGCCGGCTGTACCAGGTGACCGTCGAGGACGAGCGCCAGCGCCGCCTGCGCGAAGCGACCGGCGGGCTGACGGTCCCGACCGGCGACTTCCACCTCAAGGCGCCCATGCCCGGGCTGGTGGTCGCCGCGCCGGTCGAGGCGGGACAATCGGTGGAGCGCGGCAGCATCCTGGTGATTCTGGAATCGATGAAGATGCAGAACGAGCTCAAGGCGCCTCGCGAGGGCACCGTCACGCAGGTGCGCGTTCGCCCCGGCGACCGCGTCGACCAGAACCAGATCCTGCTGACGCTGAGCTGAGCCCCGGCGGAGAGAAACGATGACCGATCGTCTGGCGAAAGCCCGCTGCCGCTGGCAGACGCAGGTGGTCGAACCGCTGCTGGGCAACGCCCCGGAGCGCAAGGCCGCCTTCGCCACCCCGTCGGGGATCCCGCTCGAGCGGGTCTACCTGCCGCCCGACCCGGATCCCGACTATCTGGACCGGCTCGGCTTCCCCGGCGAGTATCCCTTCACCCGCGGCATCCAACCGACGATGTACCGCGGCCGCTTGTGGACGATGCGCCAATACGCCGGTTATGCCACAGCCGAGGAATCCAACCGCCGCTATCGCTACTTGCTCGACCAGGGCCAGACCGGTCTGTCGGTCGCCTTCGACCTGCCCACCCAGATCGGCTACGATGCCGACGACCCGATCGCCGTCGGCGAGGTCGGAAAGGTCGGCGTCTCTATTTCGAGTCTGGAGGACACGGCCCGGCTGTTCGAGGCCATCCCGCTCGATCAGGTCTCGACCAGCATGACCATCAACGCGCCGGCCGCCATCCTGCTGGCGATGTACATCGCCGTCGCCAGGCGGCAAGGCGTCGAAGACAAGCACCTGCGCGGGACGATTCAGAACGACATCCTCAAGGAATACGTCGCCCGGGGCACGTATATCTTTCCGCCCGCCCCGGCTATGCGGCTGATCACCGACGTATTCGCGTTCTGCAGAGCGAACATTCCGCACTGGAACACGATCTCGATCTCCGGCTATCACATTCGCGAGGCCGGGGCGACGGCGGTGCAGGAAGTCGCCTTCACGCTTTCCAACGCCATCGCCTACGTCGAGGCCGCTTTGCGGGCCGGCCTGGCTATTGACGATTTCGCTCCACAGCTGGCCTTCTTCTTCAACGCGCATAACAACCTGCTGGAGGAGGTGGCCAAGTTCCGGGCCGCCCGCCGCATGTGGGCTGATCTGATGCGCCATCGATTCCGGGCCCAGGACCCGAACTCCTGGCGCCTGCGCTTCCACACCCAGACTGCCGGCTCGACGCTGACCGCACAGCAGCCGGAAAACAACGTGGTGCGAGTCGCCCTGCAGGCACTGGCGGCAGTCCTGGGCGGCACGCAGTCGCTGCACACCAACAGCATGGATGAAGCGCTGTGGCTGCCGAGCGAGCGCGCCGTGCGCGTCGCTCTGCGCACACAGCAGATCCTGGCGCACGAGTCCGGCGCGGCCGACACCGTCGACCCGCTGGCCGGCTCGTACGTGGTCGAGGCGCTCACCGACGAGATCGAGCAGCGCGCCCGTGCTTATATCACCCGCATCGACGAGATGGGCGGCGCGCTGGCCGCCATCGAGCAGGGCTATGTCCAGCGCGAAATCCAGGAGGCCGCCTACCGCGCCCAGCAGGCCGTCGAGGGCGGCGAAGAGATCGTCGTCGGCGTCAACGCATACCGGGTCGATGAGAGCGTCGACCTGGAGCGGCTCAAGGTCGATCCGGCGGTGGAGCAGGCTCAGCGGCAGCGTCTGGCCGCACTGCGCGCCGGGCGCGATTCCGCCCGGGCGGCCGCACTGCTCGAGCGCCTCGAACAGGCCGCCCGCACGACGGACAACTTGATGCCGGTCTTCATTGCCTGCGTGGAGGCTGACCTGACGCTGGGAGAGATCTGCGCCGTGCTCCGTCGCGCCTGGGGCGAGTACCAACCCCCGGCTACGCTTTGAGCGGGCGGCCGAGCCCTCCCGCCCCAGCCACCGCAAGGGAGAAGAGCATGCCCACGATCCGACGTGTTCACCACGTCGCCCTCGTTGTCGACGACATCGAGGCGGCACTGGCTTTCTGGCGGGACGCGCTGGGGTTGGAGCCGAGCGACGTGAAGGATGTGCCCGACCAGCAGTCGCGCATCGCGTTCC
>Ga0154653_1121_pt7 | contig 10547 bp, 8 predicted proteins | sample Rifle2008BG13ft_FD_116082 | JGI IMG/M metagenome (GOLD analysis project Ga0154653, IMG submission 116082) | Chloroflexi bacterium RBG_13_68_17
TTGCGAACATGGTACGGGCATCACTGGCACCGCATGCTGCGCGTGGTCTCCGACGCCCGGCAGGAGGCCGACCAGCAATCCGGGGCGCGGGAGCGGCTGCGACGGGCGCTGGAAACCGCCGAGACCGACCTGGGTGGGACCCGATCCCGTATCGATGCGCTGCGCGCCCGCCTGCACCAGCTGTCCCAGGAAGCGACGGGGAAGTACGGCGAGCGTGAGGCGCTCGGAACGCGGCTGGCGGTGGCACAGGAGCGCCTGCGCTGGCTGCAGCAAAGGGAAGCCGAGCTCAACGAGCGGGTCTCGCTGGCCGACGAGGAACGCAAGGGGGTGGCCGACCGACTGGAAGCCGCCCGCCAGGAGCTGGAGGTGCGCCGTCAAACCCTGGCGGCAGCAGAAGCCTTCCAGCAGGCCATCGCCGGAAGTACCGGCGATCCAGCCGGACCTCTGCACGCCATGGAAACGCGGCTGGCCACGGCCAGCCGGGAACTGGAAGAGCGGGTGGCTCGCGAGGCGTCTGCGACCGCGCGGCAGGCCCAAACACACTCCCGACGCCAGGCGCTCGAGTCGCGCCGCGCTGAAGCCTCCGCCGCGTACGATGCCGCCCAGGCCGAGATCCACCAGCGGCAGGCCGAAGCCGAACCTGCGCGGCACGCCTACCAAAAGGCAACCGAGCAGGCCGGGAAGGCGGCCGCGACGGAACTGGCGGTGCAGCAGGCCTGGTCGCAGGCCGAAGAGCGAAGGCTGTCGACCGAGAAGGCCCTGAGCGAGGCGCGCGTCGACCTGGCTCGCCGGCAGGCGCGCCTGGAGAGCCTGACCGCGCAGACCAAGGGTGCGGAGGAGACCGCCGCCCGTCTGGAGCAGGCCGCCCGGGCGGGACGGTTCACGGGTTGGCTCGGCCCGCTGCGTGGCCAACTGAGGGTCGCCCCGGAGGTCGAGACCGCCGTGTACGCTGCCCTGGGGGACTTCGCCGGCGGCCTGGCCCTGGCCACGCCCGATGACGTCCTCGCCGCACTTGAGTGGATGGAGGCCGAGCAGACGGGCGGCGATTGGGCGTTGACGCCCACCACGGGTCTGCGCTCGGATCCGCCGCTGACTTGCCCGGACGTCCCCGGATGTCTGGGGAACGCAGCCGATCACGTTGGCGCGCCCGAGTCTCTGCTTCCGGTCGTCCGGCTCCTGTTAGGACGCACACTGATCGCCAGCGACCGGGCGGCCGCCCGGCGGCTGCTGCCGTTGTTGCCCGCCGACACCCGAGTGGTGACGCGCGCGGGAGAGGTGTTCTACCCCGCCGGGCAGGTCCAGATCCTGCGTTCGCAGCGCGTCTTCGCTGACCCGAAGAATCGCTGGAAGGAAGTGGAATCCGATGCCGCGCGGAGAGCGGCCGATGTCGAGCACCTGGAAGAGGAGCAACGGTCTGCTCTTCGGGATTCGGAGCATGCGCGGAATACGGCGGAACTGGCCGCTCAGGCCCGTCAGGCGGGGAGCCAGGCTGAGCGTGAGGCTGCCCGGCGAGCCGAAGCCGCCGAGCGTGCACTCCAGGAGAGCCGCCAGCGGGCGGAGTTCCTACGTCAGCGTGTGGGGGAGATCGAGCAGGACCTGGCCGATGTCGAGCAGGAGCACGCGGGTCTGAACGCCGAGCAGGACCTGTCCCAGGGAGAACGCCAGCGCCTGGAGGCGGAGGTCCGCCTCGCGCGCGAAGCGGTCCGCGCGGCCGGACAGGGCGATGTCGCGGCCCAGAGCCGGCAGGCGGAGGGCCAGCTCGAGGCGGCACGCCGGGCTGTCGAGGACGCGCACGGACACGAGGCGGAGCTGGTCGAGCGGCTGGCGGCGGTCTCGGCGGAGATCGATTCGCGCCGATCCCGTCTGGCGGCGCTCGTTCAAGAGCGGACCGGGCTGCTTCGGGAGGCGGCCGAAGCAGAGCAGGCGCTCAAGGCCGTTGACATGGCGCTGGCGCAGATCGGCGCACAGACTCAGCCGGCCGAGCAGGAATTAGCCGGGGCGGAAGCGGAACGGACCCGGTTGGAGGCGGCCGAACGGAAGGCGCGCGGCGAGATGCAGGACGAGGAGCGGCGACACTCCCAGAGTCAGATCGAGCTCGCCCGCCGCCAGGAGGAGCTCAACAGCCTCAAGCGCCGAATCGAGGACGACTTCGGACTGGTCGCCTTCGACTTCGACGAAAACACGACGGTGCAGACTCCGCTGCCGTTCGAAGGGTTGGTCGAACGGCTGCCGGAGGTCCAGGCGCTCCCGCTGGAGGTCGAGTCTCAAGTCGAGCGCCTGCGCGTCCAGTTGCGCCGGATGGGTGCCATCAATCCGGAGGCTCAGCGCGAGCACCTCGAAGTCCGCGAGCGGGTCGAGTTCATGACCACCCAGATGGACGACTTACGCCAGGCCGAGAACAAGCTCCAGGAGGTGATTGCCGAGCTGGACCACCTCATGGAGGAGGAGTTCCGCAAGACCTTTGATGCCGTGGCCGCGGGATTCAAGGAGACGTTCACGCGCCTGTTTGGGGGTGGGGTGGCGCGGCTCCAGTTGACCGACCCGAATGATCTGACGAACACGGGGATCGACATCGAAGCGCGTCTCCCCGGCCGGCGCGAGCAGGGACTGTCAATGCTCTCCGGCGGGGAGCGCAGCCTGACGGCCTGCGCGCTGGTCTTCTCGCTGCTGAAAGTCTCGCCCACTCCGCTGTGCGTCCTCGACGAGGTCGATGCGATGCTGGATGAGGCCAACGTGGCCCGGTTTCGGGAGATGCTTGAGGAACTCAGCCACGAGACTCAGTTCATCATCATCACGCACAACCGCGAGACGGTCCAGGCGGCGCAGGTGGTCTACGGCATCAGCATGGGGCCCGACTCGGCCAGCACGGTGATCAGCCTGCGACTGGAGGAAGCGGACAAGGCGGTCGCTGAAGGCTGAGGCGGAATCAGGCCGCCCGCGCCCCCTCCCTGCGTGCACCTCACCCGTTGGGTGCAGTGGGATTGCCGATGCAGAACGTTTGTGCTATACTCGAGGCTGTGGAGACAGTTGACAAGCTGGCGATGGCCTGTGCCGGTGCCGGCCTTGAATCGGCAGAGGGACCGGCGGGGCCGGGGACGGCCCGCGCCCCGCACGGCTCCACCGCTGCCCAACTCCGCCGACGTTTCGGGCCGGACGGTGTCCCCGCTGCGGTAACGGTCAACGGGCGTTCGATCCCGATCGAGCTGGCGGTCATGCCCGGCGGCCGGCGCATCCCGCTCCTCAAGACGATGCTGACGACGGCCTGCGAGCGGGATTGCCTGTACTGCCCGTTTCGTGCAGGGAGGAATGCCCGTCGGGTGACCTTTCGGCCAGAGGAACTGGCGCGGGTCTTCGACGGAGTCTACCGGCGAGGGATCGTCGACGGGCTCTTCCTGACCACCGGCATGTTTGGCGGCGGGGCCAACACTCAGAACCGTCTGCTGGACACGGCCGAGATCCTGCGATCGCGGATGGGTTACCGGGGCTACCTCCACTTGAAGATCATGCCCGGCGCGGAGAGAGGCCAGGTGGACCGGGCGATGGAACTGGCCGACCGCGTCAGCGTCAACCTGGAAGCCCCCAATCCGGAACGCCTGGCTGTTCTCGCCCCACACAAAGGCTTCGACGAAGAACTCCTGGCGCCGCTGCGCTGGATCGACCAGATCCGGCGTGAGCGGCCGCCTCAGCAGGGGTGGCGGGGTCGTTGGCCTTCCAGCACGACCCAATTCGTCGTTGGCGCTGCGCCCGAGACCGATGTGGAGCTGCTGCAGACCACTGCCTGGCTGCTCCGGAATCTGCACGTAACCCGATCGTACTTCATGGCGTTCGATCCGGTCCCGGGAACACCGCTTGAGAATCGACCTGCGGAAGACCCTGTGCGGGAACACCGGCTTTACCAGGCGTTCTTCCTCCTGCGGGACTACGGCTTCGACCTCGAGGATCTGAGCTTTCAACCGGACGGCCGCCTGCCGCTCGAGCGCGACCCTAAGCAAGCCTATGCACAGGCGGCTCTGTCCGGGCATCCGATCGAGGTCAACCGCGCCGACCGGACGGAGTTGCTCCGCGTCCCGGGGATCGGGCCGCGCGGTGCCGATGCCATCCTGCGCGCCCGCCGCCTCGGCACGCATCCGCGCGATCTCCAGGACCTGCACCGTTTGGGCGTATTGGGCGAGCGCGCCGCGCCGTACATCACCCTGGACGGACGGCGACCTCGCTACCAACCGCGCCTTCTCTAGGCGGAGCGTGCGCTGCGCCAGCGAATCCGGGAGGTGTCCACGTCGGTATGCCTCTCGAATCTCCTTGAAGCGTTGACAAAACCGAGAGTCCAGTTAGAATTGCGATGTTCGCCGAAGTGGCGGAATTGGCAGACGCGCTGCGTTCAGGGCGCAGTGAGCGTAAGCTCGTGGGGGTTCAAATCCCCCCTTCGGCACCAACAGCCCCGCCCGCGGGGCTTTCGATTCGGTCCGCCGACAACGAACGGACGCAGCTCGACCTTCGAGGCGAACAGCCTGGTTGGCGAGGATGGACGGGGATGTCCAACAGCCCCTCAACCTCGGATTGCGATTCCTGCTGGAGTTGGCTGCCCTTGGCCTCCTGGGGGCCTGGGGTTGGACGGCAGGCCAAGGGGCGCTCCGGCCAATCCTCGCGCTGACCGTCCCACTGGGTGCAGCGGTGCTGTGGGGCACGTTGCGCGTACCGGACGACTCGGGTCGGGCACCGGTCGCCATCCCCGGCCCCGCTCGGCTCTTGCTCGAAGCGGCCTTCTTCGGATGCGCCGCGCTGGCTGCGCGCGAAGCGATCTCCGCGACCTTTGGGGTCGGCTTCGCCCTGGTCGTCGTCGCGCACTACGTCTTCTCGTACGACCGAATTGCGTCCCTCCTCCGGCGGTGAGCGGCCTGCGACATCTGTGGCAGGCCGCGGCGCACCTTGCCAGTTCCCGCCGAGTTGGGTAAGCTGAATGCGAAATGGACCCCGAGCCCTCGAAACCCGTGATCGGATCCCGCCTGTGGGTGGCCCTGGCGGTCGTGGCCGGCCTCCTGATTCTGGGTGACCTGAATCGACGGATGTCCAGCGCGGTCCGGCTGGAGCAACAGGCTGCCCAGGCGGCAACCGAGGTGGTTGCCTTGCACACCCAGAACGCGCAGTTGGCGACGCAGCTGGCAGCGGCGACCAGCGAAGCCCTGGTAGAGGAGTGGGCCCGACGCGAGGTCAAGATGGTCCGCCCGGGCGACCATCTGGTCATCCCCATCCCACCCCCGGGCCAGACGATCGTCCCCGTGTCCAACGCCACCCCGGCGCCGCCCCTGCCAGGCCCGTGGGAGATCTGGCGTGCCTTGCTGCTCGGACTGTAGACGGCCCCTCCGGTTTCCCCATCGGCCTCCGTCTCGCTGCCTCCTCCCTTGAGGCCGGGATTCGGCCGTCCGAATCCTCTCCGGAGTGGGTTCGCTGCGTGTAGCCAACCGTCATTCGCAAGCACGTCGAGGCCCATGGGCGAGGTGGGCAGAGTCCCGCGTGGAACCGACCGGATGGTCGAGTCCGGGCAGGATCCTGGGTGGCCAACCTGCTCGGTCCGAGGGGACATGGGACTCAGGACCGCCAGCGGCTGGGCGAGGGGGTGTGCTTGCGCTTTCTCCGGAACCGAGTATCCTTCAAGTGGGGGTTGTGGCGGACCAACGGTTCTATTGAGGTGAAGGGAATGGGCTCCGAGGATGTGCTTCGGGGGGGCCGGTATGGGCATGGCCCGGCACCAATGGACGAGTCGTGGTGGGCAGCAGTCCTGAAGGAAGACGAGGCCGAGCATCATGCAGCCCGGCCGAGGCACGGGGGATATAGCGGCGAGGAGAGCGGGCCGCTGGGGACGCCGGAAGACTGGGCGTGGGCCCGGCAGTTGTACGAGACCGATGACACCGTGGAACTCCCCGTCATCGGTTTCAATCGAGGTGGCCTCCTCGTCGAGGCCCGCAATCTGCGTGGTTTCGTGCCAGCCTCTCATCTGGTCGGGCTGGATCCGGCCGCACCAGACACCGAGCGCAGCGCCCAGATGACCACTCTGGTGGGTTCCCGCATGGTTCTCAAGGTCATCGAATACGACCCGGAGAGAGGCCGAATCGTGTTCTCGCACCGGGCCGCGCTGGCGGGGCCTGGTCGACGCGCCGAGCTGCTCAACCGCCTCCAGGCGGGGGACCGGCTGGAGGGCGCGGTCACCAACGTGACGCGTTTTGGCGTGTTCGTCGATCTGGGCGGCGTCGAAGGGTTGGTGCATGTCTCCGAGCTTTCGTGGAGCCGCGTGCGTCACCCTTCCGACGTCACTTGCTGTGGGCAGTCCATGGAAGTCGTGGTCCTCTCAGTCGACCGGGACCTGGGGCGCGTGGCGCTGAGCGTTAAAAAGCTCCTCCCAGACCCGTGGGCGACGGTCGAGGAGCGCTTCCAGCTCGGTCAGATTGTCGAAGGTATGATCACTAACGTCGTCAAGTTCGGGGCCTTCGTCTGCGTCGGCGAGGGCCTGGAAGGGCTGATCCACGTCTCCGAGCTGGGGGATGGCAGCTTCCTCCATCCGCGCAGCGTCGTCCGCGAAGGCGAGCCGGTTCGGGCGCGCATCATCCACATCGATGGGGCTTCCCGCCGCCTCGGGTTGAGCCTGCGCGAGGTGCCGCAACGGTCCGTGGAAGCCGGGGCCGCTCCGCCGCAGCCGCAGGCGGTGTCCTCCTCCTAGCGGGAGGCGGCCGGGCAGGCATGGCGCCGGGCGCCCGTATTCCGCGCCCGGCCTTCGTTTTGGAAGGGTGATGTCGACGGACAAGAACGAAAGGCGTGGCAGCCGCGAACCGGCGGGCGCGCCCGGTGGCCCCGTCTGGGGCCTGCTGGAGAAGCTGGTCGGATACCTCGACGACCTGGGCGCCATTCTTCTGGGTGCCGCCGGCCTGTTGACCGCGCTGGGGCTGCTGGGGTTCACACGCGGCGCGTTGACCGATGCCTGGGCGAACCTGCTCAGCCGGTGGATGGGGTGGGGCGTGATGCTGGTGCCGCTGACCTTCGGTGCCGGCGCCGTCCTGCTGGCGCTCCGCCGCCAGGGTCGCCCGGTCGAGATCCCCTGGACACGCGTGATCGCGTTCGAGGTCGCCCTGGCCGCGGCCCTGGCGCTGCTCTCGATCCTGGATGGGATGTCGCTGCCCAGGGCCGAGGCCGGCGAGGGCGGCGGGTTGATCGGCTGGGGCCTGGCGACGCTGTTGCGCGGCCTGGCCGGAAGCTGGGGGCGGGTGCTGATCCTGCTGGCCGTGGTGGGCGGCTCCGGCTGGCTGGCGCTGCGCGGCTCCGGCGAACGGCTGGGCGGCTGGCGCGGCCTGCGCCGGCGTGATCGCAGCCTCGCAGAACGGTCTGCCGGGGCGCCGCAGCCGGCGGATGTCGGCAGCCCGGGAGCTGAGGCCGCCACGACCGGCTCCGAGAAGACTCCCCGGCCGCATGTGCCGCGTGAGTACCGCAAGAACTTCAAGGTCGCGCCGGCCAGGACCGACCGCTCCCCCGGTCAGCGCAAGCGCAACGAGCGGCTGCCGCCGCTGGATATCCTCGAGCGAGGCGATTCGGCCAGCGTCAGCTCGGCCGAGATCAACCACGCCGCCGGGATGATCGAGAAGACGCTGGCCGAGTTCGGCCTGCCGGCCAAGGTGGTCGATTTCCGCACCGGCCCGACGGTGACCCGCTTCGCGGTCGAGCCCGGCTACGTCGAGCATGCGGCCACGGACGGGGAGGCCAAGCGTCAGAAAGTGCGCGTCTCGCAGGTCTCGGCCCTGGCCAGCGATCTGGCCCTGGCGCTGTCGGCGCCGAGCCTGCGCATCGAAGCTCCGGTCCCCGGCCAATCGTACATCGGCATCGAGGTGCCCAACCGGCGCTCGGCGCTGGTCCGGCTCCGGACGATTCTGGAGAGCGAGGCCTTCCAGGCCGTCGGCTCACCGTTGGCGATTGCGCTCGGGCGGGACGTCGCCGGGGCGCCCGTGGTCGCCGATCTGGCCTCGATGCCGCACCTGCTGGTGGCCGGCACGACCGGTTCAGGGAAGTCAGTCTGCCTGACGGCGCTGGTCGTCTGTCTGGTGGCCAACAACACCCCGGACGACCTGCGGCTGGTGCTGATCGATCCCAAGATGGTCGAGCTGGTGCGCTTCAACGGACTGCCGCACCTGTTCGGCAAGGTCGAGACCGATCTGAAGCGCATCATCGGCGTCCTGCGCTGGTGCACGATGGAGATGGATCGGCGCTACCGGTTGCTGGAGGAGGCGCGCGCCCGCGACATCGAGGCCTACAACCAGAAGGCCCGCCGGGCGCGAGGCGTCGAGCGGCTGCCACGCGTGGTCGTCATGCTGGATGAGCTGGCCGACCTGATGATGATGGCTCCCGACCAGACCGAGCGGACGCTCGTCCGTCTGGCGCAAATGGCGCGCGCCACCGGCATCCACCTGGTCGTGGCCACGCAGCGGCCGAGCACCGACATCGTCACCGGCCTGATCAAGGCCAATTTCCCGGCGCGCATCTCGTTCGCCGTCGCCTCGGGCGTCGACTCGCGCGTGATCCTTGACGGCCCCGGCGCCGAGACGCTGCTCGGGCGCGGCGACATGCTCTTCGTCTCGCCCGAGTCTTCCGCGCCGGTCCGCGTGCAGGGCGCCTTTGTGGGTGATCGGGAGATCGAAAAGCTGGTCGAGCATTGGCGAGGGCAGGCCGAGGAGGAGGCGCCGGCACCGGCAGCCGAGTCAGCGCCCTGGGAAGAAGTCCTCAACCGAGCGACCGAGGCCGAGGGACAGGACGACGTCCTGGAGAAGGCCATCGAGCTGGTCAAGCGGACCGGCCGGGCCAGCGCTTCGATGCTGCAGCGCAGGCTGCGCCTGGGCTACCCGCGTGCGGCCCGGCTGATGGATGAGCTCGAGGAGCGGGGCGTGATCGGGCGGCCGCAAAGCGGCGGGAAGACGCGCGAGGTCCTGGTGCGCGGCGACGGCCAGGCGGCGGAGCCGGAGGACGAGGACTCGGACTGGAATGGGGCGGACGAGGCTTGACGTCCTTGCCGCGGCGGGATAGGATAGCTCACTCCTGGACCTTGAGGTGAAGACGATGCAGGCAAACGAGGGTGCCCACCCGGCGCGCAAGACGCTTTCGGAGTGGATGCGGGTGTGGTTCAAAGGTGTGCTCGATCCGATCGGCGCGTTTCTCAACCGCCTCGGCCTGCACCCCAACACCATCACGCTGGTCGGTGTGGCCGGGAACATCATCGCCGCCATCTTCCTGGCCAGCGGCAACTTCCTCGTCGGCGGTCTGCTCGTGCTGCTGATGGGCCCGGTCGACGCCCTGGATGGCACGATGGCGCGCTTGCGCGGCGACCCGACCGACTTCGGCGCCTTCGTCGATTCCCTGACTGACCGCTACTCGGAGCTCTTCATCTTCCTCGGGTTGCTGACCTTCTATCTCCGGCAAGAGGACCTGTGGACCGCCTGGGGCATCTTCGTCGCCGCCGGCGGTTCGGTCCTCGTCTCCTACGCCAAGGCCCGCGCCGAGGCGGTCGGCTTCGATGCCCACATCGGCATCCTGACCCGCTTCGAACGCTACCTGGTTCTGGTGCCGAGTCTTGTGTTGGGCTTCCCGCGAGTGGGCATCTGGCTCATCGCGGTCCTGGCGAACATCACCGCGCTGCAGCGCGCCCTGTACGTCCGGCGCCAGGCGCGAGGCGGATAGCGGGAGAGCAGAATGTCGATCGACGCCTACGGGATCCACCTCGGCCCGCTGTACTTCCGCTTTTACGGCATGATCCTGATGACCGGGGCCGTGGCGGCCGCTTACCTGGCCGCCTGGATGCTGCGCAAGATGAAGCGCGACCCCGAGATCGTCTGGGACGGATTGATCTGGGCGCTGGTGTTCGGGGTCATCGGCGCGCGCCTGTACCACATCTTCACCCCGTCACAAAGCCTGCTGGCCCTCGGAATCGATACGCGCTACTACCTGACCCATCCCCTCGACATTCTGCTGACCTGGCGCGGCGGGCTGGGGATGCCCGGGGCGCTGGCCGGCGGAGTCTTCGGACTGTACCTGTTCGCCCGCCGGCGCAAGCTGTCGCTGGCGCTCCTGCTGGATATCGCCGCTCCCGGCGTGGCGCTGGCACAGGCGATCGGGAGGTGGGGGAACTTCGTCAACCAGGAACTCTACGGTCCGCCGACCGACCTGCCCTGGGGAATCCCGATCCGGCCGGAGAACCGACTGTCCGGCTACGAGTCTTTCGAGCGATTCCATCCTCTGTTCTTGTATGAATCGATCTGGAACCTGGCGAGCTTCGCCTTCCTGTTCTGGCTGTGGCGCAAGTATGGCGACCGCCTGCGAAGCGGGGACCTCTTCCTCATCTACCTGATCACTTATCCGGTCGGCCGGTTCCTGCTCGAATTCCTGCGTCTGGATTACGTACCGCTCTTCGGGATCAACGCCAATCAGGCCCTGATGGCAGTGCTGGCGATTGCCAGCGCGGTCGCGCTCTACCTCCGCCACCGCCGGAATCTTGCGACCCCGGCAGCAGCGTAGCCGCC
>Ga0154653_1028_pt1 | contig 10488 bp, 8 predicted proteins | sample Rifle2008BG13ft_FD_116082 | JGI IMG/M metagenome (GOLD analysis project Ga0154653, IMG submission 116082) | Chloroflexi bacterium RBG_13_68_17
GCCGCTCATCGTCGTCGGCGCCACCACCTACATCGCCGCCGATCCCAGCGGACCCTTCTCGCGGTTCACTGCCTTGCCGATCCAGATCTACAACTGGGCCTCCCGCCCGCAGGACGAATTCCGCGACCTGGCCGCCGCCGCCATCCTCGTATTGTTGTTGACGCTCCTGACCCTCAACGCGGCCGCCATCCTGCTGCGCGACCGCTTCAGCCGACGGACCCAGTGAACAACATGACCGATACCTTGTCGCGGACCCTGCCCTACCTCCAGACCCTGGCCTCCGTCCAGGCGATCGCCGCCGAGCGCGCGGCCGACAGGCGCGTGATTCGGGAGAACGCCCTGCGTGCCCGGGCGTTAAGCGTCTTCTACGGCGATTTCCTGGCCGTCAGGAACGTCAACCTGGACATCGCCCGCCGGCGCATCACCGCCATCATCGGACCCTCCGGATGCGGCAAGAGCACGCTCTTGCGCTCCTTCAACCGCATGAACGATTTCATCCCAATCTCGCGCGTCGAAGGCGAGATCCTGTTCGGAGGGTTGAACATCTACGAGCGAGCGGTCGATCCCGTCGCCCTGCGCCGGCGCATCGGCATGGTCTTCCAGAAGCCCAATCCCTTCCCCCGGAGCATCTACGAGAACATCGCCTGGGGCGCCCGCATCAACGGCTTCAAAGGCAAGCCCGACGAGCTGGTCGAGTCTACGCTGCGCAAGGCGGCGCTGTGGGACGAGGTCAAGGACAAGCTGGATCAGAGCGGGCTATCGCTCTCCGGCGGCCAGCAGCAGCGCCTGTGCATCGCTCGCGCCTTGGCCGTCGAACCCGAGGTCATCCTGATGGATGAGCCCTGCTCGGCCCTCGACCCGATCGCCACCCTCAAGATCGAAGACTTGATGCGCGAGTTGGCCGCCAACTACACCATCGTCATCGTCACCCACAACATGCAGCAGGCCGCCCGCGTATCCGATCTCACTGCCATGATGATGATGGACGACCGGCGCGCCGGAACGGTCATCGAGTTCGACGCCACCCAGACGATCTTCACCAACCCCAAAGACCGGCGCACCGAGGACTACGTCACCGGGCGATTCGGGTAGCCCACGCGCAGGCTCCCGGAGCCTAGGAGGCTCCGGGAGCCTGGCCAGGGCCTCTCCTAACCAAACCTTCCCGTTACATAGTCCTCCGTGCGTTTGTTGCGGGGGTGGGTGAACAGGTCCTTGCCCGGACCGGATTCGACCAGCTCGCCCTGCAGGAAGAAGGCGGCGAAGTCGGCCGTCCGGCCGGCTTGCTGGATCGAGTGGGGGACAAGGACGATCGTGTAGTCCTTCTTGAGCTCCTGCAGCGCCGCCTCGACCTTGCTGGTCGAGATCGGATCGAGCCCGGAGGTCGGCTCGTCAAGCAGGATGACCTCCGGCTGCAGCGCCAGGGAACGCGCCAGGCACAAACGCTGCTGCTGGCCCCCGGACAGCGCCACGGCCGGATCGTCGAGCCGGTCGTGGACCTCGTCCCACAGGGCCGCCAGGCGCAGGCTGTGTTCGACCGCTTCGGTCAGGCGCCGCGCATCGCGCTCGCCCATCAACTCCAGCCCATAGGTGAGGTTGCCGCGAATGCTGAAGGGCAGCACCACCGGCCGGGCGAAGACCATGCCGATCTTGCGCCGCAGGGCGACGACATCCACGGCCGGATCGAGCACGTTCACGCCGTCCAGCAGGATACGCCCTGACACCGCCTTGACGTCGGCCAGGTCGTTCAACCGGTTGAAGCAGCGCAGCAGCGACGACTTGCCGCCGCCGGCCGGGCCGAAGAGCACGGTGATGGCCTGGGCCGGGATCGCCATCGTCACCCCGCGCAGCGACTCGGTCCCGTCCTCATACTGGAGCGTCAGGTTCTCGACGACGATCTTGTCCATCCGGCTACCACTGTCGGCGGGCGCGGGCCCGCGAGCGGATGATCGTGGCGATCAGGTTCATGCCCAGCACGAACGCGATCAGGACCAGTGCGGTGCCGTATTGGATTCGCAGGGGCATCTCCGGCACCTGGGTCGAGATGACGAACAGGTGATAGGGAAGCGCCATGGTGGCGTCGAGGGGCGAGTGCGGCAGGCGCGGCAGGAAGAAGGCCGCGCCGGTGAAAAGGATCGGGGCCGTCTCCCCGGCGGCACGCTCCAGACCGAGGATCACGCCGGTCAGAATGCCCGGAACGGCCTGCGGCAGGACGACGCGCCGGATCGTCTGCCAGCGCGTCCCACCCAATGAAACGCTCACCGTCCGGAAGGCCTGCGGCACCGCCCGCAGCGCCTCCTCCGAGGCGCTGATGATCACCGGCAGCGTCATGATCGAAAGGGTCAGCGAGGCGGCCAGGATGCTCGTGCCGAAGCGCAGGAATAAGACGAACAGCCCCAGTCCGAACAGGCCGTACACCACCGAGGGGATGCCGGCCAGATTGATGATGGCCACGCGAATCAGGCGCGTCCAGGCGTTCTCGTGCGCGTACTCGGACAGGTAGATCGCCGCGGCCACGCCCAGCGGCACCGAGAAGACCGCCGTCCCCAGCGTCAGGTAGAACGTGCCGACGATGGCCGGCAGGATTCCGCCTTGGCGCATCCCGTCGCGCGGCAGGCCGCTCAGGAACTCCCAGGAGATGGCCGGCGCGCCCTGGATCAGCACATGCGCCACGACCAGGACGATCGGCACAACCGTGCCCACGGCCATCAGCGTCAGCAGCGCGAAGCCGAGCCGCTGCACCCGGAAACGCCGGCCGGCGCCGGCCCGGTAGCGGGCCGGCTGACCGGCAACGGGCGGATCGCCTCGCCCCCGGCCTGGCGCTCTCACGACAGCACCCTCTCCGCCCGCGTCCGCTGCCGGAAGACCACGGCCGAGGCGGCGACGTTGACGGCCAACGAGATCAGGAACAGCACCATGCCGATGAAGAACAGCACGTGGTAGTGCGTGCTGCCGCTGGCCACCTCGCCCATCTCGGCCGCGATCGTGGCCGTCATCGTCCGCGCCGGGGCGACGATCGACGCCAGCCGAACGGCCAGCACCGGAGCGTTGCCGGTCACCATCATGACCGCCATCGTCTCCCCGATGGCCCGCCCGATTCCGAGCATGACCGCCGTCAGGACGCCGGAACGCGCCGCCGGCAGCGTCACCCCCCACATGGTCTGCCAGCGCGTCGCCCCCAGAGCCAGCGCCCCCTCGCGGTACGACTTCGGCACCGCGTCCAGCGCGTCTTCAGCGATGGACACTATGGTCGGCAGCGCGATCCCGGCCAAGAGCAGCGAGCCGGCCAGCGCCGTCAACCCAGTGGGCAGGTCCAACGCCTGGCGCAGGAAGGGTGAGAGCACCAGCATGCCCAGGAAGCCGAGCACGACCGAGGGCAGCCCGCCGAGCAGCTCGACCATCGGCTTGAGCACCTCGCGCGCCCAGCGCGGGGCGATCTCGGAGATGAACATCGCCGTTCCGATCCCGAAGGGGATCGCCACCGCCATGGCCCCGACGGTGACGATCAGCGAGCCGGTGATGAGCGGCAGGACGCCGAAGTAGCCCTCGATCGGATACCAGCGCGCGCTGAACAGATCGGCCAGCGGCACCTCGACCAGTGCCGGCAGACCCTCGCGAACCAGGAAGAGAAAGATCAACCCAACAAAGACGATGGCCGAGTACCCGGACAGCCGGATGACCCGCGATAGGACCGCCTCCTGCCAGTTGCGCAGCGGCTCCGCCGCGCCCGCCCGTGGGTGTGCGCGCATGGTTTGCGTCAGTCCGCCTGCGCCTGGCCCGGGGATTCAGCGGCGACCGGGACGAAGCCGAGGTCGGCGACGATAGACTGTGCCTCTGGGGAGAGGATCCAGGCCAGGTAGGCGGCTGCCGCGCCGGCAGGCTCGCCGGCGCTGTAGATGTACAGGTCACGCGCCACCGGATACGACTGGTCGTTGACGGTTGCGACCGACGGCAACACGAACGGGCCGCCGGCGTCACGCGCCACGGCGATCACCCTCAAGTCGGCCGGCACATAGCCCAGACCGTCGTAGCCGATGGCGTTCGGGTTCTGGCGCACCTCGTAGACGATACCCTCCGACGACGGCAGCAGCAGCGTGTCGGCCGAGAAGAGCGTGTCGCTGTCGGACCGACCCAGGCGCACGACCGTCTCCAGGAAGTAGACGTGCGTGCCCGAGTTGGTTTCGCGCGACAGCCGCACGATGGGCCGGTCCTCCCCCCCGACCTCGCGCCAGTTGTTGATCTTGCCGCTGTAGATGTCGGAGAGTTGCTGCAGCGTCAGCTGGCCGACCGGGTTGTCGGGGTGGACGATCACGGCGATGGCGTCACGGGCGATGACGAACTCGACCGGCTGGATGCCACGCGCCTGGGCTTCCTGCATCTCCTCGGGCTTGATCTGCCGCGAAGCGTTGGCCAGGTCGACGGTGCCGTTGATCAGGGCGGTGATCCCGACGCCGCTTCCGCCGCCGCTGACCGAGATGCGCACCTCGGGGTACAGCTGCTGGTAGCGCTCGGCCCAGGCCAGCGCCAGGTTGACGATCGTGTCCGAGCCCCGGTTCTCGATGTACTCGGCCGCGGCCGGCGGGGTCGCCGCGTTCGAGGCCGGCCCGCAGCCGGCAGCCAGGATCGCCATGGCGATCAAGAGGACCCGGGGGGAGCTCATCATCGCAATTATAGTGGAGAGATCCATGCCTCAGCCGGTGGGCGCGGGACTGTCCAGGAATTGAGTAGAATGGACGGTGTGGAAGGCGAAGCGCCGATCTTCCAGGTGCAGGGGTTGAGCCTGTACTACGGTGACTTTCGGGCGGTCCGGGACATCGACCTGAACATCCGGCCGCGCCGCATCACCGCCATCATCGGCTCCTCCGGCTGCGGCAAGAGCACGTTGCTGCGCTCCTTCAACCGGATGAACGACTTCATCCCGGGATTCCGGGCTGAAGGTCGGGTGCACTTCGATGGGCAGGACATCTACCAGGCCTCGGCCGACCCGGTCTCCCTGCGGCGGCGGATCGGCATGGTCTTCCAGAAGCCCAATCCCTTTCCCAAGTCGATCTTCGAGAACGTGGCCTGGGGCGCACGCATCAACGGATTCAAGGGCGACCTGGGCGAGCTCGTCGAAGCCTCGCTGCGCGGGGCGGCCTTGTGGGACGAGGTCCGCGATCAGCTGCCTCAGAACGCCCTGTCCCTTTCGATCGGAGAGCAGCAGCGCCTGTGCATCGCCCGGGCCCTGGCGGTCGAGCCGGAAGTCATCCTGATGGACGAGCCCTGTTCCGCCCTCGACCCGATCGCCACGCTCAAGATCGAGGACCTGATGCGCACGCTCGCGGCGCGCTACACCATCGTCATCGTCACGCACAACATGCAACAGGCCGCCCGCGTCTCCGACTACACCGCCATGATGGCCATGGGCGACGACCGGGCCGGCACGTTGGTCGAGTTCGACGTAACCCAGACGATCTTCACCCGGCCCAGGGACAAACGCACCGAAGACTACGTCACCGGGCGCTACGGGTAGACGCGCCGCGACCCTGCCCGGACCGGAGCCCCGGCCGGGCGGCCGCAAGGAGGAACACCATGAGCCGCTCATCCCGAGCCGTGCTGGACAAGCACCTCCAGGCGATCCAGGACGACGTCCTGCGCATGGCCCACCTGCTGGATGCGGCCATCTCCCGTTCCCTGGAGGCCCTGGCCGCCCAGGACGCGCGCCTGGCCCAGGAGATCGTCGCCGGCGACGCCCAGATCAATGCCCTGCGCTTCGGTATCGAAGAAGCCTGCCTGGCTCTGATCGCCACCCAGCAGCCCGCCGCCGGTGACCTGCGCGCCGTCATCGCCGCCATGAACATCGTCGGCGACATGGAGCGCATGGCCGACCACGCCGCCGGCGTCGCTCGCCTGGTCCAGACCATGGGCGGCGAGCCCCTGCTCAAGCCCCTTATCGACATTCCGCGCATGGTCGAGGTTTGCCGCTCCATGCTGCGCGAGTCGCTGCAGGCCTTCGTCGAGCGCAACCCCGACAAAGCCCGCCAGGTCGCCATCCAGGACAACACCATCGACGCCCTGTACAAGCAGATCTTCCGCGAGCTGTTGTCGTTCATGGTCGAGGATCCTGCCACCACCTCGCGCGCCCTGGTCCTGCTCTTCGCCGCCCACAACTACGAGCGCATCGGCGATCGGGCGACCAACATCGCCGAGCGCGTCATCTTCTTGGCCAGCGGGGAGATGCGCGAGCTCAACCCCGAGCCGCCCGGCACTTCGCACCTGTGACACATGCCGGCGCGGCGGGCAGACGCCGTCGTAAGCGCCGGCTGCGACAAGCCCCCTCCCCCCGTCCCCCGCCCCCGATGGGGGCGGGGGTGCTGGGGGGCCTAACGCCCCCCAGACCCCTTCGTAAGCGGCGGGTGATGGAGCCTTTCTGCAAGGCGGATAGCCGCCGCGCGAGCGTTGTGGTATTCCATGCAGCCCATGAGGCCCGGCGCCTGACAGACACGCGGGGGCGGAAGATGGAATCGGCTGCGAGCGACGAGTTGGCGCTCGCGCGGCGGATCGTACCGTCGACCGAAGGCCAACACGAACCACCGCTTTCAGAGGTGAGGGCCGGTCCCCTCCCTGCGGTCGGGGATGCTGCGCGAGGGTCCAGGGGGGTCAGCACTGACCCCCGCCTCCCTTCCCCCGAGTGGGGGTCGGGAAGGTAGTGACTCGGGTGCGCATGCAGGAGTTGATCAATCTCGTTGGTCAGAAGGATGTAGCGCTCGCGCCGCGGATCGGGCAGTTGCCACCGCATCTTCTGCCTACTGGGGTGGGGCCGGGTGCCCTGATGGCTGTCCGAGCGCGCTTGTTCGACAGTTCACTCCTTGGCCGTCCGCGCGCCGCCAGCCCAGCGTCAGGAGACTGTCGGTGGGCGCATGCTATAATGCCGGCGCGGGGCCAACGGCCCCGAACTCTCTCCGGAAGCAGGTACCTTGGAACCCGACGACACGAACCACTCCGCCTTGACTAGCGGCCAGGAGCCGCTCCCACGCGAAGACCCCTGGCACGCCCGGGAACCGGACGACGTCTTCGAAACCCTGGCCACCTCGCCCAAGGACGGTCTGAGCCAGCGCGAGGCCGAGGCGCGCCTGGCGAGGGTCGGCCCGAACGAGCTGCGCGAGGCGCCTCGGCCGACCTTCTGGCACATGCTCCTCGAGCAGTTCAACAACTTCATCGTCATCATTCTGATCGTCGCCTCGATCCTCTCGGCCGTGCTGGGAGACTACATCGAAGCCGCCGCCATCCTGGCCATCGTGGTCCTGAACGCCCTGCTGGGCGTGATCCAGGAGCGGCGGGCCGAGGAGGCTCTGGCGGCGCTGCGCCGCATGGCCGCCCCCGAAGCGCAAGTCATCCGCGACGGGCACCGCCAGCTGATCCCCGGTCGACAGCTCGTCCCCGGCGACCTGGTCCTGCTGGAGGCCGGTAACTACGTCCCGGCCGATATGCGCCTGATCGAGAGCGCCAACCTGCGCGTCGAGGAGGCCGCCCTGACGGGCGAGTCGGTGCCTGTCGAGAAGGACGCTCGCGTCACACTGCGACAGGACGTGCCACTCGGCGACCGGCGCAACACCGCTTTCATGGGCACGCTGGTGAACTACGGCCGCGGCAAGGGCGTGGTCATCAGCACGGGCATGCATACCCAGATCGGCATGATCGCCACCATGCTGCAGCTCATTCAGGAGGAGCCGACGCCGCTGCAGCAGCGCCTCGACCGCTTGGGAAAGACGCTCGGCATGGCGGCCCTGGTCGTATGCGCGCTGGTTTTCCTGGTCGGCTGGGTGCGCGGCTACCCGCCGCTGGACATGTTCCTGGTCGCCGTCAGCCTGGCGGTGGCGGCCGTCCCGGAGGGCCTGCCGGCGGTGGTGACCATCACGCTGGCACTGGGTATGCGCGAGATGATCAAGCGCCACGCCCTGATCCGCCGCCTGTCCTCGGTTGAGACGCTCGGGTCGGCCACGGTCATCTGCTCCGATAAGACCGGGACGCTGACGCAGAACCAGATGACCGCCACCCGCCTGTGGGTCGACGGGATGGACTTCGAGATCAGCGGGCGCGGCTACGCGCCGCACGGGCAGTTCCACCTGAACGGCCAGCCGGTCGACCTGCGCGAGTACCCGGCCGGGCTGACCGCCCTGTGGGTAGCCGTCCTGGCCAATGATGCCTCGCTCGAGCCGTCGGAGAAGGAGTCGTCCGGCTATCAGCTGGCCGGCGATCCGACCGAAGGCGCCCTGATCGTCGCCGCCGCCAAGGCCGGCGCCTCGCGCGACGCCTTTCACCTCGCCTACCCGCGCATCGACGAGGTGCCGTTCGACTCGGCCCGTAAGCGCATGACCACGGTGCACAAGATCCGCGACCCGCGCCCGGAGGATTTCAGCCCCTTCTACGACGCCACGGTGCAGGACTGGGAGGTGGCGGCCACCAAGGGGGCCCCGGACGTCGTCCTGGAGCTGTGCACGCAGTACCAGCGCATTCATGACAAGCCCGCCCCGCTCGATGACGAGGCCCGCCGGCGCATCATGCAGGCCAACGACCACATGACGCGCCAAGCGCTGCGCGTGCTGGCCGTCGCCTACCGCGCCGATCCGGATGTCCCCGACCAGACTGCTCCCGAGAGCATCGAGCGCGATCTGGTTTTCGTCGGGCTGATCGGGATGATCGACCCCGCCCGGCCGGAGGTCCTGCCGGCCATGGACAAAGCCCGGCGGGCCGGCATCCGCACCATCATGATCACCGGCGACTACCCCGAGACGGCCCGGGCGATCGCCGAAGACATCGGGCTGCTGCAGCCCGGCCACAAGGTCATGGCCGGCACCGAGCTGGCGCGGTTGGACGATCCGGCGCTGCGGGCCGCAGTGGCGCACACCGACGTCTTCGCCCGCGTCTCGCCTGAACACAAAGTCCGCATCGTCGACGCCCTCAAGCACAACGGCCAGGTCGTAGCCATGACCGGCGACGGGGTCAACGACGCGCCGGCGCTGAAGCGGGCCGACATCGGCGTGGCCATGGGCATCACCGGCACCGACGTGGCCAAGGAAACGGCCGACATGGTCCTGACCGACGACAACTACGTCAGCATCGTCGCGGCCGTCGAACAGGGCCGCATCATCTACTCCAACATCCGCAAGTTCGTCTTCTATCTGCTGTCCTGCAACGTGGCCGAGATCCTGATCATCTTCCTGGCCATCATGGCCGGTCTGCCCTCGCCGCTGACGGCCATCCAGCTCCTGCTGCTCAACCTGGTCACCGACGGCCTGCCGGCCCTGGCATTAGGCTATGAGAAGGGCGACCCCGACACCATGGACCGCCCGCCGCGTCCGCCGTCGGAGCCGATCATCAACCGCTGGATGCGAACCGGCATCGTTGTCCAGACCGTAGCCATCACCGGCGTCACCCTGGGCGCCTACTTCGTCGGCCTGCGGGCTCACCCGCAGGCGCCCGAGTTCGCCGAAACCATGGCCTTCGTGACGCTGTCGTTCTCCGAGCTGCTGCGAGCCTTCACCGCCCGTTCGGAGCACTACCCGCTGCTGAAGATCGGGCTGCTGACGAACCGGCGCATGTTCTACGCGGTGATCGGGTCCCTGGTCCTGCTGGTTGCGGTCGTCTACATGCCTCCCTTGCAGCGGGTTTTCGACACGGTCCCGCTCGGCCCGGCCCAGTGGGAATTGGTGCTGCCGCTGTTGTTCGTCCCGGCCGTGGCGGCCGAACTGACCAAGTGGATCGGCGGCCGCCGCGCCGCGCCGGCCGCCTGAGCCTGGGCGACCCGTTCACCGAGTCGCCGCGGTCCGCGTGTGGGGTGCGTATTGCCAGGGACTCGACTTGGACGGAGCGTGGATGAGGTTGCCGTGACGCCACTCGGAGATGCGCAGCCGCCGTCCGAAGGCGATCGATGAGCGCCCAGCAGCCTCGCGGCGCGCCGGCAGTCCCTCGTCGCCTGCGGCGCCGCCACATCCGGGTCCTGTGGTTCTTCGCTCGCACGCTGGCCGGCGTCGCCTGGTGGGACCTGATCCTGCGCCGCCTCGGCTTCCGGCGTCTGGCACGCAACACGGCGGCCGCTCGCTACCGCGACGCTGCCGCCCGCTTCCGCCTACTGGCCACCGACCTGGGCGGGGTATGGATCAAGGTCGGCCAGTTCCTGTCCTCGCGCGTCGACGTCTTGCCCGAATCGATCACCGCCGAGCTGTCCGGCCTGCAGGATGAGGTCGCTCCCGAACCGTTCGAGGCGATGCGAGCCGTGCTGGAGGCCGAGCTGGGCGCGCCGCTGGCGACTCGTTTCCCCGACTTCAACCCACAGCCGCTGGCCTCCGCCTCACTCGGCCAGGTCCACCGGGCGCGTCTGGCCGGCGGCGAGTCCGTGGTCGTCAAGGTCCAGCGCCCGGGCATCCACGAGCTGATCGCCGTCGACCTGGCAGCCCTCAAGATCGTCATCGGCTGGCTGAAGCGCTATCCGCCGATCCGCCGGCGGGCGGA
>Ga0154653_1141_pt5 | contig 10366 bp, 10 predicted proteins | sample Rifle2008BG13ft_FD_116082 | JGI IMG/M metagenome (GOLD analysis project Ga0154653, IMG submission 116082) | Chloroflexi bacterium RBG_13_68_17
GAACTACTACACGGTCGAGCGGATGGCCTTCGATCCTGGTCGCGCCGGTCAGCTGTTCGGACGCGGCTTCTTTCCCCAAGATGCCGACCTGAGCCCGACCGGTTTCATCGCCAACGAGCCGGAGGGTCTCTGGGATGCTCTGACCTGGGCCCAGAGTTACGGCCTACCCATCTACATTACCGAGAACGGCGTCGAGGACGACGGCGACCAGCTGCGCCCGCGCTACTTGGCGACCCACTTACGGCAGGTGTGGCGCGCCGTCAACTTCAATTGGCCGGTCAAGGGCTACTTCCACTGGTCGCTGGTCGACAATTTCGAGTGGGAGCGCGGCTGGACCCAGCGTTTCGGGCTCTGGGCGCTGGACGTCGACACCCAGGCGCGCCGCAAGCGCCGCAGCGCCGATCTGTACGAGGCGGTCTGCAAAGCCAACGCGCTTTCTTCCGAGATGGTGGCGACCTATGCGCCGGAGGTCTGGGAGGCGCTCTTCCCCGGGAGTCCAGGAGGGTGAGTGGATGGCCGCTCCGACTGACGCACGACTCACGCGAATCGACGCGGCCATCGTGGCCGTCTGGGCGGGCCTGTCTCTCTTCTCCCGGCGGCTGCTCGGCCCCTTTCCTGTCGCCGCAGACGCGCAGACTGCGGTGACGGCGATCGTCGAGCTCGGGCCCGGGAAGCTGATCTGGCTGCCACTCGTCTTCTATGCCGGGATTCTTCCGCTGGCCATCCTACTGTTCCATCGGACGGTTGCAGCCCGATCCACTCCGCAGATACGGTTGGGTTCAGTCGCCGGGGGGCTGGGGTTCGTGCTCTTCGCGGTCGGGCTCAGCCTGAACTTGGTCGAGGCGACCACGGCCGGCGCCTACCTGGCGGGACTGCCGGCCCGCCCGGATGGGGCGATCCTGGGCCGCTTCACACTCCTGTGGCGAGTGGATCAGGGCCTGGCGGTTGCCGTGCTGGTGTGCCTGGCGGGGTGGATGGCTGCGGTCAGCCGCGCCGCCGCGGTCGCCGGCCTCGCTGCCTGGCCACGCTGGTTCTCGGCCGGAAGTGTAGCGGCCGCGGTGGTGACGGTCGGCGCCGGAGTCTGGGGAGTGATCTCCCAGGGCGCTCTGGCCGCGGTGGACGGCGGAGACGCGCTCATCCTGGTGCACTTGTGGATCGGCCTGGCGAGCTCCCTGATCTGGCAGCAGGCTGGAGCCCGGCCGGGCAAAGCGTGAGCGAGAGACGCCTCCTCCGGGCGGGATCCGCCCTCCTGCTGTCCGTCGGGTTGAGTCTGGGCCTGGCGCCTGACGTTCCTGCCGCTGCGCCGGCGGCCCAGACGTCGGATCGGCCCTTCAGCTTGCCTTTCGCCGAGCCGCCCGGGCCGGATACGTGGCTGCTGATCCAGGCTTATGGCAACACGGTCTTCGCCTACCGGTTCCGTGACACGGTCTACGTCGATGGGCAGGGCCTGCACTTCGGGATCGACCTGGCGGCGAAGTGCGGGACGCCGGTTGTCGCTATCGGCGACGGCGTCGTGCGCGAGGTCGACAGCGGATACCACGGCGCCGGCCCCCACAATGTCATGATCGATCACCCCAACGGCTATGCCTCGTTCTACGGCCACCTGCTGGCCCGCTCGACCCTGCGCATCGGGCAGGCGGTGCGTCAGGGCGACGCCGTTGGCACCTCCGGCGACCCCGACCTGACCTGCACCTCCCGGCCTCACCTGCACCTGGAGATCCGCGACGCCCCGGGCCACGTCATCGCCTACAATCCGCTCACGCTCATCCAGGCGGATTGGGACCGCATTCTGCTGGCGGGCACGACCGGCTTCGGATTCGAGCAGGATCTGACCGATCCGCGACGCTGGACCGATCCCATGGACCAGCCGCGGACATCCTTCGGCTACCCCCTGGTCAATGACTTCGATGCGCCCTGGCCTCCAGACTGGTAAGTCGAGCGGAGCTGGCGCCAGGGCGCTCGTCCTCGTCGCGGCGGCGCTGGCCGCCTGCGGCCACTCACCGGCGCCCTCGCCCGAGGTGACCGTGCGTCAGGTTGCCGGCCCGGCCGCGTTGCCTACCCCCATCGAGTCGCCCGCCAGCCCAACCGCGCTGCCCTCATCCACCCCGACGGGAACGCCGGTTCCCGCGGCCCCGTTGCGCCTGACCGAGTCCGGCTGCTGCACGCGCGCCTTCTGGTCGCCCGACTCACGCTGGGTCGCGTTCATCGATCGGCCGGATGTGGAACGGCCGGCCGGCATCTACGCCGTGCCGGTCGAGGGCGGTCCGCCGCAATTGGCGATCGAGCCGCCCGGCCTGCTCTCGGCGGATTGGACCCTGTTGGCCTACGACCAGGGCGGTCGGACGGTCGTGGAACGCGTGGCCGACGGGAGACACTGGATCGTACCGAATGAAGGGCGGGCGGTGTTGCTCTCGCCCGATGGCAGCGCGGTCGCCTGGGCCATGGGCTCGCAGGGGATCACGCACCCCGATCTGCGCCAGCGGTCAATCTGGACGGCCGGAGCCGACGGGAGCGGTGTGCGCGAGGTCATTCGCGTTCGCGGCGGCGGCATGATCGGTTGGGCGGATGGAGGGGATCACCTGATCGTCTCCGGGCGCGTGCAGGCCGAAGGGCCGGCCGGAGTGTGGCGCGTCGAGCCGGAGAACGGCCGCGCGGTCTTGCTGGCCGAGGCGGAGAGGCCGCGTGATCCACTCCTCTCGCCCGGAGGTGGGTGGCTGGCCTTCTTCCTCGCGTTCGACACCGGCCCGGGTGCGAACGGTCTGTATGTTGTCCGCACAGACGGCAGCCAGCTCACCCGGCTGGACGTGTTCGGCGCGTACCGCTGGCGCCAAGAGGGCCAGCTGCTCGTGATCCCTCTGCAGTCGACGGGGGACTCCATGCCGGCGCTGCTGCAGGTCGATGTCGTCAGTGGGGCGGCGACGCGGCTGTCCCTCCCCGAAGCGACCCCGTTCGACGTCGGGGGAAACGAGTGGCAAGTGTCGCCGGACGGGACGCGCCTCGTCTTTCTGTCGGCCTCCGATCGAAGCCTGTGGGTGATGCCGCTGCCTGCGCCTTAAGCGACCCGGATGGTATAATCCGCCGGCTATCGAAGTGGGCAGCCGCGAGGAGAGGTTGCGTAGTCTGGCCTAACGCGCGCGCCTGGAGAGCGCGTGAGCCGAAAGGCTCCGTGGGTTCAAATCCCACCCTCTCCGCCTCGAAGGACTTCCGTGCGGCCGCCGCCGTGGAAGTCCTTTCACTTTCCGGGATGTTGACAGTCGCATGAGCGGGGGTTATCCTGGCTGCGAGCGTCCGGGTGGGTCCGGCGCGGCGGAGTCCTTCGAACCCCGTCAGGGCCGAGAGGCAGCAGCGGTAAGGAGGAGCCTCCGGGCGCCGCCGGCAAGCCTGCCCGGCGCTCACCGTTAATCAGCCCAGCCCCGATCCCTGTGGACGACCGATTGACGACGACCCGGCCCACGGCCGGGCTCAGCGGGTGATCCCTCAAGTGCTGGTGGTGCAGGCAGGCGGCATGCTTGCCGTTGATGTCCGGCGGCTGCCTCGCGCGGCGACCAGCGAGATCCGTTTGCGGACCTGCGGGCTGCGGCAGGCGGGGCAGGTGAGCTCGGAGACGGCGTCGCTGCTGCGGACAAGCTCCTCGAATGCGGTTCCACAGCGGTCGCAACGGAATTCATAGATCGGCATCGGCAGGGTCTCCCGGCGCCCTCAACCAGGGGCGTCATGGGATTGGATGCACGTCGGGCCGCAGGGTTACACCCGCAGCGGCAGACCCTTTCGCTGGACCGGCTCTCGACGGAGGCGTCTGGTATACTGCCGAGTGATGCGCCTCGCGGAGCGTTTTCGGGCTCTGGCAGGATCAGGCTGGACGGCCGGTGTTTGGGGATTGGCCGCCGCGGGCCTGCTCCTGCTGTATCTCACCGGCTTGAAGACGGTGTCAGTCCTCGTCGACGGCCGGCCGATGGAAATCCACACGCACGCTCAGACGGTCGCCGCCGCGCTGCGGGACGCCGGGCTGCCTCTCCAGCCCGCAGATCGGGTCTCGCCGGCGCCTGAGGCGCTGGTCCGTTCTGGGGCGCGCATCCGCCTCGACCGCGCCCAGCTCGTCCTGGTGCAGATCGATGGAGAGCCCCGTCAGGTATGGTCCCCGGAGCGAGTTCCGGCCAACATCCTGGCGGCTGCCGGTGTGCGCCTGCTCCCCGGCGATGGGATCTGGGCCGATGGCGTGCGTGTCGTTGACGCGGGCGCGCCGCTCTCGAACGCGCCCGCTCGATTGCGCCATGAGCCGGCCGCGCGCCTCGACTTCATCCTGAACGGCGGACTCACACAGATCGCCTCGGCTGCACCGACGCTTGGGCAGAAGCTCGCCGACGCCGGAATTTCGCTTTTCGGCGGTGACCGGGTCTTGCCCGGATTGGCGGCGCGGACGGGAAGCAGTCCGGCACTGGAGCGATCGGCGGATCTGGTCATCGCCGCCGACGGCGGTGAGCTGCACACGCGCTCGGCCGCCGCAACCGTCCGCGAGGCGCTGGCGGCCTCCGGGTTGATCCCCGTCGGCCTCGACTATGCTATCCCGGCGCTGGATGAACCGCTGCCCGAGGACGGACGAATCCGCCTGGTGCGCGTCCGAGAAGAAGTCCTCGTCGAGCAGCTCCCGCTCGAATTCGAAACCCTCTATCAGCCCGTGACCGATCTGGAGATCGACAACCAGCGGCTGATCGAGTCGGGGGCCTACGGCGTCACGGCCAGCCGCGTACGCATCCGGCTGGAAGACGGCGAGGAAGTGCGGCGCGAGGTCGAAGGCTCCTGGGTGGCGGTCGACCCGCGCCCGCGCGTGGTCGGCTACGGGACGCAGATCGTGGTTCGCACGTTGGCGACCGACGATGGCACGATCGAGTACTGGCGGGCGATTCCGATGTACGCCACCTCGTACACGGCATCGACCGCCGGGACCCCCTTCGACGCGCCCTGGTATGGGATCACCGCTTCGGGGCGGCGCCTGACCAAAGGTCTGGTGGCCATCGACCGCCGCTACATCCCGTTTGGCACGCGGATGTACGTCCCCGGCTACGGATTCGCCGACGCGGCCGACACGGGCAGCGCCATCCGCGGCCGCCGCATCGACCTGGGCTACGACGAGGACAACTTCGTCGGCTGGCATCACACCGTGACCGTGTACTTCCTGACCCCCATTCCGTCTGCGGACAGCATCGCCTGGATCTTCCCATGAGCCTCCGCGGCCGTGAGGCGCCGCAAGGGCTCGCCGATTTTGCGGGCCTGTTGCGGCGGCACGGCGTGCACCCGGACAAGAGACTGGGCCAGCACTTCCTCTTCGACCCGGCTGCCCTGCACAAAGTTGTCGCCGCGGCGGGGCTCCAGGGGGACGAAACGGTCCTCGAAGTCGGGGCGGGGGTCGGGTCGCTGACGTGCCGCCTTGGGGCGGCGGCCGGGCACGTCCTGGCCGTGGAGATCGACCGACGACTCATTCCGGCGCTCGAGGAAGCCGTGGCCGGCTTCGCCAACGTCGAGATCCTACAGTGCGATGTGCTCTCCCTGGACCTGGAGACCCTCGTCGGCAGGCGGCCCTACCTCGTCGTCGCCAATATCCCCTATCAGATCACCTCGCAGCTGATCCGTTGGCTTCTAGAGGCGCCGCGCCCGCCCCGGGCGCTGGTGTTGACTATCCAGCGGGAGGTGGCCGAGAGAATCGTCGCGCAGGCCGGGGAGATGAGCCTGTTAGCGCTAAGTGTCCAGCTGTACGGCAGCCCGCGGGTGATGGACAGGATACCTGCCGGGGCGTTTACACCGCCTCCGAATGTCGACTCCGCCATCCTGCGCGTGGATGTGTTCGCCGAGCCCCGGGTTCCGTCCGATCGTATCGCCGGCGTGTTCCTGCTGGCTCGGTTGGGCTTCAACCAGAAGCGGAAGCAGCTGCGCAACGCCCTGTCCGGAGGGCTGCACGTCCCGGCGCAGGAGATCGCTGCGTGGCTGGCGGAGGCGGGCTTACAGCCGCAGGCGCGGGCGCAGGAGCTGCGCTGGGAGGATTGGAGTCGATTGGCGGAGGGGGTGCGCCGCCGGCAGGGGCTGCCCGTTGTGCTGCCCTCAGGATAGCGCCCGCCGGTCGGCCGGGGTCAGCCGGCGATGGGCCAGCAGCACCTGCCACACGCGCAGCGCCGCTTCGGCCTGAATGCGCAGGGTCATTTTGGAGCGCCCGATCCGGCGGTCCTCGAAGTAGATCGGCATCTCGACCAGGCGATACCCGAGTCGCTGCGCGACAAAGGCCATCTCGACCTGAAAGACATAGCCGCTCGAGAGGATCCGCTCGAGGGGCATCCCCGCCAAGGTCTCGCGGCGCCAAACCCGAAATCCCCCGGTGGCATCTTGAACCCGCAGGCCCAGGATGGTGCGAGCGTAGAAGTTGCCGAACCAGGAAAGCATCACGCGCCCGAGGCCCCAGCGTTCATCGAGCTGACCGCCCGGAACGTAGCGCGACCCCAGGACCGCGTCGCAGGATTCGAGCGCTTCGAGGAACCCCGGAAGGTAGGCGGGCGAGTGCGAGAAATCGGCGTCCATCTGGGCGACCGCCTGCGCGCCCGCCTCCAGAGCGGCACGGAAGCCGGTCGTGTAGGCCGTTCCCAGCCCGAGCTTCCCGGCGCGCCGGATCACTCTGAGCCTCCCCGGGTTTCGGGCGGCGAGGTCCTCGGCCAGCTCCCCGGTTCCGTCGGGCGAGGCGTCGTCGACGATCAAGATGCGCAGGTCGGGGATCGGCAGCGACCAGAGCTCGGCGGTGAGCGGAGCCAGGTTGTCGGCCTCGTTGTAGGTGGGGATAACGACGGTCAATGGACGCATGACGTTTCCGGGGTCCGGCTTCGCCATCCCGCCGCGGCATCAGGAAGGTTCCGTCGAGGGAGCGCCGCCATTGGGACCGTGGTCAGCCGGATCACCGCGTCAGCCCGGCGGCAGCTTCTCGATCCGGAACTCGCACACCCGGTCTCCGACGGAGATGCAGCGCGTCTCCTGCACGTGGTATTCCTGCCCGGCCGATGCCCAGCGCAAGAATTGCTCCAACAGGCCGACCGAGGCGCTGCACACCGGCCGATCGGAGAGCCGTCCCCAGCAGACCGGGCAGCGGTGGATGGTAAAGACGAAGGCCGGTTCCTCCTCGCGCAGCGTGCACTCCTCGTCGCTGATCTGCGTCAGGCCGCGGGCGACCGCCTGCAGGCCGTAGCGCAGTCGGGCACGGCCGGGCATGCCGCGCAGCAGCACGGCGCCGGCGGCTGCCGCCAGTCGGTACCTACGCAGCACGTGCTCGACCGTGGCCCATGCGGCCCGGCGCGCCAGCCCGCGCCCACCCCGAGGCCCATACATCTCCTCCAGCGCGCCGTTGAGGGCTGAGAAGTCGGCGAAATCGACCTGCCTCTCGAGGTCGTCAGCGGGATAGGCTTCGACCCAGGCCGGCAGTCCGACCAGGTTCAGAATGGCGCTCACTCCATTCTTGCCCATCACGTCTTCGAGCGAATAGAGGAAGAGGCGCGCGTACCGGTTGGGGATGAAGTAGCCGCTCTTGGGAATGGCCACGATTGCTCTGCCGTCGGGCTACAGCAGCTTCTCCAGATCTTCCGCAGCCCGCCGCATGTCCAGGAAGAGCAGACCGAGCTTGGCCTGTTGACGCGCCAGGACCGTGAGCACGGCCTCGTTGCCCACGGACATCAGGATGACGTACCCGTTCTCGCCCTTGATGTAAACCTGATCGAGCGTCCCGCGGCCCAGCTCGCCGGCGATCCGCTCTCCCAGGGACAGCATCGCCGCGGACATCGCCGAGACCCGGTCCTCTTCGACATTGCTTGGCAGTGCGGAGGCCATCGTCAGCCCGTCCACGCTGACGACCGCCGAGGCCTCCACGTCTGGCGAGGAGGCCTGCAGATCGCGCAGGCGGTCCACCATCAATTCGGTGCGCGATTTTGTCAAGGTGTGCTCCTGGGGCGCCGTCGTCGCGCGGTTTCTGGCTGAAACGCGGTCGGTAATGTAGCATAGCGGGGTCCGCCAGGCAAGGGCTCCGCCGCTTGGCCGCCGGTCGGGGGCGCCTCGGGCGGCCGTGCTATAATGCCCCGCCGGTTATCCGGCCGACGCGGGTCGGCACGCAGCATAAAGGGCCAAGGGGCAACTTGGGCCTCAGACACCATCCCCGGCTCGGCGCGGAATTCAGGAGCTCTGACCACGCATGGAAGTGATCGGGACCTTGATCGACCTGTTCGTGCACCTGGACGAGTACCTGAGCGTGGTGATCACGCGCTACGGTACCTGGACCTACCTGATCCTCGTCTTTGTGATCTTCATGGAGACAGGATTCGTGGTGACCCCCTTCCTCCCGGGGGACTCACTGCTTTTCGCCGCCGGCACCTTCGCTGCCCTCCGCGCCCTGGATATCCGGCTCTTGTTCTTCTTACTCTTTGCCGCAGCTGTCCTGGGCGACACAGCCAACTACTGGATCGGCCATGCGATCGGGCCGCGCGTCTTCACGATGGACTCGCGCTGGTTCAAACGCGCATACCTCGAGCGAACGCACCGCTTCTACGAGCGGCACGGCGGCAAGACGATCTTCCTGGCGCGCTTCATCCCGATCATCCGGACTTTCGCGCCGTTCGTGGCCGGCGTTGGCGAGATGACCTACGGCCGGTTCATCGCCTACAACATCGCCGGCGGGTTCGTCTGGACCGCCGGTTTTCTCTTCCTGGGATACTTCTTCGGGAACATCCCGTTCGTCAGGGACCACTTCAGCCTGGTGGTGGTCGCCATCATCTTGATCTCGCTGGTCCCGGTCGCCTATGAGCTTGTCGCCTCACGGCGGCGCAAGCGAGAGGCACGACCAGCGGCTGGAGCGACCTCCCCGGGTGAGACCACCGGGAAGTAGGCGCGACCCGCTCCCCGCCTGCGCACATCCAGATCGTCCGCACGGAATTCGCAGTCTCGACCCGCGCCCGCGCCTTAGCTCGCGGCCACCGGCTCCCGCGCCTCGCCGCCCTTGCGGAGCCGCCTCGCGACCCCGACGATCCCGACCAGGGCCGTCAGGCTGAGCCCCAGGAGCACCCCAGGGCCGATGGTGTTCACCAGGGGCTCGACCCACTGCCGAACAGAGCCGTCGGCGATTTCCGGCAGGACCAACGTCCCTACTCCCATCCCGATCACCGTGGCATTCCACAGACCATGCAGGGCGACCGCGCCCAGGTAGGGTGGGAGCACGCGCCACGGACGCTGGCGTGCCACGGCGTTGACCAGCCCCAGCGAGGTGATCCCGGCCCCAAAGGCGTGCACCAGAGTCGTCCCGACGCGACTGACCATGGTGATCGCCCACTCCGAACCCGGCTGCGGAAGGAAGAGAGCCTCAAAGAGCGCATAGCCCGCGCCGCATAGCACCCCGCCCAGGAAGGCCTCCCCGGGGGTGATCGTCTTGCGCAGGAAAGGCCATACGGAGATGGTCTTCAAAGCTTCTTCCACGAGCGGGACCAGGAGCGCGGCAAAGAGGAGAAGGACGACGACAAGCCACGGTTGCCCGAGCACCAGATCGCTTGGTGCGATCTGCTCGAGCGTCGGGGTGGGAGATTCGGTCAGAACCCGAAGGAGGCCCAGGCCTTGGGGCGTCAGCATCAGCCCCACAGCGACGAACAGACTCAGCGGAATGAGGGTCATCACCTCCAACGCCAGTGCCACGGCGGGTGTGACCCATACGCCGAGGAGGAACTGCGCCCACGCCCGGCGCGCCGTGACCGGCGGGGCCAGGCGGCGGGCAAGCAAGGCGATCAGGGCGACCGGGATGCCGGCGGCGAGGATCTGCGCCGTCGGAGCCAGGATCTGTGGAGCGACCTTCTGGGCGAAAGCCAAATAGCCCAGACCAATCGCCGCAGGGAAGAGCAGGGCGATCCAGGCCCACCTGCGGCTCGGGCGGGCTGGGGCGGGCGCCGGCAGCCCGAACAGGCCTCGCCCAGACCAGTACGCCAGGGGCATGCCGCACAGTCCGACGACCAGCAATCCAGCCGCCCACCACAGAGCGCCCAGCGCTGGCTCGGTGTCGCGCTGTACCATCGACACCAATGCCAGCCCGAGGGCCCCGAACGCAGCCGCCAGACTGGCGGAGATCCCTCCGAGGGCGACGATCAACAGGAGGGCGTTCTTGCGCTGTTCTGTAGAGGTAGGGGTACTCATCGCTCCTCGATCGTAACCCGGCGAATCGATTCTTGCGGAGGGACGATCAGGTCGGCGAGGGGGTCTCGGGCCTCCAGTGCCCGCAGGAGTTCGAGGCCTTCGATCACGCGACCGAAGATCGTCCGAGACCCGTCCAACTCGGGAAGAGGCGCAAGCGCGATGAAGAACTGGCTCC
>Ga0154653_1032_pt4 | contig 10191 bp, 11 predicted proteins | sample Rifle2008BG13ft_FD_116082 | JGI IMG/M metagenome (GOLD analysis project Ga0154653, IMG submission 116082) | Chloroflexi bacterium RBG_13_68_17
CTGTCGCTCCGCTGCAGGACCTGGTTGCACATCTCGGCCGTCATCACCGGCATCACCGCCGAGTCGAGCATGAAACGGCGCAGCTCGTCCGGCTGGCGGTTGAGGACGACCAGGGCGAGATACTCGTACACCATCGGGCGCGGCCCGGTCTGTAGATCGCCCAGCATCCCGGGCGAGAGCAATCCGGACAGCAGGATCCCCGTCACCCAGCCGCGCGTCTCCTCCAAGAGGCGCTCGGCCTGCTGCGGGGCGAGCTCGACGCCGAGCGTCTCGCGCCCCAAGGCGATCACCTCGTTCGCATCGAAGGCCATGTCGTGCGGGCCGAAGCCGGCCAGGTCGGCTTCGGCCATCAGCTTGGCCAGCGACACTTCCGGCACCTCGCGCCCGGCGGCGATGACGGTCATCTGCTCGGGCTGCGCCTCGACCAGGGCATCCAGAAACTCGAGGACCGGCCGGGCCCGGTTGACCAGATGCACATCATCGAAGACGACGACAAAGGATTCGCTGACCTTGCTGTCGATCGCCTGCGTGAAGGCGCGCGCCAGCGCCGCCGGCGACGATCCGGCCAGGGCCTTCAGATCGGGGAGACCGCGCAGCCGTCGGAAACGACGCTGGAGCGAGCCGGCCAGGACGGCCACCAGCCGCATCAGATCGGTGTCGGCTTCCGTCAGGCGGACCCAGCAGACGGGCAGGTCGGTGTGCGCGGTGAAATCGGCCAGCAGGGTGGTCTTCCCGTAACCGGCCGGCGCGGCCACCACAATGAGCTTTCGGGGAACGTTGGCGTGCAGTGCGTCGACCAGCCGCTCGCGGTGGACGCGGCTGGCTTCGAAGCTCGGCGCGGTGATGGCATGCTTGCGGACGGAGTCCGACGGCATCGCCATAGCGCAGCCTCAGCCGGCGGTCTCACTCGGGGGGCGCGGCAGCGTGAAGGCCACCTCCGCCGCGTCGACCGTGCCGTGATCCGGGTAGCCCAGCTTGGCGACCGCCCGGTAATCCCCGCTCTGTGGATCGTCACGCAGATGCAGGGTCATGCTCAAGGTCGAATCCATGCTCTCGATGACGGCGACGGCTCCGGATTCCAGCCCCTGCGGATCGCGCAGCTCGATCTCGATGTTCGGTCGCTCCAGGAACGGCGTTATCGAGAGCTTCAGCCGGATCCGCCTTCCGTCCGGATACGGCTCGGCGACCAGCGACCGGAAGCGCACCTCTCCGGGCGGTCGCGGGGCATCCGAGGGGTCGAAGAGCGGGATGTCCATGTCGCCTCAGCCACGGCCGGGGCTACCGTCGTCGATCCGTCCGGGTGCCCCGGATGGTTTCATTATACGCCTGGGAGCCGAGCGTCGGTCCCCCGGCAGCTCACTCGTCGAAAAGGAACGTCGATTCGGCGTAGAAGCGAACGTGCCTGCCGGAGATCCGCCCTTGGAGCCAGGTGGCCAGCTCGGCCTGCTTGTCCGCCAGTGGGATTTCGGCCGCCAACCGGTCTAGCGGATAGTTGACCCGCAGCGCACGGGGAGTGATCACAAAGCGGGTCAAACCGGCCGGCAGCAGCCATCCGTTGGCTGCGGCCGAGACAACCTCCTCGACGGCGAACGGGCGGAAGACCACCAGCCCGGCGAAGTCGGGGTACAGCTCCCCGACGCGCTCGACCTGCGTCGCGCTCGTGCGTTCGACTCCCCCGAGCGACAGGTAGCTCGTGACCAGATGACTCAGATTGCGGACGCGCCAAGCTAACGGTCGGGTTTCGGCGACCACCTCCAATACCCGGTCGTGCCGAAGCTCGAGGTAGGCCAGCGTGGCCCCGGCGCTCAGGTTGAAGGCCGCCCGATCCCGGTCGGAAGGCACCAGCGCGATCTCGGGGTAGCGTTCGATCGTCTCCAGCAGCGCCGATGGGGGGACGCCGCGGACCACATGGTTCCAGGTGCGGAGCTCGACCGCGGCTGCGCCGGCGTGGACGACCTGAACCAGGACGTGCGGCAGCCCGAGCGCCTGCAAGGCCTGCGTGCGGTTGGCCCCGTCGAGCACGACAAAGCACGCGCCGCGGTCGCCGGCCGGGATGACGACCGGCGGGTTGCGCAGCACGCCCTCCTGACGCAGCCGCTCGGCCAGCGGGTCGGCTCGCTGCATGTCAACCGACTCGTGCGCCTGCAGGGACTCGGTCGGAACGATGTGGAGGTCCGGAAGATCCGGGAGACCGGCTGCGGGCATGCCTCGTCCACTCAACCCATCCGGCCGGCTTCGAGGCTGGCCGGGCTTTCGCCCGGAACCTCGTCACCACCGGGCGAGACTCCTTCGCGGCAACGTCTTCCAGGCCGCGTATTGACCTGAGCCCCCCGCCCCCGGGTGCGGTGGGCAAGCGTACCATAGAACCAGGACGACGACCACGAATTCGACGCAGCTGCGCCCGCTTCTGCCCTTGGCCGCCGCGTGCGCCCCGGCTATAATCGGCCCATCCCCTGAGCAATCCCCGGTTCTCATCCTGAGGCACGACATCGCCGGGAGTTCAGCCAGCCTCCGCAACGCCATGCGCTGGCCGAGGGGACAACGCCGCACCATCCGCGAGGAGGCCCCCGCATGACCACCGTCGACGCCGCGATCGCCTACGCACGCGAGCACCAGAAGCAGGCCTTGGAAGACCTCAAGGCTCTCGTCCGCATCCCTTCCGTCTCGACCCTGTCCGAACACCAGGCCGACATGCGCCGCGCCGCCGAGTGGATCGCCGCTCAGCTCAAGACGCTGGGTTTCGAGCGCGTGGACATCCTGCCCACGCCGAAACACCCGGTGCTTCTGGCCGAATGGATGAAGGCCGGCCCGAAGGCGCCCACTCTTCTAATCTATGGACACTACGACGTCCAGCCGGTTGATCCGATCGACCTTTGGACCAGCGACCCCTTCGAGCCGACCCAGCGCGGCGAGAATCTGTACGCGCGGGGCGCGTCGGACATGAAGGGCCAGCTTGTTGCGCTCCTGAAGGCGCTCGAGGCCATGCGCCGCACGAGCGGGCTCCCGGTCAACGTGAAGTTCCTTCTCGAAGGCGAGGAGGAGATCGGCTCGCCCAACCTGGAAGCCTTCATGCGCGCCCACAAGGATCGCCTGGCGTGCGACCTGTGCCTGAACGTCGACTCGGGCATCCTAGCCGCCGACGCGCCGTCGATCAGCTACGGCCTGCGCGGCCTGATCTACTTCGAGATTCGGCTACTGGGGCCGGCCACCGACCTTCACTCGGGCACGTTCGGCGGCGCGATCGACAACCCGGCCACGGTACTGTGCCAGCTCATCGGGGGGATGAAGGACCGCAAGGGTCGCATCACCCTGCCGGGCTTCTACGACCATGTCCGCAAGCTCTCGAAAGATGAGCGCGATGAGCTGGCCCGCCTCCCGACCCCGGAGCGGTGGTGGCTGAAGCAGACCGGCTCTCCCGCCCTGGGAGGCGAAGAGGGCTACACGGCCACCGAGCGAGCCGTCGCCCGCCCCACGCTCGACGTCAACGGCTTGCTTGGCGGTTTCACCGGCGAAGGCTCGAAGACCGTCCTGCCGGCCAAGGCCATGGCCAAGGTCTCGATGCGCCTGGTCCCCGACCAGACCCCGGAGGACGTCCGCCGCGGCCTGCTGGCTTACCTTCAAGCGAACGTCCCGGCCGGCATCAGCTTCGAGCTCCTCGAACACTCAGCCTGCAACCCGGCCATGGTCGAGCGCGAGTCGGCCGCGGTGCGGGCGGCCAGCCGAGCCCTGCAAGCCGTTTGGGGAAAAGAGCCGCTCTTCACCCGCCAGGGGGGGTCGGTCCCGGTGGTGGCGCTCCTACAGGATCTGCTCGATGTCAAGGTGCTGATGCTCGGCTTTGGGCTGGCAGACGACAACCTGCACGCCCCGAACGAGAAACAGCATATCCCCACGTTCCACCGGGGCACCGAGGCCTTCATCCGCTTCCTGGCCGAGTATCGGCCCTAGATGGCTGCCCCTGCGCGGGCGCGACAGGCCCATGGCTGACCGTCTCCCCAACTACGGTGGGCAGGCCCTCATCGAGGGCGTGATGATGCGCGGGGCGCGAACGTGCGCCATGGCGGTGCGCGCCCCGGACGGCAAGATCCGGATCCAGACTGAACCCCTGGGCCGCATCTACCGCAGCCCGCTGGCGAAGATCCCCTTCCTGCGCGGGCTGCTCGTCCTGTGGGACGCGCTGGCGTTGGGCATGCGGGCGCTGACCTTTTCGGCCAATGTCCAGGCCGGTGAGGAGGACCGGATCGGAGGCGTCCCGATGGTCCTGACCCTGGCCGCCTCGCTCGTCCTCGGGATCTCGATCTTCTTCCTGCTCCCGGCTGGCGTCGGCTACCTGGCAGAGAAGGCGCTGCACGTCACGGCGTGGTGGTCGAACGTGATTGAGGGGCTGGTGCGGCTGGGTCTGCTGGTGGGATACATCTGGGCCATTGGACGCATCCCGGACATCCGGCGCGTGTTCGGCTACCATGGGGCCGAGCACAAGACGATCCATGCGTTCGAGGCCGGGGCGGAGCTCACCCCGGAGCGCGTGGCCGACTTCCCGGTCGAGCACATGCGCTGCGGGACCGCCTTCCTGCTCACGGTCGTCCTCTTTTCGATCTTGCTTTTCAGCGCCTTGGGTCCGCTGCCCCTGGCTACCCGGCTGGTCAGCCGGCTTCTGCTGGTCCCGGTGTTGGCGGCGGCGGCTTACGAGTACATTCGCCTCACCGGCCGCATGGCCTCCCACCGTTGGGCGCGCGTGCTGGCCAGCCCGAATCTGGCCCTGCAGCGGCTTACGACGCGCGAGCCGGAGGCCGGGATGCTCGAGGTGGCCATCGCCGCGTTCGAGGCGCTGCGAGTCCTCGAATCCGAACCGGCAGCTTCGCCGGCGGAATAGGAATGCGGCCACCCGGCGAGGGCGGTCAATCCGGGGTGATCAACCGGACGGCCCGGTCGTAGAGGAAGTAATCCCAGGCCCAGTTGATCAACACGAACAGCCGGTTGCGGAACCCGATCAACTGGATCAGGTGGACGACCAGCCAGACGACCCACGCAGGAAACCCCGTGAAGGAGAATCCGTGGATGAAGGCCACGGCGGCGTTGCGGCCGATGGTCGCCAGCGACCCGGGATCGCGGTAGAGGAAGTCGACGGGATCGCGCCCGCCGATCTGTCGCAGGATGTTCGCGGCCGCGGCCTCGGCCATCTGGATCGCCACCGGCGCCATCATGGGCAGCCCTCGCCCGCCTGTCTCCAGATACGCCGCGTCGCCGATCACATACACCTCCGGACTGCCCGGCAGCTGCAGCGTCGGCTGGACCGGTACCCGGCCCTGTGGCCCCAGCGAAGTCCCCAGCCCCGCAGCCAGAGACGAGGCCCGAGCGCCCGCGGCCCAGATGAGCGTGGCGGCCGGGATCTGCTCGCCCGACCGCAGCCGGATCACACCTCGCGAGTACTCGTCCACGGCGGCGCCGAGCCGGACTTCGACGCCCTTTTGCGTCAATCGTTCCGCAGCCGCCGCGGCCAACCGGTCGGGCATGGTCGGCAGGAGCCGCTCGCTCGCCTCGAGCAGGCTCACCCGTACTTCGTCCGGATCCAGCGCCGGGTAATCGCGGTCCAAAAGCACCCGGCGCAGCTCGGCCAGCGCGCCGGCCATCTCGACCCCGGTCGGCCCACCGCCGGCGACCACGAGCGCCAGCAGCTGGCGGCGGCGTTCCGGCCCCGACTCGGCCGCCGCCTCTTCGAAGCGCCGCAGGATATGGTTGCGAATGCCCACGGCATCGTCGAGGTCCTTCAGGCCGTATCCATCCTGGGCGACGCCCGGCAACCCGAGGAAGTTGGTGACGCTTCCGCAGGCCAGAATCAGGAAGTCGTACGCGATCGGCCCGGCCTGGGTTTGAACGACGCGGGCCTGACGATCGAAGCCCTGCACTTCCGCCATCCGGAAGGTCAGATGGGCCTGGCCGCGTAGAATCGCCCGGACCGGCCGGGCGATCTGCTCGGGCTCCAGGCCGGCTGTGGCCACCTGGTACAGGAGCGGCTGGAACAGATGGTAGTTGCGGCGGTCGATCAGCACCACGTCCACCGGCGCCGCGCGCAGGGCCCGGGCCGCCCGCAGCCCACCGAAGCCTGCACCGACGATCACGACACGCGGTCGCATCCGCACCTCCTCTATTTCTACCAATTGTATCCGATTTCACAAGGCCTGCCAAGCGGTTTCATTGACGTCGCCTTCTCCCGGAGAGTACAATCCGCCCAAGCCAGAGGACCCGATGTCGGTTCGCTTGTCGCTTCGCGATCAACATTATGAGGTGCGCGCCGGCATGACGGTCCGGGACGCTTTGCGTCAGGTCGGCCTGCAGCCCGAGGCCGTGCTGGCCACGCGCCAGGGGGAGCTGCTCACCGATGATGAGATCCTGCGCGAGGGCGATGAGATCCGCCTGGTGGCGGTCATCTCCGGCGGCGGACCCGACGCGCGAAGGGCCGTCCGATGAAATGCCGGAAGTGCGGGGCCAAAGCCGCCATCAATATGCGCCAGCACAAGCTGGCGCTCTGCCGGGAGCATTACCTGGAGTGGCTGCCCGAACAGACCCAGCGCTTCATTGAGAAGTACCGCATGTTCGGGCCGCAGGCGCGGCTCCTCGTGGCGGTTTCGGGCGGCAAGGACTCGCTCAGCTTGTGGGACGTGCTGCACCGGCTCGGATACCAGGCCGACGGGCTGTACATCGGCCTGGGCATTGACGGCGGGCTGGCCTACTCGAGCGAATCGCAGCGCCTGGCCGAACGGTTCGCCACCGAGCGAGGGCTGCGCCTGACGGTCGTCGATGTCGCCGCGCTGGAAGGCGCCACGATCCCGGAGGCCGCCGCCCGCACGCAGCGCGGCCAGGACAAGCCCTGCTCCGTATGCGGGCTGACCAAACGTCACGTCATGAACCGGGCGGCCCTGGATGGCGGCTACGACGTCCTGGTCACCGGCCACAACCTCGATGACGAGGCGGCCGTCCTGCTCGGAAACACGCTCACCTGGGCCACGGGCTACCTGGCCCGCCAGGGGCCTGTGCTGGAGGCCAGCCGCCAGGGCCTGGTGCGCAAGGCCAAGCCCTTCTGCCGCTTCTACGAACGCGAGACCGCCGCGTATGCACTGCTGCGCGGCATTGAGTACATCTACGCTGAGTGCCCGCACGCCGTCGGCGCCAAGTCGATCTACTACAAGGAAATCCTCAACCAGATGGAGGCCGAGCGTCCGGGGCTCAAACTGTCCTTCTACCTGTCCTTTTTGGAAGCCAAAGAGCGCGGGCTGATCGCCGCACAAGCCGACCCGGAGGCCGCCGGGCTGCATCCGTGCGTGACCTGCGGCCAACCGACCTCGGCCCCCGGCCAGTGCGCCTACTGCCGCACCTGGGATCGGGTCCGGTCGCAGGCCGTCCACACGCTGGAAGGTGGCGAACCGGCATGACGGAACCATCGGATCTGGCCGGGCTGACGATTCTGGGCGGGAAGGCCGAGCCGAGCCGCCGCCTGGAGACCTTCCCCAACCACGACCCGGAACGCGCCTACGTCGTTCGCCTGGAGACCGACGAGTTTACCTGCCTCTGCCCGGCGACCGGACAGCCGGACTTCGCCACCATCACCGTCGAGTACATCCCCGGACCCAGGATCGTAGAATCCAAATCCTTCAAGCTCTATCTGTGGTCGTTCCGGAATGAAGGCGTCTTCCACGAGCACGTCACCAATCTGATCCTGGAGGATCTGGTCCGGGCGCTCGAGCCGCGCTGGTGCCGGGTGCAGGCCGCCTTCAAGGTGCGCGGCGGGATCGCCATCACCGTCGAGGCCGAGCACGGCCGGCGGCCCTGACCGATGCGGCCGCATGCGCTGCGCCTGTACCCGGCCGTCGTCGCCGTCTTCAGCGTCGCGCTGGTCGTCTCGAACATCATCGCCGTCAAGCTGGTCGACGCCTTCGGGCTGATCCTCCCGGCGGCCGTCATCCTCTTCCCGCTGACCTATATCTTCGGCGACATCCTGACCGAGGTCTACGGCTACGCCCGGGCGCGCCAGGCCATCTGGATCGGCTTCGCCGCCAACGCGCTGGCGGTCCTGGCCATCTGGATCGGGGGCCTGCTGCCGCCGGCGGCCCTCTGGACCGCCGGAGCGTACGAATCACCGGCGGAGGCCCAGCTGGCCTACCGCGCCATTCTCGGCTTCAGTCCCCGCCTGCTGGCCGCTTCCTTCTGTGCGTATCTGTTCGGTGAGTTCCTGAATTCGTTCGTCCTGGCCCGGTTGAAGGTCGCCACCCGCGGTCGTTTCCTGTGGCTGCGCACGATGGTCTCGACCCTGATTGGACAAGGGGTTGACTCGGCGATCTTTCTCAGCCTGGCCTTCGCAGGGCTGCTCCCCACCCCCGCCCTGCTGGCCGCGATCGTCGCCCAGTGGTTGGTCAAGAGCGGCTATGAGGCCCTGGCCACGCCGCTGACCTATCTTGCGGTCAACACCCTGAAGAAGGCCGAGGGCGAGGATCCCTTCGATCGCGGCACGGACTTTAACCCTATCCGATTCTGAAGCGAAAGGCTCCCGGAGCCCGAAGGGCTCCGGGAGCCTGATCCCTCCGATCCGATCCCGGTCAGGCCACCTCGAGATACTGCTGCACTTCCCAATCGGTCACCCGCGTGCGGAACGCATCCCACTCGGCGCGCTTGGCGCGGATGAACGCCTCGCTCACTTCCGGACCCAGGACCGCCAGCAGCACCGGGTCCTTCTCCAGCTCGAGCAGCGCTTCGGCCAGCGAGCCAGGCAGCTGGGTGATCCCGAGACCGGCCAACTCCTCGCCGCTCATCTCGTAGATGTTCAGGTTGTTGACCGGAGGCGGGCAGCTCATCCCACTCTCGATCCCGTCCAGGCCGGCCGCCAGCATCGTGGCGAAGGCCAGGTACGGGTTGCAGGACGGATCGGGGAAGCGCAGCTCGGCCCGGGCAGCGTTCTGGCCGGCCTTGCCGACGGCCGGGATGCGGATCATCGCCGAGCGGTTGATCTGCGCCCAGCAGACATAGACCGGAGCCTCGTAGCCCGGCACGATGCGCTTGTAGGAGTTCACCGTCGGCGCCACCACCGCGGCCATGGCCCGGGCGTGCGCCAGCTGGCCGGCGATGAAACCGTAGGCGACCGCCGACAAGCCATGCGCGTCCTTCTCATCGTAGAAAAGGTTCTGCCCGCGGCGGTCGACCAAGGACTGGTGCGTGTGCATGCCCGAGCCGTTGATCCCGAAGATGGGCTTAGGCATGAAGGTGGCCACCAGCCCGTGCTGCGCGGCCAATGCCTTGATGGTGTACTTCAGCGTCACCACGTGATCGGCCGTGCGCAGCGCGTCGTCGAAGTGGAAGTCGATCTCGTGCTGACCGAGAGCCACCTCGTGATGTCCCATCTCGACCTCGAGGCCCATGCTGGCCAGCGCCAGCATCAGCTCCGTCCGCACCCGCTGGGCCTCGTCGCTGGCCGAGAAGTCGAAGTACCCGCCGACGTCGTGCGGGACAGGATGCACTCCGGCGGGACCATTGTGTTTCAGCAGGAAGAATTCGGGCTCGGGCCCGATATTGAATCGCCAGCCGCGTTCCTCGATGCGCTTCAGCGCCCGGCGCAGCACGCCGCGCGGGTCCCCGGGGAACGCGGTGCCGTCGGGCCGGTAGATGTCGCAGAAAATGCGCGCCCGGCGGCGATCGGCATGACTCCAGGGCAGCACCGCGTACGTGCTCGGATCGAGCACCAGGCGCATGTCGCTTTCCTGTATGCGGGCGAAGCCCTCGACCGAGGAGCCGTCGAACCAGACGCCGTCCTCGAGCGCTCCGGCCAGACGCTGCATCGGAATGTCGACGCTCTTGACGACCCCGGTCACATCGGTGAACTGCAGGCAGACGAACTTGACGTCATCGTCACGGACACGCGCGAGGATATCGGCGGACATTACGGCCCCTCCCGGGAAGGTTGACGGATTGTACCGGCGTTCAGGAATTCGTGGAAGGCATGGCCAGGGACACCCGGGCAGGCGCGCGGCGGGAGCAGGTGCGCGGCATGAGCAGGGATCGGGCCTCCGATCAGACCCCGGCTGGCGCCGAGGCCAGTCCTCGCCTGGGGGTTCCCAGCCTCCCGCTAGGGTGCGATCAGTCGAAGCAGGATGGCGTGGCGGGTGCGCGCCGTCAGGCGGGCGTGCTCGGCCCGGCGCAGGCCGACCA
>Ga0154653_1011_pt3 | contig 10187 bp, 11 predicted proteins | sample Rifle2008BG13ft_FD_116082 | JGI IMG/M metagenome (GOLD analysis project Ga0154653, IMG submission 116082) | Chloroflexi bacterium RBG_13_68_17
CCACCCGGTATGACTTCGAGACGCCTTCGAGTTTAAGCATCCCGGCCCGGCTCCTTCCAACAGGCAACCATGTGGTCCCTCGCAACTTCGACAAACGGAGGCTCTTCCAGGCACTTGCCGAAGGCCACCGAACATCGATCCCGGAAGCGACACCCCGCCGGCGGGTCGAGCAACTGCGGAGGGGTTCCGGGGATTCCCTTCAGCCGCACATCGGCGACCTTCACTCCGACCTGCGGCAATGACGAGATCAGCAGCTTCGTATAGGGATGCCGAGGGGCCTCGATGATCGTCTTGGTGGAGGCTTTCTCCGCCAGCTGCCCGGCGTACATGATCATGATGGTATCAGCTACCTGGTACAGAATGGAGATGTCGTGCGTGATGATCATCATGCTCTTGACGAACTGGCGGTCCCGGAATTCGACCAGCATCTCCGCTACAGCCTTCTGCGTGGAAACATCGAGTGCAGAGGTGATCTCGTCGGCGATGAGCAGCGAAGGATCCAGCAGCGCCGAGAGGACCATGACCATGCGCTGTTTCATTCCCCCCGACATCTCGATCGGGTACATGTCGAGCACGGCGTGAGTCAGCTCGACCAGATCCAGCCTCCTGCGCAGCTCGGGCATGAGCTCTCGGATGTCGGCGCCCTTCGAGGCCAGGAGCTCTGCCGTCATCTTCCCGACCTTGCGCGTCGGGTTCATGGCGTTCATGGCATACTGCGGCACAATCGAGATCTTCCTGAAGCGGAAGTCGTCCATCCGCTCCATATCTGCGATGGGCAGTTCCTCGCCATCGAGCATCACGCGGCCCTCGACGTATCTCAGCGGAGGGGTCAGACGGATCAGACTGTGAGCGAGGGTGGTCTTGCCGCAGCCCGATTCGCCCGCCAGTCCCATGATCTCCCCGTCGGCGATGTCGAACGTTGCGCCATCCAGGGCCTTGATGTCCCCTCTCAGGGTTTGGTAGTAGACCCGCAGGTCTTCCGCGTGCAAGCTCATCGCTTCACATCTCCCTGAGCTTGGGGTTGAACACCTCATCCAATCCCACGTTGGTGACGTAGAGCGCGCCCACGATGGCGGTGATCGCCAGACCCGGCGGAACGAACCACCACCAGATGCCGAGCAGAAGAGCGCCCCACAGGACGGCGTAGTTCATCATCAGACCGAGCGAGATCCCGCTCGTCGGACCCAGTCCGATGAAGTCGAGCGTGGCTGCGTTCAGCGTCGCTCCCCCGAACTGCAGGATGAACACCAGCAGGAGATAGGACATCATGTTCGGGGCGATCTCGGTGAGGATGATCTTCCATGACCTTTTGCCACTCAGCCTGGCCAGATCGACGAAATCCCTGGACCGCAGCGAGAAAGTCTGGGCTCGAATCGCCCTGGCCGCCCAGGGCCAGGCCGTGCACCCGATGAAGACACTCTCCATGACAATGCCTCGGACCTCCAGATAGGCACTGATGATCAGCAGCACTGCCAGGGTTGGAATAACGAGCACGATATTTGTGAGCATGTTCAGGGCTTCGTCGACCAGGCCACCCCGATAGCCGGCGGTGAAACCGATGACCACTCCCAAGAGCGTGCCGATTCCGCCGCCGAGGGCTCCGACGAGGAAGGTCGCTCGGAGGCCGTGTACGAATTGGGAGAAGACGTCCTGCCCGAATGTCGTGGTTCCGAGCCAGTACTCGGCCGATGGCGGCTCGGCACCGCCGGGATTGACGTACTTTAAGGGCTCGTTGTCTGTGAGGAACGGCCCAACGATGGCCACCACGAGGAAGAACAGTACGATCGATAGCCCTACGCGCAGCTTGTTGTTCCTGAAAGCGAAGAAGAGGAACTCGCTTCTCTTGCCCTTCTTCATTAGGCCGTCTCCCCTGTCATTCCTCTTCGGGTTCTCGGGTCGACAAGGACGTAGATGATGTCGATGGCGAAGTTGGCCAGCAGCACGAAGACGATGATGAAGAGGAAGCATCCCTGGATCAGGAAGTAGTCCTGGTTCTGAATGGCAGCCAGAAGCAGGTAGCCGATCCCGGGGTACGAAAACACGACTTCCGTGACAAGAGCTCCGGCAACGATGACTCCCAGCTGCAGCGCCAGTCCGCTGAGCTGGGGCAGAAGAGCGTTTCGGAAGGCGTAGTTTCTGATCAGATTTCGCGGGGCCCCAAGGGCCTCCAGGTAGTGGGAGTAGTCGGCCTCAAGCTCATAGATGATCATGTTGCGCATGCCAATCGCCCAGCCGCCGAACTGCACCAGGAAGAGGGAGGCAAAGGGCAAGAACCAGTGATGGAGGACGTCCCCGACAAAGCGCCACGAGAGATGGGGCGACAAATCGTAGCTGTAGGCACCGGCAAACGGAAAGACGTCCAGAACAATTCCAAACACCCAGGCCAGCACGATGCCGAGCCACATGTAGGGGGTGGCCGTGAGAGTGTAGCCTAATGGCAACACGGTGTTGTCCAGCCACTTGGTGCGCGCCGCATAGGCACCGAACTTGTTTCCCGCCAGCCAGCTCAGCAGGATCGCCGGAAGCAGAAGGGCGACGTCATAGGGCACGGCCCGCAGGATGATGTCGGCCACACGCTGCGGAAACATGTACACGCTCACGCCCAGGTCGCCGTGAAACAAGGCAGCCCAGAAGTTAAGGTACTGCTGCCATACGGGCACGTCCAGGCCGAAGGCCCTCGTGAAGTACCCCCGCATCGCCTCGACCGCCTCAGGGTGGACGGCGACCCGGGATAGCATGTTTTGAACGGGATTCCCGGGCATAAAGCGCGGGATCAGCCAGTCAATCGTCACCGCGAGGAAGAAGGTCAGCAGGTAGATCAGGATCTTTCTGCCGAAGTAGCGTCGCACATCGCCTCCGACCGCAAACTCATCTCATGCAATGGAACTGCCCCTCCTCCCAGTCATTGAAGGAGGGGCAGTGTCCATGCGATGCGCCTCTCTTACTCGGTGGGGGTCAGCTCAAGGTTGATCAGTGTCATCAACCCGCCCAACTGCCAGTACCCGGACCAAGTCGTAGGCAGAGTCGGTGCAGCCGATTCCTCCGTGGGCCAGTTCGTCCAGACCGAGCTGCTGAACTGGGCCCACAGGCCGTTGTACCAGAGCGGGATCATCGGCACGTCCGTCAGCATCAGTTCCTGGATGTCTGAGCAGACAGCCTGCATGCCCGCCACGTCGTCGGAGGGAACCGCGGCCAGCGCATCCACCAGGTCGAACATTTCCTGGTTGTCGTACCGGCCGAAGTTGCCGCTCCCCATTATCTCCTGGATCGGGTGTCTGAACAGGAGGTTGTACAACGTCCACGGGGTGTTGCTCATGTTCGCCCAGTTGTTCAGCGTCATGTCGAACGTGCCGTCCGTCAGGGCGCTGTTCCAGGCACCGTAGTCAGGTGTCACGTTCTGGATGTTGATGCCTGCTTCCTGGGCGCTGCTGGCGATGACGGCGATCGCCTCCATCCAGTCCGACCATCCGAACGGGCAGGTGACCTCCAGCGCGATGGTAGAGCCATCGGGCGCTTCCACGAAACCGTCGTTGTTGATGTCCACATATCCGGCGTTGGCCAGGATCCTGCGGGCTTCCGCCGGATCATAGGTCCAGCCGAGCCTGTCAACCACATCCTGGTCGACATACGTCGACAGGGACGGGAGAAGGCCGGTCGGGCTCGCGGCGGCGACCAGCTGCGCGTAGGCGATGTTGACGATGTCGTCGGTGTTGATCGCGAAGGCCAGCGCCCTGCGGAAGGCCGGGTCATCCATCGGCGGTTTTGTCGTATTCAAGAACAAAACGGCCGTATTGGCGGAAAGCATGAACGGGGCTTCGGCGAAGTAGGTGTCAACGTAACCCCGGCTTGACAACTCTGCAATGCCCGGCAGGTAGTTGTTGCTGAGGTCGAGCTCGCCCTTGATGACCATGCCCAGCGCGACGTTGTTGCTGGATGTGCGGATATCGACGATTCGTCTGGGGGCGGGGGTCAGTCCCAGCAGGTCTGTTGCCCACCAGCTCTCGTTTCTGATCCAGACGTTCCTGTCTTCGCTGTGCGTCTCGTACAGGTAGGCGCCCGAGCCCACTGGGTCCTCGTTCATGCCGCCGGTGATGTCCTCCTCGGACCGGCCGGCCCACAGGTGCTCCGGAACGATCGCGATGTTGAGGAGGTTATTGGCGAATTCCTGGTAGAGAGGATCGGTGAACTCCAGCGTCAGCCCGTAGTCACCCTCCACCGTGATGCTATCCAGATAGTTCCACATCGGGCTGAAAAAGAGCGCGGCGTACTGCTGGCCCAGTTCGAAGGTGAAGGCCACATCCTCGGCCGTCATGGGCTCGCCGTCGCTCCAGGTGATGCCCTCCCTGATCGTCATCTCGTAGGTATCGGCATCCACCCACTCACCGCTCTCCGCCAGCCAGGGGATCCACTCCGCCGTCATGGGGTCATACATGAACAGCGTCTCGTAGACGAGCCCGATGGTCCCCGTCGTGTTGGCCTTGCTCCAGGCGATGAACGGGTTCCAGTCGTTCGGCGGGCCCCAGGCTGCGCCGCTGACGTAGAGGGTCTCGCTGCGTTCGTAGACCACCTCCGTCGGTGTTACCGGGGCCGGCTGCGTGGGTTCGGGAGGCGCCACTTCCTCCGTCTCCACGGGCTCGACGGGCGTCTCGGTCGCCTGCCCGCATGCGGCCAGCAGCAGGCTCAACGCCACCAAGATCGAAAGAGCCAGATTCCAGCGTTTCATCTCCATTCTCCTTCCCTGTCGCTTAGGTCGTCTAGATTGGCGCGGTTTGGTACCCCGACTCTCTCTCGTTGCTCACCTCCTATTGACGCACGGCGCTCTTCGGCTGGTTGCTTGGGAGCGCTCCCAGGGCAGGCGAAAAAAGAGACACGCGTTTTCATCGGTCTCTACGGTCTGCGCGCCCCGCACGAGTCGCGTACGATGAGCTCGGTGGCCATGACGATGCGCCGCGGTGGCGTGACGCCATTGTCTATGACGTCTATCAACACCTCAACGGCCGACATCCCGAACTGAACCACTTGCTGGCGAACGGTGGTCAACGGTGGTTCCGAACGGCTGGCCTGGGGCAAGTCATCGAATCCCACCAAGGCGATCTCCTCCGGAATCCGCAGGCCGGCCTCGCGAATGGCGCGCATCCCCCCGAAGGCCATGACGTCCGAGGCGGCGAAGACCGCATCCGGCTTGGCCGGCAACAACCTCTTCATGGCGTAGTAGCCGCTCGCCTCACTGAAATCCCCTTCGGCCACAAGCGCCTCTTCGACGGTGCGGCCGCGCTCGGCCAGGGCTCTCAGGTAGCCTTCCCGACGATCGATGCCGGTAGTGTTGTTCGCCGGGCCGGTGATCGTGGCGATGCGCTGATACCCCAGACGCACCAGGTGGCCAACCGCATTCCGGGCCGCATCCAGGTTGTCGACGTCGATGAAGCTGACCCCGTCGGAATGGAAGGGACGGCCAATGATCACCAGGGGCATCTCGGAATGGATCAGGCGCTCGATCAGCTGATCACCGACCTGACCGGTCTGGACCAGGACGCCGTCCAGATAACCCCGGCGCGACAGCCGGGGGAAGGCCTTCTCCTCGTCCTCGTCCGACCCGACCAGGAAAAGCCCCAGCGTGTAGTCGGACTGATTGCAGGCCTGGGCAATGCCCTGGGTCAGGTGAGGGAAGTAGGGGTCGGCGAAGAAGGAACTGACGGTGCGGGGCAGGACCAGACCGATGGTCCGGGAGCGTTGGGAGGCCAGCGTGCGGGCGGCCGCGTTGGGGTGGTAGCCGGTCTCCTGAACAACTTCAAGGACGCGCTGGCGAACGTCGGCCCGCACATTGGGATGCCCGTTCACCACCCGGGATACGGTTGAACGAGAGACCCCGGCTTGCCTGGCGATGTCTTCCAGAGTCAGTCCCGCCACTTGGGAACTCCAGAAATCGGGGAAGCGCTCTCACAGCCCAGGCGTCAAATACGGGCGCTGGTGTCTCGATTCTGTCCAATAGTCCCACATATACGATGCGGTTGGGAGCGCTCTCAGTCCCCACACGCAGTATACGGGCTTTTTGCCGCCGTGTCAACTACAAGGTACAATCAGCTACGAAGGCCCCCCGGCAGGCCTGGCGGGGTCCCGGCCCGAGACAGCCCTACACTTAGTGCGGATCCGCACCGGGCGATCGAGCGCCGATGCCTCCCGGGGCAGACGGCGAGTGGCGGACCCCGCAGACGACATCGGCGGCCGGCTCTATCAGGAGGTGTCACTCCCATGGCCCTGCCCCACATTCCCTGGGAAGATCGTCCTGCAGGTAACTCGGAGGTGGTGTGGCGCTACAGCCGCAACCCCATCATCCCTCGCGATCTCATCCCGTCCTCCAACAGCATCTTCAACAGCGCGGTGGTGCCTTTCCGGGAAGGTTTCGCGGGCGTCTTCCGCTGCGACAACCGCAAACGGGAGATGAACCTGCATCGGGGCTCCAGCCGGAACGGCTTGGACTGGACCCTGGAAGACGCTCCGATCGAATGGCTAAGCCAGGATGCGGAGATCGGCGGCTATGCCTTCCGCTACGACCCGCGGGTCGTCTGGTTGGAAGACCGCTTCTACGTGACATGGTGCAACGGGTATCACGGACCCACGATCGGGATCGGCTACACGTTCGACTTCGCCCGGTTCGATTTCCTCGAGAATGCCCTCCTGCCGTTCAACCGCAACGGTGTGCTCTTCCCCCGTCGGATCGGCGGGCAGTACATGTTGCTGAGCCGCCCGAGCGACAACGGCCATACGCCCTTCGGCGACATCTTCATCAGCCAGAGCCCAGATCTGATCCACTGGGGAAGACACCGCTTCGTGATGGGTGTGAAAGGTGGCTGGCAAAGCACCAAGATCGGAGCCGGTCCGACTCCGATTGAGACGCCCGAAGGCTGGCTCCTGTTCTATCACGGCGTGCTGACGTCCTGCAATGGATTCGTGTACAGCTTCGGGGCCGCGCTGCTTGATTTGGACCAACCATGGAGAGTGATCCATCGTGGCGGCCCGTACCTCCTTTCACCGCAAACGGTCTATGAGTGTGTCGGCGACGTGCCCAACGTCGCCTTCCCCTGCGCCGCTCTCCATGACACGGCGACCGGGCGGCTCGCCATCTACTACGGTGGAGCGGATACGGTCACGGCTCTGGCATTCGCCAAGTTGGATGAAGTCATCGACTTCGTAAGAGTCACGTCCGAGGTCTAACGTCAGGCAGGGCGCAGCCTCACCCCCACACCATCCACCGCCTGAACACCCGGAAGGAACAGGCGCTTACCGGCCATCTCCGGCGATCGCTGCGGAACTCCTTGCTGCGGGTGGCGTGCGGCCAGACCGACCCCTCGCGCCATCCGATCAGGTGCCGGGGATGCTGCAACGCCAGCCCTTGCAGACTGCCCGCCTGGTACTGCCCACGGAAAGATGAGGGCGACCTCTCTCGGCCCCCGCGCCGCGCACCCTGCCCACGCGCCTCAGCTCGACCGCCGTCTTGGGGGTCGCCTCTTCAGATTTCCTTGCGCTCCTCGTCGCTCGCCGCCCGGGAGCTGGCTGCGCCCGGATCAGCGCCTCGCCGCGACAAGCGGGCGCGCCGGAACCTTGCACCGGCTGAGCGGCACGGCGGCCTGGGCAATCCAGGCGGCCGTTCAGCCCCTCCCCGACCTGCAGCAGACCAACCATTGATCCGCACATTCCCAGGCACCGGGAGGGTTTCCGTGCCGTGCGACGATTCCGCGGCGCCTGGTATGATGGGCATGGGTGGAATCCGGAGCACGTATCCCGGGGCATTCGGCCGGACAACCCCGATGACCACCCGATGGGGTCCGCCGTGCACCCGCTCCCGCGGGGCGGCGGGCGCCATCGCCTGCATGTCGAGCTCGACGGCGCGGCCTGAATTGATCGCGCCTCGCCAATTCCCCGGGCGCAGAACGGGGCAGACACAGGGAGACGTCAGGCAATGACGATCATAGGCAAAGGCGACTTCTTCGGGCTCCCGACCGGCCGAATCGAGAATGGCGCGCTGGAAGTGGAGTTCCTCTGGGAAGCCGGCCCGCGTCTCGTCCGCCTGGCCCTGCAAGGCGCCGGCGAAAACCTGTTGGCCGAAGCCCCGTCGCTCAGCTGGGAGACCCCGCACGGGCGCTACTTTCCGCACGGTGGGCATCGCCTTTGGCTCGCGCCGGAGACAGCCGCGCGCACCAGCATCCCGGACGACAGCGGGTTGAAGGTCGAGCAGCTGCCCGACGGCGTCCGCCTTCTGCAACCCACCGAAGCCCCCACCGCCATCCGCAAGGCCATCGACGTCCGTCTGACCCCCGGCCAGCCGCGTCTGACCCTGGCCCACAGCCTGGCCAACGAGGGCTCAGCGGCAATCGAGCTTGCCCCCTGGGCCATCACGATGCTCCGCCACGGAGGCGTCGCCGTCGTCCCGCAGCCGAACGAACCCGTCGAGGCCGATGGCCTGCAGCCGAACCGCTCCTGGGTCCTCTGGCCCCGCTCCCGTTGGGACGACCCGCGCCTGCGATTCACAGAGAGCTTCTGTTTCGTCGAGAGCCGGCCGCTGGGGACGCCCGGCAAGTTCGGGACCTTCAATCGCCACGGTTGGCTCGGATACCTGCGGGGTGACGTGCTGTTCATCAAGCGGTTCGAACCGCAGCCTGAATCGCTGCACACCGACCTGGGCTGCAACGCCGAAGTCTATGTCTGCGACGAGTACCTCGAACTCGAGAGCCTGGGGCCGCTCTGTACGCTTGCCCCGGGTGAGAGCGTCGTGCACACGGAGACGTGGGAGCTGTATCGGACCGGGGACCCTGCTTCCGTCCCCGCGCCCTACCATGCCGCTCTGGAGGCGCTGCAGCATCGCCCGCGGCCGAGACCTTGAGGGCGAATGCCTCAAAGCGCCTCTCGAGACGCCGTTGGACCCCCTGCTTCAGAGGTTCCCCTAGACACGGATGTTGAGGTGACTGACGGAACCCGGCCAGGAGGCCGGCGTTGCCGGGTCAGCCCTTCGCGGCGACGAGCCGGCGCGCCACGGCCGAGGCCTGGCTGGCGTCCGGGGCATACCCGTCCGCCCCGATCTTCTCCGCGAAGGCTGCGTTGACCGGCGCACCTCCGACCAGGATGCGGGCCTTATCCAACACTTCCGCCCGACGCGGCGCGTTGACGGTCGCCTCCATCTCCGCCATCGTCGTCGTCAGCAGCGCCGACATGGCCACGATGTCGGGGTCCGTAGCCTGCACCGCCTCGACGAACTTCTGCGGGCTGACGTCCACACCCAGGTCGTGCACCTCGAACCCGGCGCCCTCCAACATCATCGCCACCAGGTTCTTGCCGATGTCGTGCAGGTCGCCGGAGACGGTCCCGATCACAACCGTCCCCACCGGCTTGACGTCGGAGTCGACCAGCAGCGGGCGCAGGATCTCCAGACAGCCCTTCATCGCCCGGGCCGCAACCAGCATCTCGGGCACATAGAACTCTCCGGCCTCGAACAAGCGACCGACCTCGCCCATGGCGGCGATCAGGCCGTCCTTGAGCAGACGATCGGCGGCCAGCCCCCCCGCCAGCGAGAGGCGCACCTGCTCCCGAGCTCCTTCGAGGTCCCCGTTCAGGACCGCCGCATATGCGGCTTTCACATGGTCTTCGGCCATCGCGCGTCCCAGTCCTCCTCACACGGCGCCCACCCTCACGCCGCAGATCAGGCTCCCCCGAAGTTCGCTTCGATCAACGTCTTGAGTTCGACGAGCGCCTTCTCGGAATCGTCGCCGTCGGCCACGATCTGGATCTCGTGATCCTGCATCACCCCAAGCGTCAAGACCCCCAGGATGCTCTTCGCGTCGACCGGATCGCCACCGCCGGTCAGGTTGCGAACCTGGATGACGGACGCATACCGTTTGGCCGCCTGCACGAACAACGCTGCCGGTCGAGCGTGCAGGCCCACAGGATGACGAACAATGATCGTCAGCTCCGATTTCACGTTGCTCACTCCTCACACAGGCTGGTTTCAATTCAGGAGCACGCCCGGGTCCTCGATCACCTGCACCAACTCCCCGAGGAAGTTCGCCGCCAGTACCCCGTCCAGGACGCGATGATCGGCCGAGAGTGTCAGCGTCAGAATCGGCCGGGCCGCGATCTCGTCGCGGTCGTTGATGACCACAGGTTTGCGCACGACCGCGCCGACCGCCAGGATGGCG
>Ga0154653_1044_pt8 | contig 10131 bp, 9 predicted proteins | sample Rifle2008BG13ft_FD_116082 | JGI IMG/M metagenome (GOLD analysis project Ga0154653, IMG submission 116082) | Chloroflexi bacterium RBG_13_68_17
CGTAACGTTGTAGGTGTACACCCAGCCGACGTTGCCGGTCACGCCCGGATAGCTGATCTGGATCCAGTCACCGCCCGGCGAACGACCCAGCGCCGGCACCCGCTGGCCTGGGAGCAGCACACCGATGCGATCGTAGTTCGTCCCCGGGCCGTCGCGCACGTTCACCTGCTCGACGGCCACTACGACCGGGCCGGTGGGCGTCCCGGTGACGGTCGCGATCGGCGCGGTCGCCTGTAGGCGCGGGGCGACGGCGGCCCGGCCGGGTGACCAGGCCGCCAGCCCCCAGCCGATCAGCAGTGCAAGACCCCACGCGAGGCGGCGCATTCGTCGAGCTCCTCGGATTGCTCAGCGATGGACGCCGGATTATACTACGCAGGCGGTCGGCCCCGGCGGGGGTCGCCCGTGAGGCGACATGGATCAGCGCACCTATCACGGCAACCTTATCGCCACCGACATCGCCCAGGCGCTCATCGCCGAGTTCGATCACGGCAACCTGCGCGCGCAGGGCATTCGCGGCGAGGAGGCGATCGTCGTCCAGATCGCCAGCCGCGAGGGGCGCGCCTCGGGCGGTGACACTGCCGTCAGCGTGCACCTGTCCCCGGTCGAAGACGGCGTCCTGGTGAAGGTCGGCCAGCAGCAGTGGTTGGGGGTGGCTGCCAGCCTGGGGCTGACGGCGCTGGCGGCGCTGAAAAACCCGTTGACCCTGCTGGGGCGGCTGGACGACGTCGCCCAGGACATCCTCTCCTTACAAGTCACCGAGCGCGTGTGGCAGTCGATCGACCGCCTGGCGCAGGCTCAGGGAGCCTCGCTGGAGATCTCCGAGCGCCTGCGGCGCCTTGTCTGTCCGTACTGCCTGACCGCCAATCTTGTCGGCGCTCCACACTGCATCGCCTGCGGTGCGCCGCTCGGTCCGCAGCAGCCGTTGGCGTGCGGCCGATGCGGCTTCGTTGTCGAGGCCGGCGCGGCCGTCTGCCCGAATTGTGGCTCGGCTATTCGAAGAGCATGACCCAGGGGCGCATCGCCGCGCCCCGACCATCCAGCGGACAACAGCGCGGGGTGTGGACATGGTCCACACCCCGCGTTCGGTTCACTTCGCAAAGCAAGCCGCGTGAGCCGGCAGCCAGGCGCGGCTAAGCTGCCACCGCCTCCGCTCGCGCCAGCGCCGCCCCCCGCTCCATGGCGAGGAAGTTGGGCTCCAGCAACGCCCGCTTCCGCTCGGGGAGGTGTGCCCGCAGTGCATCCTTGATGGCGGCATGAGTCAAGACCGGCAGCCGTTCCAGAAGCGCGCCGACCAGGATGATATTGGCCAGGCGCCGGTCACCGATCGTCTCGGCCTCCTCGAGCGCCGGGATCACGACGCTGACGATGTCGTCGCGCTGAACCGGCCGGTCTACCAGAGATCCATTGACGATCAGCACCCCGCCGGTCCTGACCAGCGGCTCGTATTTCTCGAGCGAGGGTAGGTTCATCACGATCGCCCCGCGCGGATTGCGCACGACCGGCGAGCCGATCTCATCGTCGCTGATGATGACCGTGCAGTGGGCCGTACCGCCGCGCATCTCCGGCCCGTAGGACGGGATCCACGTCACCTCATGGCCGCCGTCGAGCGCGGCGTAGGCCAGCAGCTCGCCGGCGAACAGAACCCCCTGTCCGCCGAAGCCCGCGATGATGATCTCCGTCTGCATCCGCTACTCCTGTCCGGCGGCCACAGCCGGATGGACTTTGTAGTCGCCGAGCGGGAAGGCCGGGACCATGTGCTCCTTGATCCAGTCGAGCGCTTTCTCGGGCGGGATCCCCCAGTTGGTCGGGCAGCTGGAAAGCAGCTCAACCATCGAGAACCCCAGGCCCATCCGCTGCACTTCGAAGGCCTGCCGCAGCGCCTTCTTGGCCTTGCGGATGTTGGCCACGTCATGCAGGCTGCGGCGAACGACGAAGGCGGCGCCGTCGAGCTGGGAGATGACCTCGCACACGCGGATCGGGAAGCCGTGGACCTCCACGTCCCGGCCGTTTGGCGTCGAGGTGGTTCGCTGCCCGGGCAGCGTCGTCGGCGCCATCTGGCCGCTGGTCATGCCGTAGATGGCGTTGTTGATGAAGATGGTGGTGATGTTCTCGCCGCGCGCCGCAGCGTGAATGATTTCCGCCGTGCCGATCGCCGCCAGGTCGCCGTCACCCTGATAGGTGAAGACGATCTTGCCCGGGCTGACGCGCTTCAGGCCGGTGGCCATCGCCGGCGCGCGCCCGTGGGCCGCCTCGGCGAAATCGCAGTTGAAGTAGTTGTAGGCGAACACGGAGCAGCCGACCGGCGCAACCCCGATGGTGTCCTCGCGGATCCCCATCTCGTCCAGGACCTCGGCGATCAGCCGATGGGCGACGCCGTGCGTGCAGCCCGGACAATAGTGCGTGTGCGTCGCGTTAAGGCTCTCCGGCCGCTCGTAGATCAGCGTCTCCACCATTTGCGGAGTCGCCATTCCACCTCCTCGACTGTCAGGCAGCCTGGGCCAGGCCGGCGTGTACCTTGCGGATCGCGTCCAGGACTTCGTCCGGCAGCGGCACCATCCCGCCCATTCGTCCGAAGAATGAAATCGGAACCCGGCCTTCCACCGCCAATCGCACGTCCTCGATCATCTGGCCGCCGTTCATCTCGACGACGAGCATGGCGCGGACGTGCCCGGCCAACTCCTTGACGCGTGCATACGGGTATGGATACAGCGAGATCGGCCGCATCAGGCCGACGCGGATGCCCTCTTCCCGGGCCGCCTTGACCGCCGATTGCGCGATCCGGCCGGCGGTGCCGAAGGCCACGATGGCGATCTCGGCGTCTTCGAGGGCCAGGTCGCGGTAGCGTACCTCGCTGGCCTCGATGCGCGCCTGCTTCTCCATCAGCTTGTGGTTGAAGATCTCTTCCTGCACAGGATCGATGTAGATCGAGCTGACGACGTTCGGACGCCGGCCGCGTGCCCCCGTCAGAGCCCAGCCGGGCCGCTCTTCCCGCTTGCGCACCGGCTGCATCGCCGGCAATTCGGCCGGTTCCATCATTTGGCCCAAGTTCCCGTCGGCCAGGACGATCACAATGCAGCGGTACTTCTCGGCCAGATCGAAGGCCTCCACCGTCAGATCGATCAGCTCCTGAACGGTCGCCGGAGCCAGGACAATCGGGCGGTAGTCCCCGTGCCCGCCGCCCTTGACGATCTGGTTGTAGTCCCCCTGTGACGGCGCGATGTTCCCCAAACCCGGGCCGCCGCGCATGATGTCGACCAGCACCACGGGCACCTCGGAGCCGGCGATGTAGGACAGGCCTTCCATCATCAAGCTGACACCGGGGCTGGAGGACGAGCTCATCACGCGGACGCCGGCGCAGGCGGCGCCGTAAACCATGTTGATAGCGGCCACCTCGCTCTCGGCCTGGATGAACGTCCTGCCCAGGTCGGGCATGCGCTTAGCCATGTGCTCCAGGGCTTCGGTCTGCGGGGTGATCGGGTAGCCGAAGTACGCCTCGCATCCGGCGCGGACGGCCGCCTCAGCAAAGGCGACGTTGCCCTTCAACAGCTCGCGTGCCACGCTGCCTCCTAGGAGGTCCCCGCCAGGGCGGGTGCTTTGTGCGCCACCCAGCGGTAGACGGTGATCGCCGCATCCGGGCAGATCACCGCGCAGATGGCGCAACCGGTGCAGGCGCCTTCCGAGTCGACCAGCGCCGCCGGGTGGTAACCCTTCGGCGTCAGTCGTACCATATCCATTTGGATGACTTGCTTGGGACACACCGTGGTGCACAGGGCGCAGCCTTTGCACAACACATCGTTGACGACGATTCGGCCCTTGGCCATCCGCGTCCTCCCTCCGCCCATTCTACAGTAATCGGACGCCTAGGGCCTCACCAGTGAAGAGTGTCACCGCCAGCACCAAACAAACTTCCTATGTCTAATTTGTCGGATAACCGGTGCCTTCCCGACCGCCGAGTCGCCTGGAAGGTGGGACAGGCCCCGGAAACCGTCTGGGCGGCCCCACAAGTCGCCCAGGCATCGGCCAGCAGCGCACCGAAGGCAAGAAGCGGGGATGAAGAGGCCTGCCCGGGGGGCCCGTCCGCCGGCCCGCTGCGCACGGGCGCCCCGCCCCGACTGCGCTACGGCGACGGTGGGTTGAAGTAGTTGTAGACCGCTCGGGAGAGGTTGGCGACCAGCCGCGACGTCGGCTCCCAGATCATCTCGACATCATCCCACAGGAAGACCGACAGGACGTAGTCCCCGGCCGGGGAGTAGACGATCCCGACATCGCCGAGGTGTGCCAGCGGCGACTCGGTCCAGCCGTGCTTGTGGGCGACACGTGTCCCGTCGGGCACGCCGGCCTCGATCAGGATGCCGATCTTGTTCAGCGCCAGCATGTCGAGCATATGCTGGCATTCTTCGGGACGGAGCTGGTCGGGGAAGACCGCCAACAGGCTCCCGCCGCCGTCGGCGCAAGCGTAGATGTCGCCCAACAGCATCCCGATCTCCGTCGGGGTCGTCTGGTTGTAGGGATCGAGGCGCGCCGAGGGGAAGTCCGACCGCGTGTTCCCCGACGTGCGCGGCACGAGGGAGAGCAGCGGCGCCTCGGGGCGGAAGTATCCGAGCAGGAAAGTGTTGTCCAGGCCGAGCTCCTCGAGAGTCTCCGTCACGCGCAGCGGGCCGAAGGCCCGGTCCATGCGTTCCATCAGCCAATCGGCCGGGTCGTTTCCGGAGAGTCGGATCATCTCCTCCACCCAGCGGTCGGCCTCCGCGTCGAGGGGATTGTCGAAGTAGCGGTAAAAGGCCACCATGATCGGTACTTTGATGATCGAGGCCGCGGTGAAGGAGATGTCGGGGTCAGCGGAGATCTCCTGATTCTGGTAGTAGGCGAAATGCAGCTCGTCCCCGCTGCGCAGGTCCATCAGATAGATGTCGACCAGCCCGTCGAAACCGGCGACATCCACGTTCTGCTCCAGGAGGATGCGCAGGGTGTCCAGCGTGGGCCGCGGCGCAGCGGTAAAGCCGACCGGCAGGTTGACGGCGCGATCCGTCGGCGAGTTGAGCGCCAGGTCGACCAGCTCAACGGCGCGCGCGGTATCCAGCACGCGGCCGGGCTCCCCGGCGACGAACGAGGTGCTCCCCGGGACGGGTTGGACCGGAGCCGGCGGCTGGTCGTAGCGCGCGCCGATGTCGAGCAGCGCCGTCTCGAGCTGCGGCCGTGAATACTCCGCCCGCAAGGGGATGCTGTCTCCCTCACCCACGCGGTTCCACAAGAAATCCCAGAAGCCGCCCCAGAAATCGGGCTGCGTGCGCACGAACTCGGCCGCGGCCAGCATCCCTTCGGTGTCCAGGCGGTAGCCAACCGAGACGGGCGACATCTGGATGATTTGCTCGTCGTAATGCAATTCGACCGGCGTGCTGTAGACCTGCAGCAAGCGCTCGATGGCTTCGTTCCGGCTCAGCCGTCCGACCGGCACGCCGGCGACGGTCAGTCCCGCCGGCAGGCTGGCGCGCGTGCGGCTGTAGACGAACAGCTCGACGAAGAACAGAATCACGGCCACCAGCAACAGGCCGATCGATCCCCATCGCAGCCGGTCGATCCCGGTCCGATTGCGCATCGTGCCTCCGGCGGGCGAGTATATCACGCCGTCCGCCCGCCTCGCCGGACCGCACCGAGGCGGATCGTATGGGCATCGAGTCGCTCGCCAGGTGATTTCAGCCTCGCAAGACCTCGGTCAATGCCGCGGGCAGGACGTTGGCCATGGCATGTGCCCCCCAGGCAGGCCAAATGGACCCCGTCCTTGCGACGAGCGCGCCGGCCAGCAGGCCGAAACCGAAGACGCTGACCAAGTGAGGGAACCCCTGCGACCAGTGCACAGGATGCAGGGTGAACAAGAGTGCCTGGAGCACAACGGCCCCGAGCCGCCCACAGCGCTTCTGCAATCCGAGCCCGAGGTAGCCGCGGTAGAAGGTCTCCTCGACGAAGGGAACCCAAATCAGGCCACCGAGCCAATCCCACGGCCCGGCGCCGAGACGGTCGGGCGCTTCGGTCCACCACAGGTTCAGGGCCAGGCTCGCCCCGCGCCAGAGTGCGCCGGCGAGCACCCCCCAGCCGAAGCGCGCGACGGCCCGGTGACGAATGTAGCCGAGCGCGGCCGGAGACCTGCGCAGCACGAGGAGGGTCACCCACGGGAGACCCACGAGGACGAGCGGGGACAACCGCACCAGAGCGGCCTGCTTCTCGCTCCATCCCGCGAGAGCGATCAGGTCGAGCCCGACGGCGATGACCAGGCCCGGCACGACCGCCGCGAATGGCATTCCCGGCGGTCCGGTCTCCCGTCGCCCCGGCTCCATCTCCGATGCCCCGACGACTGACCCGCTTATGCCAGCGCGGCCCGCTGGGACTCGAGCTTCTGGCGAGAGGCCCGCAGCGACTCCAGCCGATCCTTCTCCTTGGTCACCACCTCCGCCGGCGCGCGAGCGGCGAAGGGGCCGGCCAGCAGTCCTTCCAGGCGTTCGATCTGCGCCGTCACTTCGGCCAGCTCTCGGTCCAACCGGGCCACCTCGGTCGACGTGTCCACCAGCCCGGCCATCGGCAGGAAAACTTCCACGCCGCCGACAACTAGGGGCACCGAGTCGGGCGGAGCGGCATCTAACTTGCGGCTGATCTCGACCTTCGCCGCGTCCAGACGAGCCAGGCTGGCCAAGACCTGGCGTTGGTCTGTGAGCAATCCGACCGCATCGCCGGCGCTCAGGATGGCGGCGATCCACCGCCGCGGTTCGACATTCTTCTCTGCCCGGGCGTTGCGGATGGCGCGCACAACTTCCATGATCAGGCCGAAGTCCCGCAGCGCGGCGGCATCAGCCGGCCGCTCCGCCTCGGCCTCCGGCCAGCGGGCGACGATCAACGCCTCCTCCCACGCTGCCGCTGGGCCCATCCCGTCCCCGCGCTCCTGACAGGCGCGCTTCAAGTGACCCCACAGCTCCTCCGTCACGAAGGGCGCGAAGGGATGCAGGACTCGCAGGCTGGCGTCGAGCACCTGGACCATCGTGTGGGCCGTCCACCAGGCCCGCCCGCCGCCGGCGTCGAGTTGGCCTTTGGCCACCTCCAGGTACCAGTCGGCGAATTCGGACCAGAAGAACTCATAAATCTGCCGCCCGGCCTCCCCGTACTGGAAGGACTCGAACAACCGGTTGACATCACGCGTCAGCGAGCGCAGCCTGGCCAGGATCCAGCGGTCGGCCAGCGTTGGCTCGGGCGGCGCGCTGGCAGGCTGCGGCGCGCGCTCTACGGCGCTCAGAACGAGGCGAGCGGCGTTCCAGATCTTGTTGGCGAAGTTGCGATTGGCCTCGACGCGCTGCACACTGACGTTGATGTCGTTCCCGGGCGTGGAGCTGGTCAACAGATAGAAGCGCAGTGCGTCCGTGCCGTACTCATCCATCACAACCAGCGGGTCGATGAAATTGCCGAGCGTCTTGCTCATCTTCCGGCCGCGTTCATCGCGAATCAGCCCGTGCAGATAGACCGTCCTGAACGGGAGCTGGCCGGTGAATTCCAGCCCCATCATGATCATCCGCGCCACCCAGAAGAACAGGATGTCGTAGCCGGTCTCCATGACCGTCGTCGGGTAATACGTGCGCAGGTCGGGCGTATCCTCCGGCCATCCCAGCGTGGAGAACGGCCACAGCCCCGATGAGAACCAGGTGTCGAGAACGTCCGGGTCCTGCTCGATCCGTGTCGAACCGCAGTGGGCGCAGTGATCCGGATCCTCGCGCGCCACGGTCAGCTCGTGGCAGTCAGCGCAGTGCCAGGCAGGGATACGGTGGCCCCACCACAACTGCCGCGAGATGCACCAATCGCGGATGTTCTCCAGCCAGTTGGTGTACACCTTGGCGAACCGCTCGGGGACGATGCGGACCTGGGCCTGGCGCACGGCCTGCAGCGCGGGTTCTGCCAGCGGCTTCATGCGCACGAACCATTGGGTGGAGACCATCGGCTCGATGATCTCCCCGCCCCGCTGGCTGCGAGGGATCTGCATCGGGTAGGGCTCGGTCTTGATCACCAGGCCGGCGGCCTGCATGTCCTCCCACAGCCGGCGGCGGCATTCGAACCGATCCAACCCGGCGTAGGGACCGGCGTTTTCATTCATGGTTGCGTCCGGGTTGAGCACGCTGACGATCGGCAGGCCGTGGCGCTGGCCGATCTCGTAGTCGGCCGGGTCGTGCCCGGGCGTGATCTTCAACGCGCCGCTGCCGAACTCGCGATCGACGTACGCATCGGCGATGACGGGGATCGGCCGCTGCAGCATCGGCACCAGGCAGGTCTTGCCGATCAGATCGCGGTAGCGGTCGTCCTGCGGATGAACTGCCAGCGCGGTATCGCCCAGGATCGTCTCCGGCCTGGTCGTCGCCACGGGGATGATCTGGCTCGATCCCTGGATCGGATAGCGGAAGTAGTACAGCGTGCCCTGCTCTTCGCTGTACTCCACCTCCAGGTCGCTGACCGCGGTGCGCAGACCAGGAGACCAATTGATCAGGTACGTACCGCGGTAGATCAGCCCCTTGTCGTACAGTCGGACGAAGGCCTCGCGCACGGCGCGAGAGAGTCCGGCGTCGAGCGTGAAGCGCTCCCGCCCCCAATCGCACGACGCCCCCAGGCGGCGCAGCTGCTGCGTGATGATGCCGCCGTACTTCTCCTTCCACTCCCACACGCGTTGCTCGAAGGCCTGGCGCCCGATCGCCTCACGCGTCAGCCCGTCTTTCGCCAGCGCCTTCTCGACCTGCAGCTGGGTGGCGATGCCGGCGTGGTCGCTCCCCGGCACCCACAGCGCCGGATGGCCCTTCATCCGCTGATAGCGGATCATCAGATCCTCGATGGCCACGAACATGGCGTGGCCCAGGTGCAGCTCACCGGTGACATTCGGCGGCGGGATGGAGATGACGAAGGGCGACTTCGACGTGTCGGTCCGCGGCCGGAAGTAGCCGCTCGCCTCCCACCACGCGTACAGGCGCTCCTCAACCCCGCGGAAATCGTAAGCTTTGGGCAAACTGGCTGCGTCCATGTTCCTCACCTCCCCGCCTTGGGCGGCGCCGCCCCGGGCGAAACACAAAAGCCCTCCCGTCCATGAGGACGGAAGGGCTCGCCTTCCGCGGTACCACCTCACTTCGCCGGACGTCCGCCCGGCGCGCTCGCCCCGACCATCATCGGGTGTCGCGGTAACGGGCGATCCCGCGCCGGTCTAATCACCCACCTGACAGGCGGGGTTTCTTCGGCGTGCCGTCCGGGCGACATTCGGCAGCGGTCACAGTGGGGGCTCTCAGCCGTCGGCCGCTCCTTCTCTGACAGCGTCCGGCTGCCTACTCCTCCCGGCGCGTGCGTTTCATTCAGTTGTGTAGATAGCATTATAGCAGAATCACGCCGCGCCCGTCAACCAACCCAGCACGCTTGGCGTCCGGCACGCCGCACCTCACGCCGGCGCGGCTGACAGCTCTGTCTTGCGCAGGGTGAACCCGTCGAGCGCCGCCGAATCGATTTCGACGCCCAGGCCGGGGCCGTCGGGCACCGAGATCGTGCTATCCGCATTCAGAGAGAAGCGTGGGCGGGCGATATCAGTCTCGTAATATCGATCGGTGGCGGAGATGTCCCCCGGCAGCGTGAACCCGGGCAGCGACGCCAGCGCCAGGTTGGCCGCCCGGCCGATCCCGGTCTCGAGCATCCCGCCGCACCAGACCGGGACGCCACGCTCCCGGCAGATGTCGTGGACCGCGATGGCCTCGGCGTAGCCCCCCACCCGCGCCGGTTTGATGTTGATCACGCGGCACGCCTCGATTTCCAGCGCCTGCCGCGCGTGCCGGGCCGAAAGGATGCTCTCGTCCAGGCACAGCGGCGTTTGCAGCTGCGCCTGCAGGCGGGCGTGATCGATCAAATCGTCTTCGGCGAGCGGCTGCTCGATGAGCATCAGGCCGAGGGAATCCATCTCCCGGAAGACCCGCGTGTCCTCCAGCGAGTAGGCCGAGTTGGCATCCACCTGCAGGCGGAGATCCGGGAAGGCCTCGCGCACGGCGCCGACCTCAATCAGGTCGCGGCCGGGCTTGATCTTGAGCTTGACCCGCGTGTAGCCGTCCTTCCGGTAGTTATCGACCACACGCAGGA
>Ga0154653_1096_pt12 | contig 10116 bp, 8 predicted proteins | sample Rifle2008BG13ft_FD_116082 | JGI IMG/M metagenome (GOLD analysis project Ga0154653, IMG submission 116082) | Chloroflexi bacterium RBG_13_68_17
GGAGAGCCCGTGCGCTGCAGCGGCAGGCCGGCGCCCAGCGCCTCCCAACGGCCGGCAGGCATCCGCTCCGGCTTCAGGACCGGCCCCGGGGCGACGGCGTTGACGCGGATGTCCGGCGCCAGCGCCAGCGCGGCGACTCGCGTGAGCATCTCGGTCCCCGCCTTGCTGATGGAGTGGATCGGAAAGCGCGGCCACGGGCGCAGGCCGGCGATGTCGGAGATGTTGACAATCGCGCCGCCTCCCCGCCGGCGCATGCGCCGTGCAGCCTGCTGCAGGCAGAAGAACGGCGCCCTGAGGTTCAAGTCGATCGTGCGCTGCCAGTCCGCCTCGGTCGCATCGAGCAGGCCGGCCGGTTCGAGGATGGCGGCGGAATTGACCAGGATATCGAGGCCGTCGAAGGATTCGTCCAACGACCGGAAGAGCCCCTCGATCCCGGCGGGCGCGCTCAGGTCGGCCGGCATCGGGACCGCGCGGCGCCCGAGTGCCTGGATCCGTCCGGCGGTCTCCGAGGCCTGGTCGAGCGATGCGTGATAGTGGAGGGCGATATCACAACCGGCCTCGGCCAGGGCGAGCGCGATTGCCCGACCCAGTCGATGCGCCCCGCCGGTCACCAACGCGGTCTTACCTCGCAGCTCCACCGGGGGCTGTCCTCCGGATCCTCAGCAGGCGGATGGGACCGGTCGCGACGGTGAGAGGGGGGCCGCGCCCGTCACGGTTGGTCCCGAAACCTAGTCGGTACGCGCGCGATTCCCCATCCCGGAGTGCGGCCTGCGGATCACGCTCCAAGGATACCATGGGCGGGGCAGGGCATTCCACCGTCGGCGGCGATAAAGGGGGGCGGCCGTCAGGCCGCCCCGGAGCAAGCGCGTCTTTCGCTGCTCACCCGCGGAAGAAGTTCGAGACGAAGAACCAGACGTTCGCCGGCCGCTCCGCCAGGCGACGGACGTAATACGGATACCAGGAGGTCCCGTAAGGCACGTAGACGCGCACCGGGTAGCCGTCGGCCGCCAGCTGGTTCTGCAGGTCGGTGCGGATGCCGTACAGCATCTGGAACTCGAGCGCTTGTTTGGGGAAGCCAACCTGCGCGGCGTAGGCCTTGGCGGCCTCGACCCGCTTCGGATCGTGTGTCGCCAACGCCACGAGCGGCGGGATCTTGCCGTCCGGGGTCTCGCCGCGGGCCCCGAGCTTGAGACTGGCGTCGATCATCATGCGCGCCAGACGGTCGTAGCTCGCGTCGACGTCCTTCTTGCGCGGGTAGGCGACCTCGGGCGGCTCCTTGTAGGCGCCCTTGCACAAGCGGATGGGCGTGCCTTCGGGGAGCAGGCTGCCGAAATCGCTCTCGGTCCGGAAGAGATAGGACTGGAAGACCAGACCCACGTTGGCCAGGCCGGCGGTTCGCAGGGAGCGGTAAAGCTGGATCGTGCGATCGACGGTGGACGAATCCTCCATGTCGATGCGCACCATCAGCCCGCACTCGGCGGCCTTCTGGAGAATCCGGCGCATGTTGTCCAGGCACAGGTCGAGGTCGAGCGCCATCCCCAGCTGCGAGAGTTTCAAGGAGGCGTTGGAGCGGATCCCGGCGGCGCAAATCCGGTCCATGATGACCCCATAGTCGTCGGCGGCGCGCCGGGCCTCGTCCGGGTTGGTGACGTTCTCGCCCAGGTGGTCGAGCGTGGCCAGCAAACCGCGCTGGTTCAGAACCCGGATGGCGTCGATCGCCTCATCCAGGCTCTCGCCGGCGACGAAGCGCGAGGCCGCCCGCCGGGCGAATCGCCAACCGGTCACGATGCGGCGGGCCCAGGCGGCCTTCGACAGGTACAAGAGGATCGCTCTCAGCATTTCCCTACTCCATAGGCACAGGATGCGGGTGAGATTGCGAGAGCCGGCTCTCGATCGCCGCCATCGAATCGGCGCGGGTCCCGAATGAGAACGCGTACAGCGTCAGCCCCGAGCCGCGCACATCCAGGCGCAGCTGGCGTGGGCGGACGTCGCGGTTGTGGACCAGCGCGTACAGACGCGGTCGATCGACCCTCACATGAGCGTGGCCTTCAGCCAGGAAGACGTCTTCGGCGAAGCAGGCTAGCGGAAGCGGCAGGTCGTCCTGCGTGAGTTGGACCTCCACAGCGGGATGCAGATCGTGGGACCAGGCGACAGGCTCGGGGGTCGGCGAAAAAACGGCGTACACGGATGCGGCGTGGTAGGGCAGGTGGACCGTACCGTTCTCCCCGGTGAGCGTCAGGCCTTCAGCGGAGGCCCGCCACTGCCCATCCAGGTAGAAGCGCCCATCGACTCGCGCGGCGGGCGCTTGGAGGAGCGTCGGCAGGTGCAGCAGGAATTCGGCGTTCCCCAACGAATCGGCGTGAAGCTCCGCCGTCGTCGGCGGGCAGACGGCCCCAGAAGCGTCCTCGGGACAGACCGGTTGGAGAGGGTCTGGGAACGAACGGGTGGGGTGGATCTCGGCCAGCAGGGCCTGGAGGGCGCGCTCGGTCTGCGCATAGCCACGCTCGCCCGCGAACCGGTAGCGGAGCCTTCCTGTTGGGTCGATGAGGACGACGGCCGGGAGATGCCGTGTGGCGAACGCGCGGTAGAACGCCCCATCGTTGTCAAGGACGATCGGCCAGCGGATCCCGAGACGGCCGGCGGCCGAAGCCAGGACGGACCGGGCGCGGGCAAAGCCGTAGCGCGGTGTGTGGATCCCGATCAGCGTCAACCCTTGATCGGCATAGCGTTCATGCCACGCTCGCTTGTAGGGCAGGCTGCGTAGGCAGTCGATCGAAGTGCAATCCCAGAAGTCCGCCAGGACGACTTGGCCGCGCAGACCGGTCAGCGTCAAGGGGGCGGGCGTGTTGACCCACTCGGCCGGTGGGAGCTCCGGCGCGGGAACCACGCGAGGTTCCGAATTCATCGGCTCCATTGTAGCAACGAATCCGGAGACGGGCGATACCCAGCTCTGGAAAGGGGCCCCGCCGAGCGGGATGGTACAATCCGCCCCCGATGTTGCCCGATTCGAACGCACCGACCCAGCCGTCTGCCCGCCAAATCCCAACCGTTTGGGCCGGCGAAACGCAGCCGGTCACCATCGCACGCCCGCAGCCGCGCCGCCGCCGAGTGCCGCCGGGGGCGGTCGTTCTCGGTCTGGCCGTCGGCCTGGCGGCCGGGCTCTACCTTCTGGCGCCCTGGCGCACCAACCTCCTGCTCCTGGGGATCGACCGGGCGCCGGAGGGGACGGACATTGCCCGCAGCGACACGATCATCCTGATGACCGTCTTGCCGCCGCGCCCGTATGTCGGGATGCTCTCCATCCCGCGCGACTTGTGGGTCACCATTCCGGGCTACGGGGAGAATCGCATCAACGCCGCGCACGCCCTCGCCGAGGGCGATTCGCCTGGCTCCGGGCCGGCGCTGGCGGTCGAGACCGTGGCCACGAATTTCGGCGTAGACGTGGACTACTACGCCCGGCTCGAGTTCGACGGGCTGCGCCGTTTCGTCGACGCCCTGGGCGGCATCGACATCGAACTGAATCTACCGACGGCGCTCTATTCAGCCGGCGAGCACCATCTCACCGGCGAGCAAGCGCTGGCGTTCGTCCGCGACCGAGCGGGGAGCGACGACTTCGTCCGGATGCAGCGGGGCCAAATGTTTCTGCGGGCGCTCATGCGCCAGGTGCTGCGGCCGACGACCTGGCCGCGCCTCCTCGTGGCGGTGCCCCTGCTGGCGGCGTCGATCGATTCGAACCTGCCGCCCTGGGAATGGCCGCGCTGGGGGTTGGCTTTTGTGCGCGCCGGACCGGCAGGGATCGACGGCCGCTCCATCACGCGCGACATGGTCGCACCGTTCACGACCGCCGGCGGGGCGAGTGTCCTGGCGCCGGACTGGTCGCAGATCAATCCGGTCCTGCTGGAGATGTTCGGGCAGTAGGGGGGAGGCCCGGGCCTCTGGCGATCGGGACGCCGTAGGCCAAACGCGCCAGCGTGTCGAAGAACTGCTCGACCCCGACGCCGGTGGCAGCGCTGGTCTCCACGTACACGGCGCCGATCGATTCGGCGTAGGCGCGGCCCTTCTCCGGATCGAGCTTGCGTTCCAGATCGACCTTATTGCCGATCACGACCGAAGGCACGGTGGGGATCACGCCCAACAGCTCTTCACGCCAGCGGGGCAGGTCTTCCAGCGTCTGCGGCTCGGTGACGTCGAAGATCAGGGCCGCGGAGCGGCCGCCCTTGTAGAAACCCGGGCGCATCACCGCGAAGCGCTCCTGCCCGGCCAGGTCCCAGATCGACAGTTTGACCTGCCCGCTGGGCAGGTTGACGAGTTTGGTCTGGAAGTCCACCCCGATCGTGGCGACGCGCGACGAGGTGAAGCTGCCCTCGCAGAATCGTCGGACGAGCGAGGTCTTGCCGACGGTTCCGTTACCGACGATCAATACCTTGAGGACGGGGATGGTGGTCATTGTACCGGGCATGGTCCTTGGTTGGAGATGGGCTCACGCAGGGCCGGCGGGTCAGGATCGCCCGAGAAAGAGCGAGTGGGGGAAGACCAGACGCTCGGGATCGACCGGTGGGGCCTGCAGGAACGGCCGGTTGGCCTGCTCGAACAGCGTGTGCAGCTCCTCGAGAGACCCGAGTTGTCTGCCGGACGGCTCGGTGTTGAACAGGGCCATCAGCGTCGTGTACGCGCCCGACACGAAGCACACCCAGCGGCCGCCTTCGATCTGCGTCGAGCGGACGCTGGCGCCGAAGATCTCCTGCGTTGCCGAGCGGTACGAGGAGAGCATGGGGATGGCCAGGGCCGGATCGATTTCGAAGCGGCCGATGGTGTTGAGCGGAATGCCCGAGTCGTTTTCATAGACGGCGTAGCCGAGGACGGCCGCTTCGTGGGCCCGGCGGATGATGACGCTCTTGCCTTCGGTGGCGGCCTTCTTCCACGACGCGGAATCGCGGTCGGACTCGAGCCAGGTCTCGATGGTGCGTCGCTCGTTCTGGTAGTGCTGAAAGAGCTCCTGGAATTGGGCCCGGTTGACCGTTCCGGCGGCGAACTCCTCCGCCAGTCGGGCCATCTTGGCCTTGACCCTTTCGAGGTATTGGACGGCCTCCAACCGGCCAGCGATGGGGCTGGGCTGGGCCGGGGGTTCTGGATGAGGCGGGGGAGGCTGGGCAGGCTGCCTCGGCGCCGGTGTCTTCTGGGCGGGCTGCCGCCGGCGGAACCAGTCTCGCATCGAGGGTCCTTGGATCCCTGGTTATCGGTATCATTATACTCCCGCCGTCCAGGCGCAAGTTCGGGTCGGCGGGGCTGAGAACCGAGCGCGCACCCGGCGCAGGCGCACTCAGGGAGTGAGGGCATGGAATTCCTGTCCGCGTTCGCCAAAGCCGTCTTGATCCCCGGCTCGAGGGGCTTCTTGCTCGTCGGTCTGACCGGCGGCGTGATGCTGTTGCTGGCCGGCCGCCGAACGCAGGCGTGGGGAAAACGCTGGCTTGCGTTCCTGGCGGGGCTGTACTGGATCCTGAGCCTGCCGGTCGTTTCCGGCGGATTGGTCGGGCTCCTGTCGCTCGGCTATGCGCCGATCGAATCGGCCGCGCAGGCGGAGGGCGCCGAGGCCGTGGTCGTGCTGGGCGGCGGCGCCGCCACGCTCCGCGCCCTGGGCGCGGAGCTGAGCCTGTTGACGACCGAGGCGGCGCTGCGGGTGCTCGAGGCCGCCCGGGTGCAGCAGTTGATCGAGGCGCGCTGGGTGATCGCCTCCGGCGGGACCACCGCCGAGGCCGGCGTCGTGACACCGGAAAGCCTCCCCTTGCAGGAGGCCTTGATCCAGGTGGGGGTCCCTGGCGATCGGATCCTCCTGGAGTCAGACTCCCACGACACTCACGAGCAGGCGCTGGCTGTGGCCGCCTTGCTCCAGGCCCGCGGCGTCGATTCCTTCGTGCTGGTCACCTCACCCGATCACATGCGGCGCGCCGTTCTCAGCTTCCGGGGTGTCGGCCTGGATCCGATTCCGTCGCCTGCCCCGATCCGATCCGAAACGCTGCCCGCGCCGGTGAGCACCTTCCTGCCCACCTTGCGGAGCCTGGAAGAGAGCGCCGGGGCGCTCCGGGAAGTCCTCGGGCTGGGGTACTACGCGCTGCGGGGATGGCTGTAGTCGGCGGTTTCCCAGCCGCGTCGAGCCCAAGAAACGAGGCTGTCCTCGATCCTCCCGCCAGCTTAGCGCCGGAGGGGAAGCGGAAGGCCCAGCCATTCGATGGCTGGGCCTTCTGGTAGGGCCCAAGTCACAGGCGCCGCCGGCCGGTGATCGGCCGCGTAGTCGGTCCAGCTTCCGGAGAGCCGGCCGGAAGCGCCTCTCCCAGGTGAGAAAGCTACATGTTCGCCTTGGCGAAGTCCGGTGACACCACCCGCCAGGCCTCGTGGCCGGCAGGCGCCTTAGTGACGGCGAAGTAGCGGGGTTTGCCCTTGACGTCCTTGGTCTCGATCCTCCACTCGGTGCTCTTGAACTTGCTCTTGGTCTTCATGTCGAAGAATTCAAGTTCGGGCTTCACTGTTCCTCCTATCGGCGCCCCTCCGGGCCAGGTTTGCCGCCAAATCCTAGCCTTATTTGGGAATTGACGCAAGGCGGGTCCAGTGACGGATTAGCACAACCGTTCGGGTTCCACTGAATCCTGGGACCTGCCATGGTATGATCAGCCAACGCATACCCCGGAGGCGACAATGCAATTCAAGGGCCCTACTGTTGCACTGGCCGCACTGGCAGCGCTGGCGCTCGGGTGTTCAACCCTGGGTGGCGGGACGCCTGTTCCGGCATCACAGCCGTCCGGCACGACGGCCGCCAACGAATTAGGCTTCCCGGGTGCCCAAATTCAGAACGACGAAGGCGGGCCGGTCACCTTGACGGGACAGGTGGTCTACACCAATCCATTTTTCACGGCCGGCGTTGCCGAGCCGGTGGTGATCCTCGAGGACCAGGCCGGTTTCGTCGATCGAGACCGCAACTTCCTGATCCCGGTCGCCTCCCAGGTACTAGGCCAGATCACGTCCGATTTCTTTGAATCCCCGTTTTCATACTCCCTCAACATGCCGGTCGAACCCTCCGGGACGCTGCGAGACGTCGATCAGGACGGGCAGCAGGATCCGGGCGTCATGATCTACGCGGTGGCCTACTGGACCAACGCCTTCGGGGATCCGTACCTGGAGCGGCGCGACCAGTACGGCGGCGGGTGGTCCTCCGCATACGCCTCGACGCGGGTCAGCGACGACCGCGACAATTATCTGGAGGTCTACGGCGGCACCTATCTTGTCTACGCCCCGGACAACCGGCAGGGTTTTCCTTCCGGCTTCGGTGCGGATGGGAAGTTGTTCACCGAGGACGACCCGATCGTCGGGCTTCCGCCCGGTTGGACGCTCGTGAACCTGGACAGCGATCCGTTCACCTTCGACCGATCCCGGCGCCCGGAGATCGAGCTGTACGAGCCCGAGAGCGCCGCGCTGGTCGACTTCTCCGGCATGAGCTACACCGACGCCTTCGATGCGATGGTCGAGAAGTTCCGAACCGAGTATGCCTTCACGGCCTACAAGGGAATCGACTGGGACGCGCGGACGGCTGCGTTTCGACCTCGATTCGAGCAGGCCGAGCAGCGGGGCGACTCGACCGCCTACTCCCTGGCGCTGCGCGATTTCCTGTGGTCCGTCCCCGACGCCCACGTCGGGATGGATCTGACCCCACTGTACGGCATGATCTACGACGAAATCGGCGGCGGGCTGGGCATGTCGATCCGCGAGCTGGATGACGGGCGCGTGCTGGCGACCTTCATCCTGGACGGCGGGCCGGCCGACGAGGCCGGGATCGTCTTCGGGGCGGAGGTGCTCGCGATCGACGGCCGGCCGATCGGCGACGTGCTCGACGCCAACGTGCCCTGGTCGTCCCCCTTCAGCACGGAGACCGCCCGCCGGCTGGAGCAGCTGCGCTTCGCGCTGCGCTTCCCGGTCGAGTCCGACGTGCAGGTGACCTACCGCAATCCCGGCGCCGCGCCGGCAACCGTCACGCTGGTCGCCGCGCCGGAGTTCGACAGCTTCGATTTCACCGATCCGTTCAGCACCACGACCGGGTTCGAGCTGCCGGTCGAGTATCAGGTCCTCGACAACGGCTACGGGTATGTCTCGATCTACAGCTTCTTCGACAACCAGATACTGACCGTCCAGCTCTGGGAGCGCATGATCCAGGCGTTCAACGACAGCGACGTCCCCGGTCTGGTCATCGACATGCGCACCAACGGCGGTGGCAGCGGCTTCTTGGCCGATCAGATGGCCGCTTACTTCTTCGAAGACGAACTGACCCTGGGGAACACGGCTTACTACGACGACAGCATCGGCGATTTCTACCTCGATCTCGGCGACGAGAGCACGTTCTTCCTGCCGCGGGCGGATCTGCGCTACCGCGGCGATGTGGTGCTGATCGTCGGACCGTCGTGCGTCAGCGCTTGCGAGTTCTTCACCTATGACATGACCCTGCAGGACCGGGCCACGATCGTCGGTGAGTACCCGACCGCCGGCGCAGGCGGGAGCGTGGAGGACTTCGTCATGCCCGACGACCTTAGCGTTCGATTCACCATCGGTCGGGCTGTCGACGCGCAGGGCAACATCCACATCGAGGGCGTCGGGGTCGTGCCGGACGTGCGCGTCCCGGTCACGGAGGGCAACCTGCGGGCGGTCTTCCAGGAAGGGCGCGACATCGTCCTCGAGCACGCGATCGAAGCGCTGGACTGGGGTTCCCCCGACCAGGCTCCGGGAGCCTGGTCCTCCGGTTCCTCGCGCAGCAGGCGGAACGACAGACCCAGCGCGAGCAGCTGCGCCAAGGCCGCGGTCCAGAAGGGCAGCGTTGGGCCATAGTCGTAAGAAGCGCCGCCCCACAACGGGCCGGCGACGCGGCCCAGACTCATGAACGAATTCTCCAACCCCATCGCCACGCCCTGGCCGCCGCGGGCCCGCTGCGAGATCAGTGCTGCGACGCTCGGTCGCAGCAGCGCGTTCCCGGCATTGAAGACCGCCGCCATGGCGATCATCTGACTCATCCGCGGCACAAGGGCCAGCCCGACCAACCCGGCCACGCTCACCGCCAGCCCGGCCCGCAGGACGCGCACCTCGCCGATCCGGCGCGTCAGCGGTCCGATGACCAGCCCCTGCTGGATGACCGACAGCACCCCGATCAGGCCCATGACCAGACCGATCTGGGTCGGGCCCATCTCGAAGCGTTCCTTGCCGAACAGCCCCAGGATCGATTCAAGGTTGGCCAGGGCGAAGGCCAGCAGGAAGGCACTGACGAAGAGAAACGCCGCCGGCCCACGCAGGGCATCGGCCAGCAGGCTCAGCCGGGAAGGGGTGGGCGAGCCCGGCGCGCGGCGCCGGCCGGCGGGCAGCGATTCCGGAAGTGCCCAAAGGACCAGCGGGATATCGAGCAAGGCGATCGCGGCGCTGGCCAGGAAGGGCAGCGACAGGTCGATGCGCCCTCCGCTGGCCGGATCGACCGTGAACTGCAGGATCCCGGCCAGCGGCGCCGGGAGGGCCAAGTTCGACTCCGTCAGGGGGCCGGCGATGAGCGGACCGAAGATCATGCCCAGTCCCATGGCCGCGCCCATCATCCCCATCCCCCCGGCGCGATCGCGGGCTTCGGTCGTGTCGGCGATGTACGCCAGCGCCGTTGGGAGCGTGGCTGAGGAGAGCAGCCCGGCCAGCGCGCGGGTGACGAACAGCTGAACCAGGGTCTGGGAGAGACCCTGCAAGGCGAAGGACAGAGCGAAGCCCGAGACGCCGATCAGCAGCACCGGTTTCCGGCCGATGCGGTCGGACAGTCGGCCCCACACCGGCGCGAAGAAGAACTGCATGATCGAATAGACCGCCATGAGCGCGCCCAGCGCCCGCCCGCTGGCGCCGAAGTGCGTCACGTAGAAGGGCATGATCGGGACGATCATGCCGAAGCCGAGCATGACGATCACGAGCGAGGCGAACAGGACGAGGGTCGCGTCTCGACGGCCCACGCGAGGGAGCTCCACGGGCGGGATCGGCCATTCTATCATCAGGGGGATCCACTCGTCGCCTCTGCTTGGCGATCTCCTCGGCCGTAAGTACTTGCCCGCGCGGAGA
>Ga0154653_1159_pt7 | contig 10099 bp, 8 predicted proteins | sample Rifle2008BG13ft_FD_116082 | JGI IMG/M metagenome (GOLD analysis project Ga0154653, IMG submission 116082) | Chloroflexi bacterium RBG_13_68_17
GACCGGGCCGTCGACACAGACCAGCTTCTCCCCCAGATTGCACCGGCCGCACTTCCCGATCCCGCAGTGCATGCGGGCTTCCAGCGTCACGTAGCTGCGGTCGTCGCGGAAGCCGAGCTCGCGCAGCAGCCGGGTGGCGTGATAGATCATCACCGGCGGCCCGCAGGTGATGGCGACGGCGTTCTCCGCCGTGGGGGCGACCCGCCGCAGCAGGTCGGTGATCAACCCGATGTTGTGATCCCAACGGCTGTCGGGCTCATCCACGGTCAGGTGCAGCTCCGTCTCCGGGGAAGAACGCCACTCGTCGTACTCCTCGGTGAAGATCAGCAGCGACGGGTGCCGCGCCGCCCAAAGGATTCGCAGCGGGCCGAAGTCGGCGCGATGGTCGAGCACGGTCTGGATGACCGGCCGCAGCGGCGCGCCCCCGATGCCGCCGCCCAGGACGACCAGGGACTTGCCTTTGAAATCGTCCATCGGGAAGGCGTTGCCCATCGGGCCGCGCACCCCGACCATGTCCCCTACGCCCAGCTCGTGCAGGCCGGTCGTCACCGAGCCGAGGCGGTTCACGGCGAAGTCCACCACTCGACCGCCGCCCGGGCCGGGCTGGCGGCGCGCGGTGGTGGAGGCGATCCCGAAAGGCGCCTCTCCCTGCCCGAAGCCCGACACGAAGGCGAACTGCCCCGGGCGGTAAGCCCCAAACGCCTCGGAGCCGCCGTCGAGCATTTCCACGGAGAACATCTTGATCTCGGTCGCCAGATCGCGGACCTCGACCAGCTCTCCGAGGTACGGAACCATCGCATTCTCGTGCCGGGTCGCACTCATGCCGGTCTCTCCTCGATTCGAACCCCGCGCCCCGCCTATCCGGTGACCAGATGCCCGAGCACCTCGGTGATATCGACGTTGACCGGGCAGGCATCGATGCAGCGCCCGCAGCCGGTGCAGGCCGACGGCCCGTACTGCAGCGGGTAGTAGTAGAACTTGCAGAAGAACCGATTGCGCAGCCGCTGTCCTTCCGACGACCGCGGGTTGTGCCCCCCGGCGATGCGCCGATAACCCGCGCTCGAGCAGGAATCCCAGCAACGCAGCCGCTCGAATCGGTCGGAGCCCGCCTGACTCTCCACGGGTTCATCCCGCACATCAAAGCAGCGGCAGGTTGGGCAGACGTAGGCGCAGATCCGGCAGGACAGGCACCGCTCGGACATCTGCCCCCAGAAGGGGTCCTCGAAGTAGGCCGGCCACGCCAGCGGATCGGGGACGGCGATCGGGTCGCTGAGCGCCGAGCTGGGCCGCTCCGCGTCGCTCTCGGACAGCGGAACCCCGTCCAACAGGGCTCGGCCTCTCTCGGTGATCACCTGCACCACATAGCCCTCTTCCGTTTCGCTCAAGAAGACGTCCACATGTCTGGAGTCATCCGGCCCGCCGCCGACGCTGCGGCAGAAGCATGACGGTCCCATCTCCTTGCAGGCCAGGCCGATCAGGGTGGTCCCCTCACGCCTGCGCGCGTAATACGGGTCCGGCGGCGCGGCTTCGAGGAAGGCGGCATCGAGAACGGCCATCCCCCGGGCGTCACACGGCCGGACTCCGAAGATGACCTGCTCCGCCTCAGGCAGCGTCTCTGTCAGGCGCACCCGCCGGCGGCCGGGCGTGTCCGGATCGGCCTGCGGCTCGATCAACATCAGGCGCTCGGTCGGAGGGAAGAAGGCCTCCTTGATGGACATCGCCGGCCGCGGCGCGTTCGGATCGAGCGCGGCGCTGGTGCGGATGTCGTCGACGGGTCGGAAAAGGACCACATCCTCGACCACCTGCGGCGCCAGGAGCCTCCGGCTGTCTGCCAGGTCCTGCAGCCAGGCTTGTAGGCCTGCGCGGGTGATGACGTTCACGGATGCACCTCCCCGTCCCTCAGGACGGTCACCAGCGGCCCGAGAACCGGCGCAACGCCGGCCTGGAAGCCGAACGCCCGGTTCACTTCTGCGGCCAGATGCCGGTTGAGCAGCCCGATCGGAATGTGCATCGGACAGACCCGTTCGCACTCGTCGCAGCCGATGCAGCGGCCGGCCAGATGGTAGGCGCGCCCCAGGTGGAACGCCCGTTTCTCATTGAGACGGATTCCGATGCCGACCCAGAGCGAGTCATCGCGCTCGAAAAGGCAGATCGGGCAGTTGCACATCGGGCACGCCTGCCGGCAGGCGTAGCAGCGGATGCAGCGGTCGAACTGCGCCAGCCAGAACTCGGTCCGCTCGGCGGCGGTCATCGCTTCCAGCCGGGCGAGATCCTCGTCGGGGTCGAGTTCGGCCGGCAGGCTCGGCGCCTCCCCGATCACGTCGTCGGCCAGGACAGGCATTCGCTCCCGGCAGCGGCGGCACCGTGCCTGGAGCTCCGCCTGCCCGCCGTCGCTTCGGGCGTCCATAATGCCCTCGCAGGCGACGCCGATCACATGCACCTGCTCCCGTCCGAACTGAGACTCAGCCAGCAGGACGTGGATCGCCCGGCTGTCGCACGGCTTGACGACCACGGCCACCCGCGGCGGAGGCTCGCCCGGCTTGCCGACCTTGAGGCGCCCCGGCAGATAGCGGGTCAGATTGTGCGTGCAGGCAGAGTTCCAGACCAGCCGGTCGATCTGATCGGGCGCGTAGATGAACGTCGGGCGGGTGCGGCCGCGCGGGCCAACCTCGTAGCCGATCACGCAGGATACTTGCTTCTCCTCGAGGAGCTGCCGGGCTCGAGCGCGGATGGCCTCCGTGTGACTCATCTCCGGCCTCCGGCGCTCTCGAGGTGGCTTTCCTCCGGCTGCATCGCCGCCCACCGCCAATGGCAGGGGCCGAGCCGCCGCACGGCCTCGGTGAACTCGCTGACGATGCGGGCGAATCGCTCGCCTTCCGAAGCCGAGACCCAATCCAGGCGCAGTCGTTCGGGTTCGAGGCCGGCGAACGCCAGCAGCGACTGCAGGGTCGGGACGCGCTTGGCTGCGCGGTGGTTGCCGTTATCGTAGTGGCATTCCCCGATGTGGCACCCGAGAACGAGCACGCCGTCGGCGCCGTTGTCGAAGGCCTTCAGGATCAGCTCCGGCGGCACGCGCCCCGAGCAGGGCACGCGCACCGCCCGCAGGTTGGAGGGGACCATGAGGCGCGCCGTCCCCGCCAGGTCTGCCCCGGTATACGAGCACCAGGTGCACAGGAACCCGAGAAGGCGCGGTTCGAACGCTTCCGGCCCAGGCTCGATCGACATCAACGCACCTCCGCGGCCGGGACCGCCCCGGGCTGGGAAGGCAGGCGCAGGACCCCCAGCATTTCCGCCACGACTTGCTCGTCGGTGTAGTGAATCAGCGTCATCGCCTTGTTGGGACAGGCGGCTGCGCACGTCCCGCATCCCTTACACAGGTAGCCATTCACCTCGGCCACGCCGTCGGCCAGGGCGATCGCCCCGTACGGGCAGGCCGCGACACACTGGCCGCACCCGGCGCAGCGCATCTTGGCGACGACTGCGATCGACGGCTCGAGGGCGATCTCGCCCTGGTCGATCAACGACAGGGCCGCGGCCGCCGCGGCACCCGCCTGGGCAACGCTGTCGGGGATGTCCTTCGGGCTTTGGCAGGCCCCGGCCAGGTAGATCCCCACCGAGGCTGTCTCGACCGGCGCCAGCTTCGGGTGCCGCTCCAGGAAGAAGCCGTCCCGGCTGCGGCTGACGCCAAACAGGCTGGCCACCTGCCCGGTGTCGGCGCGCGGCTCGAATCCGGTCGCCAGGATAACCATGTCGACATCGACCTGGTCCGGCTGATCGTGGAACCCCTCCGCCCAGCGCACGGTCAGGTTTCCATTCGGGCCGGCTTCGACGCGGCTGACCCGCCCGTGGTAGAAGTGGACGCCCATGGCTTCGCCGCGATTGAAGAACTCCTCGTACCCCTTCCCGAAGCAGCGCATATCGCGGTAGACCTCATACACCTCGGCGCCCACGTAGTCATGCACCAGGTGAGCGGTCTTGAGCGAGTACATGCAGCAGGCCCGCGAGCAGTATTCGTGGTAGTTGGGATCGCGGCTGCCGACGCAGTGCAGGATGGCGACGCTCTTCGGCGCCTGGCCGTTCTTGAGCAGGATCCGCCCGCCGCTCGGCCCACTGCTGTTGATCAATCGTTCGAACTCCATGGCCGTGATCACGTTCGGCAAGACGCGGTAGCCGAATTCCGGCGCCCGGCTCGCATCGAAGTCCTGGAAGCCGGTGGTCAGGAGGATCGTCCCGACCGTCAGGTCGACGGTCTCGTCCTGCATCTCATGGTTGATCGCCCCGCGCTCACAAGCCGACAGGCACTCCAGACACTCGGAGCACACCCCGCAGCGCAGGCAGCGCTCGGCCTCGGCGCGAGCCTGGGCCTCGGTCAGAGTCAGGTCGACCTCGACGAAGTTCATCTGGCGCTCGGCCAATGGAAGGCTCTCGATGGCGACGCGCCCGCCGCGGGAGGCTTCGCCCGCGTCCAGTTTGGCGCGGATCTCCTCCTCGGTCAGCTCGACGGTCGGCCCGCGCTGCGGCTCAGGCAGGCCCTTCTCCCCGCGTAGGCGCCGGTCGATGCAGCGGGCCACCCGGTGGCCCTCGCCGATGGCGTCGACGACGAAGAAGGTCATGCCGCGGCGAACGTCGCCGGCGCAGAATACGCCCGACGTGGTCGTCATCATGTCCTCGTCCGTGTCGATGCCGACCGGGTAGCGGGTGTTGATGCTGCCGTCGGGAGGCAGGAAGGAGAAGTCCGGCCCTTGGCCGATGGCCCAGATCACCAGATCGGCGGCGAGCACGTGCTCGGTGCCGGGGAGCTCACGGATGTCCGGGCGGCCGTGTTTGAAACCGTGGAACTCGATCTGCACGCAGCGCACGCCACGGATCTTGTCTCCCTTGACCACGATTTCCTTGAATGTCCGACCCGGGAACAGGCGGACGCCTTCCTGCTCGGCGACTTCGATCTCCCAGGCGAACCCGGGCATCTCGCCGCGCGGCTCGAGGCAGAGCATGCTGACTTCCCGCGCGCCCAGGCGGACGACCGTGCGGGCGGTGTCGAGGGCGACGTTGCCTCCGCCCAGGACGGCCACCCGGCGCCCGCGCAGGTCGACCGGCTCGCCCAGGTCGACGCGGCGCAGCAGGTCCAGACTGAGCCAGTTGTCGGGGTGATTGGAGTTGCGGACGGGCAGTTTCTTGGCGACGTGCGCGCCGGTCGCGATCAGCACCGCCTGGTAGCCGTTGTCCAGCAAGGCCGGGACGTCGCTGACGCGCGTGTTCAGGCGCAGGTCGACGCCCTCGTCGATGACCAGCTGGACTTCCCAATCGAGCAGCTCGGTCGGCAGGCGGTGAGGCGGGATTCCGACGCGCATCATGCCGCCGGCCACCGGCAGCTGGTCATAGACGGTCACGGCATGCCCGATGCGCACCAGATCCAGCGCGGCGGTCAACCCGGCCGGCCCGGCCCCGATGATGGCCACCTTCTTGCCCGTCGATGGGCCGCGCTGGGCGAACGGCGTCCCGACGACCGACTTGTCGGGCTGCGCGGCCAGCTCGTCGCGGTGGGCGAAGGCCCAGTCGGCGACGAAGCGCTTCAACCCCATGATGTTGACCGGCTGGTCGACTTTGCCGCGGCTGCAGGCGTCCTCGCAGCGATGGCTGCAGACTCGCCCGCAGACCGACGGGAACGGGTGCTCGCGGCGGATGGCCCAGTAGGCGTCGGCGAAGCGGCCCTGGCGCACCAGGGCGATGTAGCCCTGCGCCCGCTGGTCGGTGGGGCAGGCATTGCGGCAGGGGGCGATGCCGCGCTTCTGAATGGTGTAGGCGTTGGGCACCGACTGGGCCGAGTGCCGGTAGGCGGCCTTACGCAGACTCAGGTTCAGGTCGAACGGATTGTGGACCTCGATCGGGCAGACCTCGGCGCACTTGCCGCAGCCGGTGCACTTGACGGCGTCGATGTAGCGCGCCTTGCGGCGCACGCGCACGTTGAAGTTGCCGACGTAGCCGGAAACGGCCTCGACTTCGCTGTAGGCCAGCAGGTGGATGTTCTTGTGGCGTCCAACGGACACCATTTTGGGGGTGAGAATTCAAGCCGCACAGTCGAGCGTCGGGAAGGTCTTGTAGAGCTGGGCCATGTGCCCGCCGATGCTCGGCTCGCGCTCCACCAGGTAGACCTGCTTGCCGGCGTCGGCCAGCCGCAAGGCCGCCTCCATACCGGCGATCCCGGCGCCCAGGATCAGCGCCGCCGGCGTCATTTCCACCCGGCGCATGTCCAGCGGGAGATGGCGCCGCACCCGCTCGGCCGCCGCAGCCACCATGGCCTTGGCCTTGCGCGTCGCCCGCTCGCGGTCGGCGATGACCCATGAGCACTGCTCGCGGATGTTGGCCATCTGGAAGAAGAACGGGTTGAGCCCGGCCTCCTGGCAGGCCTGCCGGAAGGTCGGTTCGTGCATCAGCGGGGAGCAGGACGCCACCACAACCCGGTTCAGGGCATGTTCGCGGATATCCTGCTTGATCAACTCCTGGCCCGGGTCGGAACACATGTAGGCGTAATCCCGCGCCAGGACGACCTCTTCCAGACCGCGGGCGTGTTCGGCGACCGCTTCCACATCGACCGTGGCGGCGATATTGGTCCCGCAGCGGCAGACGTACACGCCCGTCCGCACCTTGGATCGATTCATGCCCAGGCCTCCGGTTGGCTGCGCTCGCCGGGAGCGAGCGCCCCGAGGATTTCGGCGTAGATCTGCTCGACGGTGAAGCCGTGCTGCACGGCCGCGCCGGCCGGGCAGGCCGCCGCGCATGCCCCGCAGCCCTTGCACAGGACCTCGTTGACGCTGGCCACCAGCCGGCCCTCGAGGTCGACCATCTCGATGGCATGGTACGGGCACAGACCTTCACAGGTCCGACAGCCGCCGCAGCGCGCCGGGTCGATGTACGAGGTGAACGGCTCCAGATTGACGTAGCCGAGGTCCATCATCGACAGGGCCGCCGCGGCGGCCGCGCCGCCCTGGGCGACGCTGTCGGGGATGTCCTTGGGCCCCTGACAGGCGCCGGCCAGGAAGACGCCGTCCGTGGCGGTCTCGACCGGAGCCATCTTGGGGTGTTTCTCCAGAAAGAACCCATCCGGGCTCCGGCTGACGCCGAAGATATGCCCGACCTCGGCCTGGTCGGGCTGCGGCTCGAGCCCGGAGGCCAGGATGACCATATCGACCAGCACTTCGTCCGGGCGGCCGGTGTGCGGATCGACCGTGGTGACCTTCAGCCCGCCGTCAGCCCGGCTGACGCGGATGTCACGCTCAAAGCGGTGGAAGTCCACTCCCTCATGGCGGACACGCTCGTAGAAGGACTCGTAGTCCTTCCCGAAGGCGCGCATGTCGCGATAGAACTCGACCGCCTGCGCACCGACGGCGTCGCGCACCAGATGAGCCAGCTTGAGGGAGTACATGCAGCACACTCGGGAGCAGTACTCGTGCCGGCCGTTGGCGTGCGCCGGGTCCGGCCGCTGCCGGCTGCCGACACAATGGATGATCGCCACCCGCTCCGGCCGGCGGCCGTCCTTCAGGCGAACCTCACCGGCCGTCGGGCCGCCGGAGTTGACCAGGCGCTCGAACTCCATCCCGGTCACGACATTGTCCAGCACGCCATAGCCGTACTCGGGGGCCTGGCCCGGATCAAAGTCTTTGAACCCCGTCGCCAGGATGATCGTCCCGACTTCCAGGTCGACGATCTGGTCCTGCTGCTCGAAGTCGATCGCCTGGCGCTGGCAGAACTTCTCGCAGGCGCGGCACTTGCCCTTCTCGAAGTAGGCGCAGTGCTCCCGGTCGATGACCGGGACGCGCGGCACCGCCTGAGCGAAGTGGAAGTGGATCGCCGGCCGGGTCCCCAGGCCGAGATCGAATTCGGAGGGGATCTTCTTCCAGGGACACTTTTCGACGCAGGTGCCGCAGCCAGTGCACTTGCTCTCGTCGACGTAGCGGGCCATGCGTCGCACGCGCACATTGAAGTTGCCGACGTAGCCGGCGACGCTCTCAACCTGGCTGTAGGTCAGCAGGTGGATGTTTTCGTGGCGTCCGACGGACACCATCTTGGGGGTGAGGATTCAAGCCGCACAGTCGAGCGTCGGGAAGGTCTTGTAGAGCTGGGCCATGTGCCCCCCGATGCCCGGCTGCTTCTCGACCAGGTAGACCTGTTTTCCGGCATCGGCCAGGCGCAGGGCGGCTTCGATGCCGGCGATGCCGCCGCCGACGATCAGCGCCGCCTGGCGCACACTCGCCTGACGCATCTCCAGCGCCTCGTGAAGCCGGACCCGGGCGACAGCCGCGGCCACCAGGTCCTTGGCCTTGGCCGTGGCGCGCCGACGGTCATCCGTCACCCAGGCGCAGTGCTCTCGCAAGTTGGTCATCTGGAACAGGAAGGGGTTCAAGCCGGCCGCGGCGCAGGCGGCGCGAAACGTGGTCTCGTGCATGAGCGGTGAACAGGAGGCCACCACCACCCGATCCAGCCCACGCTCGCGGATGTCCTCCTGGATCAGGGCCTGGCCCGGATCGGAGCACATGTAGGCGTAGTGCCGCGCCACCGACACGCCTTCCAGCGAGGCGGCGAAGTCAGCCACGGCCTCGACATCCACCATCCCGGCGATGTTCGTGCCGCAGTGACAGATGTACACGCCGACAGCATTGGACCGCTTCATCCGTCCTCCTGACCATCCATTGCGCCGTGAGGCGCTTCAGAGCCGCTCGCAAGAAGGTACGTCCCAGCGCTTCACCGGCCTCGCCCGACGCGCGGATCAGGGAAGATCCGGTCTCTCCTGGCAGCCCACGGCGACCACCCCCCGAACGAGTCCCTGTGAACAGCATCGAGGCCGCCGAGATCGATCGTCTCAGGCTCCGGGATTAGGAGAGCCTGCAAAACGTCAGGAGGGGGCCTTCCGGCGCGGCCTCCTTGCATGCCCATACCAGCCTAGCACCCAATGGACGAATCCCAGTCAAATTGTGACAATTGTCACAGTCCCTTGTGACAACAGGTACTAATCGACTGCCCGGTTGGGTGTCCTTACCGACGGTCGGACGGGCCAACCCCCCAATAAAAACGACGGCCGCCACCAGCTCGGTGCCGGTCGTCGTCGCACCTGGGAACGCCCCGTTCAGGCCATCATCTTCCCGACCTCACGCAGCGTCGCCAGCGCCTCCTGCGGAAGCAGCGGGGGCTCCTTGCCGACCGCATAACATCCGAGGATGACCTCGGCCGTCCGCTCGAGGACTTCGGCCATGTCGGCCGCGCGGCGCAGGCTGCTCCCGGCCACCAGGATGCCGTGGTTCTGCAACAAGACGGCCGGACCGGCACCCAAGGCCTGCGCCACGGCCTCCGCCAGTTCCGCCGTCCCGGGCATGATGAACGGGACTCGAGCCACGTCGCCCAGGAAGGCTGCCTCGGTCGAGATCGGCAGGAAGGGCAGCCCGCTCAAGGTCAGGATGGTCGCCTGCGGGGCATGGGCGTGGATGATCGCTTCGACGTCCGGTCGGGCGAGGAAGACCGAGCAGTGCATGCGCCACTCGCTCGACGGCGAGCGCGCCTCCGGATCGACGACCTGCCCATCGAGCCGCAGACGCACCATCAGCTCCGGCCGCAGGTCGCCTTTGAATAGCGCGCTGGGGGTGATCCAGATCTCCTGGCTGCCGGGCACGCGCACGCTCAGGTTGCCGCCGGTGGCGGTGATCAGACCCGAGGCGTAGAGCTCGCGGATGACGGCGACCAGCTCATCGCGCTCATCCCCGACCGTAGCGACGGTGGGTGCGGCGGCCGCGGCCGCGGCTGGCGCTGCCGGGACGGCCGGAGCCCCCGCTGCCAAGGTCGGCGCCCCGACGGCCTCTCGAGCCTGCTTGTACAGGCGCATCATGTCGCCCTGGACCTTCTGCATGCCCATGGCCCGGCGCGTGTCGCCGCTGAACGACAACTTTCCGGTCATGGCTGCCTTGGTGGCGTTGATCTGGCCCGTGAGCATCTTGTCGAAGATCTCGGCTTTCATCTTCAGCCGAACATCGGCGGCGGCTCCCGGGGCGCCCAGGCCGCTGCTCACCTGACCGTCGCGGAAGTCCATGTGAAACTCGAGCGCCGGCTCGGT
>Ga0154653_1101_pt1 | contig 10097 bp, 8 predicted proteins | sample Rifle2008BG13ft_FD_116082 | JGI IMG/M metagenome (GOLD analysis project Ga0154653, IMG submission 116082) | Chloroflexi bacterium RBG_13_68_17
GCTTCTTCGAGGTGCGCCTCCTGGAACTGGCCGGATTCCAGCCGCAGCTCTTCGAATGCCGCAGCTGCGGCGCGGAGACGCGGCCGGAGGGCCAGTACTTCTCGGCCGAGGAGGGGGGCGTCCTCTGCCCGAACTGCGGCCCGCGGAAACGCGGCGCGCGGCCGCTCTCCCTGGGGGCTTTGAAAGTCTTGCGCCACTTCCAGCGCAGCGCCTTCGAGGCCGTCGAAGGCCTTCGGCTCGGCCCGGCCGTCCAGCGTGAGCTCGAGACCCTGATGGAAGGCTATCTGACCTTTGTGCTCGAGCGGCGCCTGCACACTCCCGAGTTCATCCAGCGTGTCCGCGCGCTTCTGCCCGCCCCGCAGCAACTGGAAGCGGCCCCGGAAGCGTAGGCGCGGCGCCACCCCGAGGAAGCCCGTTGCCCAACAAGCCCTCGCCCAACCTCCAGAACGTCATCCTGGCCCTGCAAACCTACTGGGCCGAGCAGGGCTGCGTCCTGTGGCAGCCCTACCACACCGAGGTTGGCGCCGGGACGATGAACCCGGCCACCGCCTTGCGCGTCCTGGGGCCGGAACCTTTCTGGGTCGCCTACGTCGAACCGTCGATCCGGCCCGCCGATGGCCGCTACGGGGAGAACCCGAACCGCTGGCAGCACTACTACCAGTTCCAGGTCGTTCTGAAGCCCGACCCGGGCGATCCGCAGGAGCGCTACCTGCGTTCCCTGGTCGCGCTGGGGATCGACCCGGCCGAGCACGATATCCGCTTTGTCGAAGACAACTGGGAATCGCCGGCGTTGGGCGCCTGGGGATTGGGTTGGGAGGTCTGGCTCGACGGGCAGGAGATCACACAGTACACCTACTTCCAGCAGGCCGGCGGAGTGCCGGTCGACCCGGTCTCGGTCGAGATCACCTATGGCCTGGAGCGCATCCTGATGGTCCTGCAGGATGTGCCCACCTTCGTCGAGCTGCGCTGGGATGATCACCTGACTTACGGCGACCTGCAGCTGCAAGGCGAGCGCGAGCACAGCCGCTACAACTTCGAGACGGCGGATGTCGAGCGACTGCGCACGCTCTTTGAAGAGTACGCGGCCGAGGGCCGCTCGTCGCTCGAGGCCGGGCTGGTCCTGCCGGCCCACGACTATGTCCTGAAGTGCTCGCACGCTTTCAACCTCCTGGATGCGCGCGGGGCCGTCGGCGTGACCGAGCGGGCGGCGCTGTTTGGGCGAATGCGCGATCTCTCTCGGCGGACGGCCGAAGCTTACGTCGCCCAGCGCGAGGCATTGGGCTTTCCTTGGCGCGGCCGATGGCCGCGGCCCGAGGCTGCGCCAAGGCTCGCGGCCGATTCGGCCCCGGCTCCGACCAGGCCGGCGCCTTTCGTGCTCGAGATCGGGACCGAGGAACTTCCGGCCGCCGACCTCGATACGGCCATCAGCGCCCTGCAGGGCGCCTTCATGGCTGGTCTGAGCGGAGCCGGGCTGGCATCCGCGCAGGACGTGCGTGTCTTCGGCACGCCTCGCCGGCTGGTCGTGCTGGTGGACTCGCTGGCTTCCGGGCAGGCGGAGCGAATTACGCGGGTCAAGGGACCGCCGGCCGAGCGCGCCTTCGACGGCGAGGGGCGACCGACGCCGGCCGCGCAGGGCTTTGCCCGCAGCAAGGGCGTTGCCGTCGAGTCGCTGCAGGTGCGCGAGCTCGACGGCGGGCGTTACGTCGTCGCCGAGGTCCACGAGCCAGGGCGCAGCACCGACGAGGTGCTGGCCGGGCTGGTGCCGGAGATTCTCGGCCGGCTGACCTTCGACAAAGCGATGCGCTGGAACGACTGCGGGACAGTGTTCTCGCGCCCGATCCGCTGGATCCTGGCCCTCCACGGCGAGCACGCGGTCCCGTGCGAATTTGCCGGGCTGACCTCCGGGCGGCGAACGCGGGGGATGCGTTTCGTGCGCCCCGAGGACTTCCCCGTGCGGGACCGGGCGGAGTACCTTCAGAAGTTGGAGGAGCAGGGGATCGTCCTCGATACAAATCAGCGGCGCGACACCGTCGCGAGTCAGATCGGCGGGCTGGCGCGGGACGTCGGCGGTGCGATCCCTGACGATCCGGATCTGCTGGCCGAGGTGACCAACCTGGTCGAGTCGCCCACCGCGTTCCTCGGCGCGTTCGACGAAACCTTCCTGGCGCTGCCGCGCCAGGTCCTCATTGCCGTGATGAAGAAGCACCAGCGCTACTTCCCCGTCGAGCGCGGCGGCAAACTCCTCCCGTACTTCATCGCCGTGCGCAACGGCGGCCGCCAGGGGTTGGCCAGCGTCACCCACGGTAACGAGCAGGTCCTGCGAGCGCGCTTTGCCGACGCGGCCTACTTCATACGCAAAGATGGCGAGAAGAAGCTGGAGGCTTTTCTGCCGCGCCTGGCGACTCTGACGTTCCAGGCCAAGCTCGGGTCGGTGCTCGATAAGGTCGACAGGCTCGAACGGCTGGTCGGCGGTGTAGCCGAGGCGCTGGGCTTGAGTCCGGCGGAACACAGCGTCGCCCTGCGGGCGGCGCACCTCTCGAAGGCGGACCTGGCGACGCAGATGGTCGTCGAGATGACCTCGCTGCAGGGCGTGATGGGCCGGGAGTACGCACTGCGCTCGGGGGAGCCGGCCGGGGTGGCCGAGGCCATCCTGGAGCACCACCTGCCGCGCTTCGCAGGCGACCAACTCCCGAAGAGTCTGCCGGGGTTGGCCGTGGGGGTCGCCGATCGCCTGGACACGCTGATGGGGCTGTTCGCCGTCGGGATGAAACCCAGTGCCGCCAAAGATCCGTTCGCGTTGCGCCGCACGGCAGTGGGTCTGGCGCAGGTGCTGATGGCCAGCGGGAGGCGCTACGACTTGCGTCAGGGTCTGGCGCAGGCCGCGGCCGGCCTGCCGGTCAAGGTCCCAGCCGGCGCGGCGGAGGATTGCCTGGCCTTCATCCTGGGGCGCCTGCGCGTCTTGTTGGAGGCGGATCATCGCTACGACATCGTCGATGCCGTGCTGGCGGCGCAGGGACACGACCCGGCCGCGGCCGGTGAGGCTGTGCGCCAGCTCGAGGCGTGGGTGTGCCGCCCGGATTGGGCGCAGACGTTGCAGGCGTACGCTCGCTGTGTGCGGATCACCCGCGATCAGAAACAGGCTTACACGGTCGACCCGGCTCGCCTGGCCGAGCCGGCCGAGACGGCGCTGCACTCGGCGCTGCAGACAGCGGAATCCCAGGCGCGCCGCCCCGGATCGGTGGACGATTTTCTGAACGCCGTTCAACCCATGATCCCCGCTATCACTCGCTTCTTCGATGACGTGCTGGTCATGGCGGAGGACGCCTCCCTGAAGGAGAATCGACTGGGCCTGTTGCAGCGCCTGGCTGCCCTGGCGAGCGGGGTGGCTGATCTGTCCAAGCTGGAAGGGTTCTAGCGACCGACTTCCGAAGTTCTCTGAACTTCGGAAGTCGGTCGGACGGTGCCGCACATGGACGTCGTCGACGAGATCAAGCAGCGCATCGACATCGTCGAGCTGGTCGGCGAGACGGTCAAGCTCCGTCGCTCCGGCAAGAACTACGTCGGCTTCTGCCCGTTCCACCCCAACAGCCGCACCCCGGCATTCGTCGTCTTCCCGGAGAGCAGCAACTGGCGCTGCTTCGGCGCCTGCAACGAAGGCGGCGACATCTTTCGCTTTGTGATGAAGAAGGAAGGCTGGGACTTCCCCGAAGCGCTGCGCCAGCTGGCAGCACGAGCCGGGGTCGAGCTCAAGCCGCGCACGCCGGCGATGGAAGCGGCTGAGGAAGCGCACCAGCGCCTGCGCGAGGTCCTGGAAGCCTCGGTCACGTTCTATCGCCACAACTTGCTCGAGACCGCGCCTGGCCGGCCGGTGGTCGAGTACTTGCATGGCCGCGGTCTGGCCGATGCGACCCTGGAGGCATTCGAGATCGGCTATGCTCCGCCAGGCTGGAGCGCGGCGTTGCAGTTCTTGACCGAGCGTGGCTATAGCCACCAGGAAATCGTCGAGGCCGGCATGGCCAGCGAGCGCGAGACGGGCGGGTTGCACGACCGCTTCCGTAACCGGATCCAGTTTCCCATCCGGGACGATCGCGGCCGCATGGCCGGTTTCGGGGCACGTATCGTCGACCCGCAAGACGTCCCCAAGTTCCTGAATTCCCCACAGACGGCCCTGTTTGACAAGGGACGGCTGCTGTATGGACTGGACAAGGCCCGCAAGGCGATCCGGGCGGTAGACCAGGCGGTCATTGTGGAAGGCTACCTGGACGTCATCGCCTTGCATCAGGCCGGCTACGCCAACGTCGTCTCGCCCATGGGCACCGCGTTGTCCGAAGATCAGCTGCGCCTGCTTAAGCGCTTCAGCCGCCGGATGGTGCTCTCCCTGGACCCGGATCTGGCCGGCGATCAAGCCACCCTGCGTGGACTGACCATCGCTCGGGAGTCGCTCGATCGCCAGGCCGACCCGGTCTTCGATGCCCGCGGCCTGGTGCGCTATGAGGGGAGGCTGGACGCGGACATCCGCGTCGTAACCCTCCCGCCGGGCAAGGACCCGGATGAGGTGGTCGCCGAGGACCGGGCGAAGTGGGCCGGCATCCTGGAGGGCGCCCAGCCGGTGGTGCTGTATGTGCTCGAGGTCCTGGCGCGTGGGCGCAACGTCGACGATCCGAAGGTCAAGGCAGACATCGCCAAACAGGTCTTGCCGTTGATCGAAGATGTCGCCAACCCGGTCGAGCGGGAGGGGTACCGCCAGCACCTGGCGCGCCGGCTGAAGGTGGACGAGCGGTCCCTCCTGGCCTGGCGGCCGGCCCCCCCACGCCGCTCGGCTCGTCGGAGAGAGTCCGAGCCTGCCGGGCAGGCTGGGACCGCCGCCCCGGCAGCCGCCGGCGCCGACGCCGGCAGTCTGGAACGGTTCTGCCTGGGGCTGCTCTTGCGCAATCCGGAACTCCTCTATCGGGTCGACCGGGAGCTGCAAAGCCTCGACCTGGAGCGGCTCTCCGGGGGGGACTTTACAGGAACCGAGCGTCAGGTTATCTTTCACGGAATCCGGGCCTCGCTGGCCCAGGACGAAGTGGAGCCGGCCCAGCACTGGCGGCGACACCTGGACCCGACCCTTCAGGCGCAGGCGGAGGCCTTGCAGGTGGAGGCCGGTGACGTCCAGCCGGAGGTCCCCAAGGTTGCGGAAGAGATCCTGGCAGGCTTCTTGCGACTGCGGATGCGCGCGCTGGCGGTCTCCCGGAGCGAGCTCCAGTTCCAACTCCTGGCGGCCCAGGAGAGCGGCGCGGAGGAGTTGCGCGACCTGCAAAATGAGGTCCTGCGGCTGACAAGGGAGTGGGATCGCCTGGACCGGGGACTGGCGAAGCGCCGAGCGGGCGCGCGAGCCGACTTGAGTCAGGGACGCGGCTAACGGGATGGTCAAGCGAAGAATCGCCGAAGAGGACACGCAGACAGGGGCGCAGGCACTCGGCTCGGAGGCTCCGGACGAGATCGAAGCCGATTCCGTCGACGTCGTCGACGGCGAGGTCATGGAAGTCGAGCCCGACTTCGAAGGCGGCCTCGAGCTGGCGGAGGAGCCCGAGAGCGTCGCCCCCGAGGAGCTCCCCTCCGGCCTGGAAATGGCCGACGATCCCGTCCGCCTGTACCTCAAGGAGATCGGGCGGGTCGAACTGCTCGAGCCCGACCACGAATTGTGGCTGACGGTCCGCATGGAAGCCGCCCGCCGTCGGGAAGCGCTGCTGGCCGGCCGCGGCGCCGGTCTCCCGCGCAGCACCGAGGCCGGCGCGGCGGTGCTGCTGGACCTCTTCGACGAGGTCCGCACCGCGTGGAAGCGAGTCCTCGAAGACGCCCGCCGCCTGCGTCAACCCAAGCCTGACCTGCAACTGATCGTCGAGGAGGCCCGCCAGCTGCGTCACACCTGGCAGGGCGAAGTGCCCTCCTACCTGCGCGCCTGGCTCGACAACGGCGTCTGGGGATCGGACCCGACCTGGGAGCTGGTCGCCCGCAACGCGGTCAACGTCTTCGTGGCCATCTACCTGATGCCGCCCGAAGTGCAGGCCAAGCTATCCGAACGCCTGGCGCGCGAGAAGGGGCTCCCGGTGCGGCGCACTTTCCAACGCTGGCTTCCCGACGCGGACGGCTTGCGCAACGACATGCGCGTGGTGATGCTGCGAGCGGATGAGGCCCAGGCGGCATTGATCCGTGCCAACCTGCGCCTGGTGGTCAGCGTCGCCAAGCGCTACATGGGGAGGGGCATCGCCTTCCTGGACCTGATCCAGGAGGGCAACATCGGTCTCCTGCGGGCCGTGGAAAAATTCGACGCCGCCAAGGGTTACAAGTTCAGCACCTACGCCACCTGGTGGATCCGCCAGGCGATCAGCCGGGCCATCGCCGATCAGGCGCGCACCATTCGCATCCCGGTTCACATGGTCGAGACGATCAACCGGCTGATGCGCATCCAGCGCAAGCTGCTGCAGGATCTCGGGCGAGAACCGACGTCGGAGGAGCTGGCCCTGGAGATGGAGCTGCTCGAGCCCGGGGAGGTCAGCGCCATCCTCAAGGCGCTGGCCGAGGAAGTGCAGGTCGACCCGGTATTGGACCGCAAGTGGCGGCGCGCTGCGGCGAAAGTGCGCCGCATCATCCGTCTGGCGCAGGAACCGATGTCGCTCGAGACCCCGGTCGGCGCGGAGGAATCTAGCCAGCTGGGGGACTTCATCGAGGACGAGAGCATGCCCGAGCCGGTCGACGCGGCGGCGCGGGAGCTGCTCAAGGAGCAGGTCCAGAATGCCCTCTCGGTCCTGACCGAGCGGGAGCGGCAGGTGCTCGAGATGCGCTTCGGACTGGTGGACGGGCGGGATCACACGTTGGAAGAGGTGGGCAAGTACTTCAATGTGACCCGCGAGCGCATTCGCCAGATCGAGGCCAAGGCGCTGCGCAAGCTCCGGCATCCGACCCGCAGCCGGCACCTGCGCGATTACCTCTCCTGATCCGAGATCGACATCCGGGGCGCGAAGGCAGCGCCCGCCGGTGGAGCGGGGCGGACACGCCGGAGGGGCGAGCGTGCCTGCCGCCGCGGGAGGCGCAGAACGACCGCCGGCCGAGCCGCAGTCCACCAGCACAAGAATGGGGCGCGCGCCCCACGCGAGTGGGTTGGACGGCCCACGAATTGACCGTCAGCGACGGCTAGTGATACAATGCACGCACTTTCAAGGCTAGATTTGTCGTAAATCCGCGCGGCGAGAGGTCGGAGTGCCCACAGCGTACGTGCCCATCCTCGTCCTGATCGTCCTGGCCGTCGCGCTGGCCTGTGTGGCCGTCGGAATCGGGCATCTGTTCGGCCCGCGCCGGCCGACTGCACGCAAGGGCGAGACCTACGAGTCCGGCATGCGTCCTTTCGGCCCGGGCCGCCGCCGCGTTCCAATTCACTTCTACCTTATCGCCGTCCTGTTCATTCTGTTCGATGTCGAAGTCGTCTTCATGCTGCCCTGGGCAGTCGTCCTGAACCAGCTCGGCCCCTTCGCGCTGATTGAGATGGGTGTCTTCATGTTGATCCTGGTGATCGGGTATGTGTACGCGTGGAAGAAGGGAGCGCTGGAATGGGAGTAGAGCAGAAGCTGGGCAACATGGGGGCCGTCACCACGACCCTCGAGCAGGCGGTGAACTGGAGCCGCACCAACGCCATGTGGCCGATGCTCTTCGGCCTGGCCTGCTGTGCCATCGAGATGATGAGCGCCCAGTCGGCCGATTACGACATGAGCCGTTTCGGCATGGAGTTGATGCGACCCAGCCCGCGGCAGAGCGACTTGATGATCGTCGCCGGGCGGGTCAGCCGCAAGATGGCCCCCGTGCTGCGCCGGCTGTATGACCAGATGCCCGATCCCAAGTGGGTGATCGCCATGGGCGACTGCGCTTCGTGCGGCGGCGTCTTCAACAACTACGCCATCGTCCAGGGAGTGGATGAAATCGTCCCCGTCGACGTCTACGTCGCCGGATGCCCGCCGCGGCCGGAAGCGCTCATCCACGGTATCCTGACCCTGCATGCCAAGGTGCGGGGCGAGAAGATCAAGGACTGGGCCTGATGGACGCCGTGCGGGAGACGCAGATGAGAATGATCGAAAAGTCGGTCGCCGCGCTGCGGAAGGAATTCGGTGAAAGCGTCCTGGGCGTCGAGACTTTCCGGGACCAGACCAGCGTAGTCCTCGACCGGGCCGCGCTCGTGCCGGCCTGCACCTTGCTGCGCGACGACGGCGAGCTGCGCTTCAACCGGCTATCAGCGTTGACTGCGGTTGATTATTGGCCGAAGGAGCCGCGCTTCGTCGTGGTCTACCAGCTCTACAGCATCCCGAACCGTTCCTACCTCGGCCTGCGGGTCCCGCTTCACGGCCAGTCGGCCGAACTGCTCACGCTCGAGGCCGTTTTCCCCAGCGCCAACTGGCCGGAGCGTGAGGTCTACGACATGTTCGGGATCAAGTTTCTGGGACACTCGGACCTGCGCCGGCTGCTCATGCCCTACGACTGGCAGGGGCACCCGCTGCGCAAGGACTACCCGCTCGGGTATGAAGAGGTCCAGTTCAGCTTCAACCATGACGAGATCGACCGCAAGAAGCCGTACGCACGTGAGTAGCCGTGTGAGGATGGTGTGATGTTCCCGTCCCAGCCGTTCGAAGTCACGGTCGATGAGCTGAAACACCTGGTTTCCAAGCGGGCGCTCGAGGGCGAGACCATGCTCTTGAACATGGGCCCTCAGCACCCGAGTACTCACGGGGTGCTGCGCCTGCTGCTCGAGCTGGACGGGGAGTCCGTCATCAGCTGCATCCCGGACGTGGGCTTCCTGCACACCGGGATCGAGAAGAACATGGAGGCCAAGACCTACCTGCAGGCGCTGGTGATGACCGACCGAATGGACTACCTGAACACGGTCGGCAACAACCTGTGCTATGTGCTGGCCGTCGAGAAGCTGGTCGACCTGGACGTGCCGCCGCGCGCCCAGGCCATCCGCATCATCCTGACCGAATTGCAGCGCATCGCCTCTCACCTGGTCTGGCTGGCGACGCACGCCCTCGACCTGGCCGCCATGTCGACCTTCCTGTACTGCTTCCGCGAACGAGAGCTGATCCTCGACATCCTGGAGCTATGCTCGGGCCAGCGCATGATGACCTCCTACATCCGCCCTGGCGGCCTGTGGCGCGACGTTCCGCCCGGCTTCGAGGAGGCCGTGCGCACCTTCCTGCGCGACTTCCCCGCACGCATCCGCCAGTACGAGGGTCTGCTGACCGACAATCCATTATGGATCGACCGCACCCGGGATATCGCCGTGATCTCGGGTGACGAGGCCGTCGGCGCCGGGCTGACCGGGCCGAGTCTGCGAGGCTCGGGCGTCGACTTCGACGTGCGCAAGGCGGTTCCCTACGCCGGCTACGAGCAATACGACTTCGAGGTCCCGCTCGGCGCTCGGGGAGACGTCTACGACCGCTACATCATCCGCATGGAGGAGATGCGCCAGAGTCTGCGCATCGTCGAGCAGGCGATGAACCGTCTGCCTAAGGGTCCCGTGCGCAGCGACAACCGCAAATTCGTCCCCCCGCCGCGTTCCGAGCTGGGCACCAGCATGGAGGCGGTCATCCACCACTTCAAGCTGTGGACGGAGGGATTCAAGGCGCCGAAAGGTGCCGTCTACCTGCCGGTCGAGTCGCCGCGCGGCGAGCTGGGCTGCTACCTGGAGGGCGACGGCAGCCCGCGCCCGTACCGCGTCCACTTCCGCACGCCCAGCCTGACCAACCTGTCGGCGCTGCCGCGCCTGTCCAGGGGCCATCTGGTCGCCGATCTGGTCAGCATCATCGGAAGCGTGGACATCGTCCTCGGAGACGTGGATCGCTGAGCTGTCCGGGCGCCTGAGGAGCACACCCTTGCTGGCAGAAACGTATCGTTCCGAGATCGACGCCATCCTGGCCAAGTATCCGCCCGAGCACAAGCGTTCGGCGGTCATGCCGCTTCTGTACTTGGCCCAGCGCGCCTATGGTCACGTCCCGCCCGAGGCGTTGGTGGAGATCGCCGCGCTGCTGGACATCTCGCCGACGCAGGTCGGGTCGCTGGTCGGCTTTTACAGC
>Ga0154653_1229_pt5 | contig 10085 bp, 7 predicted proteins | sample Rifle2008BG13ft_FD_116082 | JGI IMG/M metagenome (GOLD analysis project Ga0154653, IMG submission 116082) | Chloroflexi bacterium RBG_13_68_17
CTGCGACTGCAGCGCCTGCACGATGAGCTGCAGATTCTTGGCCATGTTGTCGCCGTGATTCCCGTTGTGGCCGTCCAGCTTGTTGAGAGCCTGCTGGTTGCTGCTGACGGCTGTCAGCGCGGCGCCGAACAGCTTGCCCAGATCCTGCGTCGAGACTGGCATCACGTTCGCTCCCTTCTCCTCATGAACTCATGTTACCACACTGCCGCCCCGGCCCACCGCGATCGGGCAGATCCTGCGGTGACTGGCAGGCTGCCGAGAACCTCTGCGGCCCGGCATGGAACTGGCCGAAGTTGGGCCCTGGCGCGCTCTCGCTGCAAGAGTATTTGTGTCTCCTAGACCAGGCCGGTCAGGAACGGATTCCAGCGCCGCTCCTCCGCCACGGTCGTTGCGGGACCATGACCCGAGAGGAGCTGGGTGTCGTCGGGTAAGGTGAAGATCTCCCGCTGGATGCTGGCCAGGAGCGTGTCCCAATCGCCGCCGGGGAGATCAGTTCGGCCCACACTCGCCTGGAAGATCAGATCGCCACAGAAGACCGGCCCGCCGTGGTGAGCGACAAAGATCACGTGACCCGGGCTGTGACCGGGCGTGTGCCTGACCTCGAGGACGTGCCCGCCCAGACGCAGTTCCATCCCGTGTGAGAGCGACAACGTCGGTTCCGGCCCCGGGTCGAACTGCGGGAACCCGAAAAGTGGGGCCCCGCCGTGGAAGCGCCACAGGGTCTGATCGTCCGGATGTAGGGCGACCGGGACGTTGAAGGCTTCGGCGACTGCGGCCGCGCCGCCGAAGTGGTCGAAGTGCGCGTGGGTGAGCCAGATGCCCTGCAGGCGCCAGCCGCGCCGGCGCGCCTCGTCCACGATCACCTGCCCGTCCCAGGCCGGATCGATGACGGCCGCGTCGCCGGTCGCTGGATCCGCGACCAGGTAGGCGTTCGTCCCGACCGGCCCGAGCACGAAGCTCACGACCGCCAGCGCTTCATCCGTCACGATTGCCTCGCCGCCTCGATGTGTGTGGGCGCGGCCGGGCGGCCTAGCGTTGCCGCGCAACACCGGTCACGAGTATATCGCCGCCGCTTCCCACTGCCAACTTTCCGGCTTCCCGGGGTGGTGTTAGACTGGATCAGACCCGCAAGCGGAGGCGTGCATGCCATCCTACCCACCCGAACCCTTCCGCATCAAGATGGTCGAGCCCATTCGCCGCATCAGCCGGGAGGCTCGGCAAACCGCATTGCGGGCCGCCGGCTTCAACATCTTCGGACTGAAAGCCGAGGACATCTTCATCGACCTGTTGACCGATTCCGGAACGGGCGCCATGAGCGATCGACAGTGGTCGGCGATGATGCTGGGTGATGAGAGCTACGCCGGCGCCCGCTCGTTCTACCGCCTCAAGGAGGCGATCGAGAGTATCACCGGCTTCCGCCATTTCGTCCCGACGCACCAGGGACGCGCGGCGGAGAACATCCTCAGCGCCCTGCTCGTGCGGCCCGGCCAGCACGTGCCCTCCAATATGCACTTCGACACGACCGAAGCCAACATCCTGGCGCGCGGCGGCCGGCCGGAGAACCTGGTCATCGCCGAGGCCGCCGATCCGCACAACCGCCATCCGTTCAAAGGCAATATGGACATCGGCGCCCTGCGAGCCTACATCGATCGTGTCGGCGCCAAGGACATCCCCTTCGGCATGGTGACCATCACCAACAACGCCGGCGGCGGCCAGCCGGTGTCTCTGGAGAACTTGCGCCAGACCAGCGAGGTTTATCACCGGCACGGTATCCCCTTCTTCATCGACGCCTGCCGTTTCGCCGAGAACTCCTACTTCATCAAACTGCGCGAGCCCGGCTACGCCGACAAGTCCCCGGTCGATATCGCCCGGGAGATGTTCTCCCTGGCGGATGGCGCGACGATGAGCGCCAAGAAGGACGCCATCGTCAACATCGGCGGCTTTCTGGCCATGAACGACGAGGCCCTCTACCAGAGGGCGTGCAATGAGCTGATCCTGCGCGAGGGCTTCCCCACCTACGGCGGATTAGCCGGCAGGGACCTCGACGCCATCGCCACCGGGCTATGGGAGGGGCTGGACGAAAACTATCTGGCCTACCGACTCGGCCAGACAGCCTACCTGGCGGAGAGACTGCTCGAGAGCGGCATCCCGATCATCGAGCCTCCTGGCGGGCACGCGGTCTACATCGACGCCGGCGGGCTCCTGCCGCATATCCCCGCGGGCGAGTTCCCCGGACAGGCACTGACGGTCGAGCTCTACCTGGAGGGCGGGATCCGCGGTTGTGAGATCGGCTCGGTCATGTTCTCGCGGCGCGACCCGTCGACCGGCCAGGTGGTCCACCCCAAGTTGGAGTTGGTCCGTCTGGCGATCCCGCGCCGGATGTACACGCAGGCGCATCTGGACTTCGTCGCCGACACGCTGCACACCATCGCACAGCGCCGCAAGTCACTGCGAGGGTTCCGCATCACCTACGCCCCCGAATTGCTGCGGCACTTCAGCGCCCGCTTCGAGCCTATCTGAGCCCGCCGCGATCGCCAAGGGAATCGAACGCCGGGCCTCCTGAGGACGCCCGGCGTCGTGTGCCGCGAACAGCTAAGGCAGCGAGAAGTTGATCGTGTGATCCACGCACGTCCCCCCCATCCCGTTCTCGGAACAGGCCCGGACCGTAGCTGAGAAGCTATTCCCGGAGACCGATCCTGGGGACAGGCTGCGGATAACGTAGCGGTTACCGCCTGTAGGGAACGAGCTCGCCGTCATGCCGCACGACGTGGCCGAGTTGGCGAATGAGTCGGAAGACACGCCGACATAGAGCACACCGGCGGTCGAGTCGGACATGCTCAGCCGAACGGATTCGAAGGTCACGTCGTCGTCGTTCCCCAACCGGAAGGCGATGACCCGATCCACACCGCAGATATGGACGTTAGCGTAGGCCAGCGAGAAGTCGGCTGTCGGGAGGAGCGGGAAGATCGGGACAAGCCAGTCGGGGTTGAAGAGCAGCGTGATCGTCCCCGGGACGACCTCGATCTCTGCCCAGAAGGCCACGTCGGCGTTGGCGCCGATTCCGAAGACCACGCCGGAGGGATTGCGCAGCCGGAAGTAGCCGCGGTAGGTGCCGACCGCGCCGGGCGCGGTCAGGTTGACCGACACGTCGATGCTCTGCCCAGGCGCGACGGTGCCCGTGGTCAACTGCTGCGAGGCCGGCGCCCCCATCGCATCGCCGTGATCGAAGATGAGCGAATAGCCCGAGGTCCAGGTGCACGTTCCGTTGTTGCGCAGGCGCCAGGTCTTGGTAAGGGTCTGGCCGGCGTAGAAGTCGGAGCCATCGGGAACCGTGACGTCGGTGACGAAAGCGGCCCGGTCACACGGTAGTGCGGTGGCGGTGGCCGTCGCCGTGGGCGACGGGGTGAACGTCGGCAGGACGAGCGTCGGCGGCGCGGCCGTCGTTGGTGGCACCTCCGTCGTCGGAGCTTGAGTGGTCGCGGGGATCACGGGCGGCAGGGTCTCCTGCGGCACGGTCGTGCCATTGGTCGGGAACGCGCAGGCCAGAGCCGCGACGGACAGAGCCAGAATGAGGGCGGTCAGCGACCGGGTTCGATTGCGCATGTCGTTCTCCTTTCAGGTGCCTTGAGGGCATTCCTCTTCTCAAGACCTACAACGGGCAACACGACGTGGCTGTGACTCCAGTCCCGCCGACTCTGCAGCGGCCCAAACCCCGGAACAAGTGCATCCAGCGTCTGGTGTTCACGGAGCGCCAGCCCCTGCACAGGGACGATCCCGAGTCCGCGGCATGGCCATCGATCCGCATCAGCCCAGATGCTGGAACTCCCAGCCGATCGACACATCGAACATCGTGTCGCCTGGGTCGATCGTGAACGGGATCAGGATCTGACCGCCGGTCTCCGTGTGGGTCGTCGAGCCGCCAGGGATCAACCGGCTGGCATTCCCGGATTCGAGCACGTTCATGATCAGGCAGTAGCTTCCGGGCGGGACATTGACGAAACCGAAGTACCCGGCGACGTTGGTGGCCGCGCTGGCGTAGGGCGGGTTGGCGCACGAGCCGGCCGCCAAGCGGAACGTCACGCCGGTGAACACGGGCTCGCCGGAGTCGAAGACACCGTTCGCGCCCCAGACGCCATTCGGGTTTCCAACACAACCCTGGCCCAGAACGATCGAGTTGTTGGGGCCGGTGGAGTAGTGACAGACGTCGTTCCACAGGAAGCCGAGGATCTCGGCGCCAACAGGTGTCGCCGTCGGGACGGGCGTTGGGGTGGCCTCGGTCGGCGGAGGGGCCGGCAGGAACTGGAGATCCCATCCGAAGTTTACGTCGTCGGCCGCCTCGCCGGGCCCCAAGGTGACAGCGGCCATGGCCGGCTCGTCTTCGCGCGTCGGGTAAGACCAGCCGCCCGGGATCAAGAGCACTGAGTTGGTCGGGCTCAAGGCGTCCACCGAGACGCAATAGTCGCCGGCTACGAGATCGGGGAAGGAGTACATGCCGTCGGGTCCGGTAAAGGCGGCTGCCAGTCCCGTCGACGGACACGCGCCGGTGCCCAGATCGACCTGGATTCCTTCGAAGCCCGGTTCGCCCGGCTCAAGGATGCCATTGGCGGCGGGGACCGGCCCGCCGTCCACGCCTTCCACATGCACGCAGCCAGGCTCAAGCGGTGACCCCGAGGCGTAAGGTATGGCACACAGGTCGTGCCAGACCATGCCGCCGATCGAGCTCGGCGGGGGCGGCGGGCTGCACGTTCCGGCAGCGTCGACCTTGAACGAGCGGGAGGGCGAAAATGGTCCGAGGGTGACGTCGTTGATCGGCGCCACGCGCCAGTTGTATTCGGTGCAGTCGGTCAGCGGCGCGCCCGGCCCCCAGCTCGTCGAGGCGTCGCCTGTCCCGCCGCTCAGGCTGGTGTCGGAGAAATCCGGGGTCCTCGACAGGTCAATGCGGTAGCCTTGCGGCACGCAGTTGGCCGGGTAGCTCCAGCTCAGCGACGGGGACAGCGTGTTGACGGTGGCTCCATCGGCCGGAGACGCCAGGACAGGAGCGATCAGCTCCTCGGTCGGGCATTCCGGCGGGGCCCCTTCGCATGCCGCCAGCACGATCCCCAACAAGAGCACGACGGACGCAAGCGCGATGGTTTTCTTCATGCCTCCCTCGACTTTCATGGCATCGATGCGGTTACGTTCCCGCGCTCGCTGGGCCGCTTCATCTTCCGCCGCGAGCGACCTTGATCAAGGACTGCAGACCCCACCTGGATAGGCATTCGGCGGGCAGGGCACGACGCACACCAAGGCTCCCTGTGTCACCGGGCGGACCCAGCAGCCCGGCGGGGTCGGCGAGGGGAGGCGGATGAGCGGCACGACGCTCAGGTCTCCCCGTTCCTCCACCGCCCCAGACCACACCCAGCAATGCCCCAGCCAATCCGGGTTGGGGATCCACCACCAGCTCGAGCCCTCGTCCCGCCCCTCGATCGGCGCGGTCGCCCCGGCCCGGAACGTCCCGATGATTCGGCCGTCCGCCCCCGAGTAGTCACGGCAGTTGACGTCGACCGGCGCGAACGCCGACGGCGGCTCGAGGGTCGGCGTCAAGGTCGCCGTCGGGCTGGCTGTCGAGGTCGCGCTGGCGGGCGGCGGTGTCGGGGTCCGGGTGGCCGCGGCACGGGTCGGGCTGGCCGCAGGCGGGAGCGGGCCGGCGACGGCCGGCGTGGGCGTGGACGGCGGGCCGTCGCGGAAGAAGAGCCAACCCCCGACGAGGAGCCCCGCCGCGACGATCGGCGCACCGACGGCCAGCGCGATCCAGGGGACCGCGCTGCCCAGGCCGGGCGCGGCCGGGAGGCCACCGCCTCCGCCTCCCCCGCCCGCGCCGCCGGACCCTGCCGCTCCGCCCGAGGGCGGGCCGGAGTCCAGCCGATCCAGCAAGCGGGCGGTCCATTGCGGCGAAGGCAGGATCGGCGTCAGCCCGGCGAACAGCGCGCCCACCCGTTTCAGATCGTCGCGCGTCTCACGGCAGTCGGGGCAGGCGGCGATGTGCGTCTCGACCGCCCGCCGCTCCTGCTTCCCCAGCTCACCGTCGTGATAGGCCGACAGCATGTCGCCCAGCGTCTGGCAGCGCGAGGCCCCGCCGGCCAGGACGACCCGCAGCCCGTGCATCTCACGGAACTGCATCCGGGCGCGGTGGACCATTTGTCGCGCGTTCTCGTAGGTGCATTCGAGCGAGCGGGCGACCTCGTCATAGGAGAGGCCGCTGATCTCGCGCAAGATCAACGCCTGCCGGTAGGAGGTCGGCATTCGGTCGAGGGTGCCCCACACGCTGCGGCGAAGCTCGTCCTGTTGAACTTTGCGCTCAATCGGACGACGCGTCGTCGGCGCCTCAGGCATGGACCCGGTCTCCTCCCCCTCCTCCGGCATCTCCACCAGCCGCTTGCGCCCGCGCAGGTCGTCGATGGCCAGGTTGCTGGCGATGCGGTAGACCCAGGACTTGAAGTCCCAGGGAGGCCCAAGGCGCTCCAGGTGCTGATGGGCCCGGATGAAGGCGTCCTGCGTCACATCCTCCGCCGCCTGGAGATCGCCCAGCGTGTGGTAGATGTAGTTCAGGACCGGCTGGTGGAGGCGGGTGAAAAGTTCGGCAAACGCTTCCCGGTCTCCGCCCTGGGCCCGGCGGACGAGCCCGGCCTCATCCGTTGTTGGGATACGACCTGTTGGTTTCTTCAAGTCCGATCCCTGGAACGGTTCCCCGAGCCGCCTTGTGACAGCAGGCTCAGTCCCGGCTGCGGCCACCAGATCCGGGCTGCCCGATTGGCCCCCCCAATGAGGTGGCGCCACTATAGCATAGGTGCCGAGGGGGCAGCCAATCCGGGCTGTGGTATCCTGGTCCCATTCAGACCTCGCCTGAGGGCCGGCCTCACCCGTCCAACGCGAATGACCGCCGCTGAGTTCGCCCTGCCGAGCGCAAGACGGACTGACCGCCGCTCCGCGCTGCGCTGGATTCTCTCGCATGCCTCTCGCCACGTTCGGCTGGTGGTCGCCATGCTCATCGGCGCGGCCGGCAACGCCGGCCTGGCGGCGCTGGTCCCGATCCTGGTCGGGCGGGCCTTCAACGCCATCCTGGAGACGCCTCCGAACGTCGAGCCGCTGGCCGGGATCGCCCTGGCCATCGCCGCTTCCCAGGTGCTGCGCGGTGCGCTGCAGCTGGCGCGCAACTTCAGTGCCGAGTTGATCGGGCAGCGCCTGGAGCGCGACATCCGCGACGAGCTGTACCTCAGCCTGCTCGGCAAGAGCATGACCTTTCACAATCTGCAGCCGGTGGGCGACACGATGGCGCGCGCCACCAACGACGTGCGTGAGATCAACATGATGTTCAGCCCGGGCATCAATCTGGTGGTCGGGTCGGCCAACTTCATGATCCTGCCGCTGCTCGTGGCGCCGTCCTTCCACCCTTCGCTGATCCTGGTCCCGTCGCTCTTCGCCGCCGGATATTTCGCCGCTCTGTGGCAGTACCTGCGCGAGCTGCGGCCGATCACCGAAAGCGCCCGCCAGGCCTTCGGGGTGATGAACGCCCATCTGGCCGAGGCTCTCGACGGCATCGAGGTCGTCAAGGGGCACGCCCAAGAGCCGGCCGAGGTGACGCGCTTCGCCAGCAACGCCCAGCAGTACCGGAACGCCTTCGTCCGACAGGGCGACGTCGAGGCGCGTTTCCTGCCTCTGCTGCTGCTCGGTCTGGCGGAGGGCGGAGCCTTTCTGCACGCGCTGTCGCTCTTCCGTGCCGGCGCGCTGGATGTGGGTCAGGTGGTCGCCTACATGGGCCTGATCCAGATGCTGGGTTTTCCCACCTTCACCTCGCTCTTCGCCTACTCGCAGGTCTCGCTGGGGATGGCCGGCGCCCGGCGCATTCTCGATCTGATCACGCGCGAAACCGAGCTCGACCAGAACCCGCACGGCCTCGACCGGCCGATGCACGGCGCCATCGAGTTCCGCGGCGTGCACTTCGGCTATCCGCAGGCCGAGGACTCGCTGGCCGACGTCTCGTTCCACGTGCATCCGGGGCAAACCGTCGCGGTCGTCGGACAGACGGGCGCCGGCAAGACCACACTGGCCAAGCTGATCAGCCGCGTCTACGACGTCCGCGCCGGGCGCGTCCTCATCGACGACGTCGACGTGCGCGATTGGGACCTGGCCGGGCTGCGGCGGCAGATCTCGATCATCGAGCAGGACGTCTTCCTGTTCTCACGCACCATCGCCGAAAACATCGCCTTCGGGCGGCCGGAGGCGACGCCGGACCAGATCGAGCAGGCCGCCCGACTGGCGCAGGCGCACGACTTCATCCTGGAGTTCCCGCAGGGCTACCAGACCACCGTCGGCGAGCGCGGTGTGACGATGTCCGGTGGACAACGACAGCGCATCGCCCTGGCGCGCGCCTTCCTGACGGACCCGCGCATCTTGATCCTGGACGATTCGACCTCGTCCATCGACAGCGCCACCGAGGATCAGATCCAGCGCGCCATCTTCTCCGCCGCCCGGGGCCGGACCACGCTGATCATCACCCACCGCCTGTCGCAGATCCGCTGGGCGGACCTGATCCTGGTCCTGCGCCGGGGTCGCGTGGCCGCCGTCGGGACTCACGCTGAGCTGATGGCCACTTCCGAACCGTATCGGCGCATCTTCACCCGCTACGAGGGCGCCTGATGGGCTTCTTCGAGGGCCTGGACGCCGAAGCCTACGACCGCTCGTACCGGGACCGCGACCTGCTGCGCCGGATGGCGCGCTATTTCAAACCCCATGGACGGCGGCTGATCGCCGTCTCGCTGCTGACGCTGATCATCTCAGCCGCCGGCGCGCTGCTGCCGGTCGTCGTCGCCCGCGGCCTTGACCTGATGACCGCGCGCGGCTCGACGACGCTGATGTGGGCCCTGGGCGGCACGCTGCTCGGCCTGGGCCTGACCATCTGGCTGGTCAACTGGATCAGCCGCCGGCTGACGACCCGCACCGTCGGCGACGTGATGCTCAGGCTGCGGCAGGACGCCTTCGCCGCCGCCGCCGAACACGATCTCTCGTTCTACGCCGAGTACGCCTCGGGCGGCATCGTCAGCCGCATCACCTCCGACACGCAGGACTTCGCCCAGATGACCGTTCTGCTGACGGACCTGGTCAACCAGATCGTCGAGGCGCTGATCCTCTTCGTCGTGCTGCTGCGCATCGAGTGGCGCCTGACGCTGCTGCTGATCGCCATCCTGCCGTTCGTGTTCCTCGTGGCGCTGCTCTTCCGCCGCCTGGCGCGCCAGGCCACCCGGCAGGGCTTCCGGGCCATGGCCAGCGTCAACGCGCTGGTCAAAGAGGCTATCAGCGGGATCGCCATTGCCAAGAACTTCCGTCAGGAGGGGGCGATCTACAACGAGTTCCTGGGAGTCAATCGGACCTCGTATCGGCTGAACGTGCGCCGGGGATTCGTCCTGTCGCTGGTCTTCCCCTCGCTGAACGCCTTGGGTGGCTTGGCGACCGGGCTGCTGGTCTACACCGGCGGGCGCAGCGCGGCCGCGGCCGCGATCAGCGTCGGCGCCTGGTATTTGTTCATCAGCAGCCTCGACCGCTTCTGGTTCCCGATGCTCAACCTGTCGGCGTTCTGGAGTCAGATCCAGAGCGGGCTCTCGGCCGCCGAGCGGGTCTTCGCCCTGATCGACGCCGAGACGGCCGTGGTCCAGACCGACGCCCGGCCGGTGCCGCGTTTGCGGGGTGATATCCGCTTCGTCGGGCTCACCTTCGGCTACCAACCGGAAACGCGCGTGCTGGAGGGCTTCGATCTGCACATCCGCCCGGGCGAGAACCTGGCCCTGGTCGGCCATACCGGCGCGGGCAAGACGACGATCGCCAAGCTGATCGCCCGCTTCTACGAGTTCCAGGACGGGCAGCTGCTCATCGATGGGATGGACATCCGCACGTTCGACCTGGCCTCCTACCGCCGGCAGCTGGGTATCGTCTCGCAGGTCCCGTTTCTGTTTGCCGGCACGGTGGCCGACAACATCCGCTACGCGCGTCCGGAGGTCGCCCTGGCGGAGATCGACTCCCTGGCCCGCCGCATCGGGGACGGGGAGTGGCTG
>Ga0154653_1162_pt3 | contig 10052 bp, 7 predicted proteins | sample Rifle2008BG13ft_FD_116082 | JGI IMG/M metagenome (GOLD analysis project Ga0154653, IMG submission 116082) | Chloroflexi bacterium RBG_13_68_17
CGCCGTGTGCGGCTCTCGCCCGGTTGTCGACCAGGGCTGGCTGCCCGCCAGCCGGCTGGTGGGCAAGTCCGGCAAGCGGGTCAAGCCCAAGATGTATCTCGCCCTTGGGATCAGCGGCGCGCCGGAGCATGTTGAGGCAGTCACGCAAGCCGAAGTGCTGCTCGCGGTGAATACCGACGCGGCCGCGCCGATTTTCAATGTAGCCAGGTATGGTTCGACCCACGACCTATTCGAACTCGTTCCGGCCCTGACTGCAGCCATCCAGAAGGCCAAGGCGGCCTGAGCCGGGGAGCCAGTCGCATGCCGATTCGAGAGACGTTCTGGAACATCCCCCATTGGGCCGAGATCGGCCAATACGTGCTCGCCTTGCTGACGATCGTCGTGTTCGCCTACGGCGTCTTCCGCCGCATCCGGCGCTGGCGGATGGGCCAGCCGGAGCGCATCCGCGGTCCGCTGGGCAGCCGGCTCCGCAGGGTGGTTGAGGAGGTCATCCTCCAACTGCGGACGGCGCGCGAGCCCTATCCGGGGGTCATGCACCTGGCCATTTTCTGGGGCATGGCGGCGCTGCTGCTGGGCACCATCCTGGCCACGGTGGACTGGGACGTCACACGCCTGTTCTTCAACTTCCAATTCCTGGTCGGGAACCCGTATCTGGTCTTCGAGTTCTTCCTCGACATCCTGGGGCTGGCCGCTCTGGTGGGGCTCGGGCTGGCCGCCTATCGGCGGTATGTCCTCCGGCCGTCGCGCCTGCAGGCCGAGCCGCCGCGCCGCGGCCGCTGGGAGGACGGCTACATCCTGGGCATGCTCGGGCTGGTCGTGGTCACCGGATACCTCGTCGAGGGGTTGCGCCTGGCCGTCCTTCAACCTACCTGGGCTGCCTGGTCGCCCGTGGGCAACCTGATCGGCCGGGCCTTGAGCACCGTTGCGGATCCGACGAACCGAGCGCTGCACCTGGGATTGTGGGTGGTGCACGGCCTGGCCGCCTTCACGCTCATTGCCAGCCTTCCCTACACCAAGTTGTTCCACCTCGTTGCCGCCCCATTGAACATCTTCTTCACTTCGAACGGCTCGCAGACCGCCCTCGCCCCCCCGCCTGCCGCGAGCCCGAGCGGCGCCGTCTCGTGGCGCGACTTCACATGGAAGCAGCTGTTGGAGTTCGAAGCTTGTGTGCGCTGCGGCCGCTGCCAGGATCAGTGCCCGGCACATACCAGCGGTCTGCCCCTGTCGCCGCGCGACGTGATCATCAAGCTGGAGACACACCTGTGGGCCAACGGAGGCAGTCGCCAGCTTCATGGCGACGTGATCACGGCTGAAGAGCTGTGGGCGTGCACCTCCTGCCGAGCCTGCGCCCAGGTCTGCCCGGTGTTTACCGACCAGCTGCGAGCCATCATCGACATGCGGCGACACCTGGTCGTCGAGGGCGCCATGGATGCCCGCCTACAAGAAGCTCTGGCGAATCTGGGCCGGTACGGCAACTCCTTCGGCCAGTCGGAGCGGGCCCGGGCGAAGTGGACTCAGGGCATCGAGCCGAAGGTCAAGGACGCGCGCCGGGAGCCGGTGGAGTACCTGTGGTTCGTGGGCGACTACGCCTCTTACAACGCCAACCTGGCCGGGGCGACGCGCAAGACGGAAGAGCTCTTCCGGCGGGCCGGCCTCGACTTCGGCATCCTGTACGAGGCTGAGCGCAACGCCGGCAACGACGCCAGGCGCGCCGGCGAGGAAGGGCTCTTCGAGCTGCTGCGCGAGAAGAACTCAGCGGTGCTGGCGAAGTGCCAGTTCCAGGCGCTCGTCACCACCGACCCGCACACTTACCACGCTCTGAAGAATGAATACCCCGGGCTGTCTGCCGACGGACGCCCGGTTCTGCACGTCGCCGAGCTCCTCGACCGGCTGCTGGCTTCCGGTCGACTGCGACTGACCAAGAGACTCGGTTACACGGTCACCTATCACGATCCCTGCTACCTGGGACGCTACAACGGCATCTACGATGCGCCCCGGCGCGTCATTCGGGCTACGGGCTGCAATCTCGTCGAGATGCCTCGCCACGGCGACCGCTCGTTCTGCTGCGGCGCCGGAGGCGGCCGGATCTGGATGGAAGAGGGCAAGGTCAGCGAACGCCCGAGCGAATCCCGCATTCGCGAGGCGGCGGCCATTGCCGGCGTGCAGAAATTCATCGTCGCCTGCCCCAAGGACGTGACCATGTACCAGGACGCCCTGAAGACGACAGGCGAAGAGGCGCGCATGTCCGTCCTGGATCTGGCCGAACTGGTTCACGAGTCTCTCTGAGACCCGATGGCACACAGGTGGGTGTAAGGAGGCTGGAGACTGGCGAGGGGTCGAGAAGACGGTTGACGGGACTGGGCCCCCGCCTGTAAGGAGTAGGCGACCGCCGAACCGGGTGTGGCCAATGCTTGACGACCGGGCAGAAGCCCCTGCGCAGGCAGCTGCTTCTCCCCTTGGGAGGTACGTGACGCGGTCGATCGCCACGCGGCTGACCTTGAGCTTCCTGCTGGTGATCGTGGTGATCAGCGTCGTGTTCCTGGCCGTCGGGGTTTGGCTCATCGGGAACCGGATCGTCTCGGAGGCGCAGGAGAAGGTCGGCTTCGACTTGAACGCCGCCCGCGAGATCTATCTCTCGCATCTGCGCCACATCAGCGATGTGGTTCGGTTCACAGCGGACCGGTCGCTGCTCATCGATGCGCTGTTCGCCGGTGACGAGGGTTATGCCGCAGCCGAACTGGACGAGGTCAGACAGCGTGAGGGACTGGACGTGCTGACGATCGCCGACAGCCAGGGCTACGTCATCTGGCGCACGACCAATCCGTCGCGGCGCGGCGACAGCCAGCGCCAGGACCAGCTGGTGGCCGAAGTCCTGCGCAGCCGGGAGCCGGTGGCGGCGACGGTGATCGTCTCCGGTGAGGAGCTGCGCCGCGAGTCACCGGGGCTGGCCGAGCGGGCCTATATGCAGTTCATCGACACGCCGATGGCCCGACCCCGGACGGAGACCGAAGAAACGGCAGGCATGATGCTCAGGGCCGCCGCCCCGATTCTGGCCGACGACGGCGACCTGCTCGGGGTGGTCTACGGCGGGGTACTGTTGAACAGATCCTACGACATCGTCGACAAGGTCAAGGAGACCGTCTATCAGAACCTGCAGTACTTGGGGCGGGACATCGGCACGGCGACGATATTCCAGAACGACCTGCGCATATCGACCAACGTGCGCAACGCGGATGGGACGAGAGCCATCGGAACGCGGGTGGCCGAAGAGGTCTACAACCAGGTTGTCCTTCTCGGCCAACCATGGATTGGGCGGGCCTACGTTGTGAACGACTGGTATATCACCGCCTACGAGCCTATCCGTGACCTGCGCGGCACGGTCATCGGAATTCTGTACGTCGGCATCCTCGAGCAGAAGTACGTCGATCTGCGCCGGGAGGCGGCTCTGGTTTTCCTGGCCATCACCCTCCTGGGCATGCTGGTCTCGATGGTCCTATCCTACTTTGTCGCCCGCAGGATTTCCGTCCCCATCCGCAAGCTGGCAACCGCCTCGCGCGAGGTCGCCAAGGGCAACCTCAGCACCAGAGTGACGATTGCCTCAGGGGATGAGCTGGGCGAGCTGGCCGAGACATTTAACGTGATGGCCAACTCGCTTCAGGAGCGCGATCAGCAAATCAAAGAGCTGGCCACCAGGAAGTTGATGGAGTCGGAGCGCCTGGTCCTCATTGGCCAGCTGTCCGCTAACGTCGCCCATGAGCTCAACAACCCGCTACAGGGCATCGTCACCTACTCCCACTTGCTCCTCGAGCGGCTGCCTGCCGGAGACGGCCTGCGCGACCTGGCCCAACGGATCGTGGCCCAGGCCAACCGCTGCCGGGACATCATCCGCGGTCTTCTCGACTTCGCCCGTCAACGCAGGCCCGACAAGACGGTTTGCGACGTGAACGCCGTGCTGCGGGACTGCGTCGCGCTTCTGAAAGACCAGGCCCTATTCCTGAACATCCAGACTGCCGAGCGCCTGCAGGCCGATCTGCCCCGGGCGGTTATCGACCCGGCCCAGATCGAGCGGGTCTTCGTCAACATGATCGTCAACGCCGCCGAGGCGATGGGCTCGGGCGGCCGCCTGACACTGACCACTCGCTACCTGCCCGAACAGGCCGCGATCGAAATCGGTTTCACCGACACCGGGCACGGTATTCCCCCCGAGAACCTGGAACGGATCTTCGATCCGTTCTTTACCACCAAGGACATCGGCACCGGTCTTGGACTGGCCATCAGCTACGGAATCGTCAAGGAGCACCGCGGCACGATCTCCGTCGATAGCGAAGTCGGTAGCGGGACCACATTCAACGTCCGGCTGCCAGTGTCGACAGAGGACCAGGGCTGAAGCGATGGAACCCAGGCCCAGGATCTTGATCATCGATGACGAAGAGGTCGTCCTGGATTCCTGCACGCAGATCCTGGAGGGCAAGGGCTTTGAGCTGGCCACGGCCATGAACGGCGAACAGGGTCTGCGGCTCGTGCGCGAGTTCCATCCCGACCTGGCTTTCGTTGACCTGAAGATGCCGGGACTCTCGGGGTTCGACGTGTTGAACCAGATCCGCGAGCATGATCCGTCACTGGTCGCCGTCGTGATCACCGGCTATTCCACGATCGGTTCGGCCGTCGAGGCGATGAAGAGCGGGGCCTATGATTTCCTGCCCAAGCCCTTCACGCCCGACGAGTTCCGAGTCATCACCCAGCGGGGTCTGGAGAAGCGCCGTCTGGTGCTCGAGACGCTGGCGCTGCGCCAGGAGAGAGACCTGCTGCAGCAGCACTTCGCCGCAATCGTCTCTCACGAGCTGAAGGCCCCGCTGGGCGCGGTCCAGCAGAATCTGTATGCGCTGGGGCAGGAACTCTCGGGGGCGTTCACACCCGAGCAGGAGACCCGCTTCGAACGCATGACGGCTTCCATCGACGTGCTCCTCAAGCTGATCCACAGCTGGCTGCGGGCCTACTCGACCGACCTGGAGGCGATTGCCGATTCCTTCCGCCCCCTGTCGCTGGCGCAGGTCATTCCCAAGGCCGTCGAGAGCGTCGAGCCGCATGCCCGGCGGAAGGACGTCAAGATCGTCACCTCGATCGAGGACGGACTGGCTGCAGTGGACGGCGATGAGGGTACGCTCGTCGAGGCCCTGATCAACCTGCTGGGAAACGCCGTCAAGTTCTCGCGCCTGGGCGGGCAAGTGCGTGTGGAGGCTTCAGCCGCAGACGGCGCGGTCCAGATCGTCGTGATCGACCAGGGCATCGGGATCGCCGCCGAGGATCTGCCTCTGGTGCTCAAGGCGCTGCGCCCGGGCAGGGCCGGCCCTGACGGCGAGCGCGGCAGCGGGCTGGGTCTGGCTATCACGCGCCGGATCGTCGAGGCACACCACGGCACGATCGCGGTCGCCAGCGAGCCGGGCAAGGGAACCACGTTTACGATCCACCTGCCGGGCTCGGGATCGTCCCGGACCAGCCAGGCCACCCCGGACGGAACAGGGGCGACCGACCCCTGAAAGGAGGCTTCGTATGGGTTCGCGCAAGAGATTGCTGATTATCGACGACGACCCCGACTTCGTGGAAGGGATCAAGTCGATCCTGCTCGGGGCCGACTATGAGGTGGAGGCAGCTTATAACCCGAAGGACGGGTTCAAGGCGCTCCAGACGGGCAAGTACGACATGCTGTTGCTGGACATCATGATGGGGCGCGGCGCCGAGGGGGTGATGGTCGCCCGCAAGATCCGCAAGGACCCCAAGCTGCGGGATATGCCGGTGCTGATCATCACCGGCATCCGGGAGCAGATCGCCTTCCTGTTCCCGGGTGGAGCCGTCCACCCTCATTTCGTGGCGGTCGACGAGCTGGTCGAGAAGCCGGTTGAGCCGAAGCTCCTGCTGGAGCGCGTCCACGCGCTGCTCGAGGCGGCCGAGTCCCGTCGCGAGCCGACCGGGTAGGAAACCCGAACCACCCACCACCCGGAAAGCTGCGGCAGACCGGGTGGGACCTGCCAAGGAGATGGTATGGCGTCCAAACCGACATTCAGCGAGGAGATCTCCAATCTCCTGTATGCAGCGCACGGGAACCCCATCCAGACCTGCGTCCAGTGCGGCACCTGCGCGGGCACCTGCCCGGTTGCCCCGTTCATGGACCAAACGCCCCGGCGCCTGATCGGGTTGATCCAGGCAGATATGAAGGCGGAGGTCCTGGCCAGCAATACCTACTGGTTCTGCGCCTCCTGCTACCACTGCACCGTGCGCTGCCCGAAAGGCATCGACATCGCCGGCCTGATGTACGCCCTGAAGCGCTACTCGATGTGGAAAGGCACGTACCGCGAAGGCCTGGTCGGGCCGGTGTTCTCGGAGACGTTCGTCAAGACGATCCTGGCGGGCGGCAGGTCGTACGAGCCGGTGCTGGCGCCCTCCTATATGTTCAGCTTCGGCCTGCGCGAATTCCTTCAGGAGGCCCAGACCGCTACCGGCCTGATGCTGAAGGGCCGCCTGCCCATCCTCCCGCCCCGAATCAAGCGGCTGGAAGGCTTTAAGAGGGTAGTCGACCGGGTCATCCCCAGGGGAGGGGCCTCATGAAGACCTACGCCCTGTTTCCCGGATGCTCGCTGGAGAAGATCGCCCAGAGCTATATGTCATCTGCCCTCGAGACGACGAGCCGTGTCGGGATCACGCTCAAGGAGCTGGAGGACTGGAACTGCTGCGGGGCGACGGCCTACTTCCACGTCGACGAGCTTCTGGCTTACACGTTGTCTGCCCGCAACCTGGCCATGGCCGAGAAAGACGGTCTGGACGTTGTCGCCCCCTGCGCCGCCTGCTTCAAGAACATGTACTTCACCAGCAAGTACTTGAAGGCCGATCCGGACCTGGCCGAGCACATCAACTACGCGCTCGAGCAGGACGGGCTTCAGTTCGCCGGCACCTCCGCAGTGCGCCACTTGCTGGAGGTCTTCGCCGAGGACGTCGACCCTCAGGCGCTGCAGGCCGCGATCACCAACCCGTTGAAGGGCCTGAGGGTCGTCCCGTACTACGGCTGCCAGGTCGTCAGGCCGCGCAAGGATCATGAAAACGTCGAGCAGCCGCAGTTCTTCGAGAGCCTCCTGACAGCCATCGGTGCGACGCCGGTCGATTTCCCCGAAAAGACCCGCTGCTGTGGAGGTTCCCTGGTGATCACCAGCCGCCAGGCCGCCCTGAACCTGGTGCGGGACCTGCTGCAGAGCGCCGTCGACCGGGAGGCGGCGGTCATCGCCACCGCCTGCCCGATGTGCCAGGTGAACCTGGAGTGTTACCAGCAACAAGTCAACCAGGAATTCGGCACGCATCTTTCGGTGCCGGTCATGTACTTCACGCAGATCATCGGCCTGGCCATGGGGGTCACCCCCAAGCGGCTGGGGATCGGCCTCGAGCTGGTTTCCACGACGCCGATCGCTGCATTCGCCGAAGGGCTGGCCGAGAGCGCCAAATGATCTCAGGAGGTGTGCGGCATCCGATGCCGGGGCGGCCGCTGCGGCTCGCACCCAAATCGATCGGCGACCGAAACCGCTGTCTGATTCGCCTGCTGCTCCCCGCCCCGTGCGCGGCCGCGTCCACCGGCCCGGCACGAGGGGCCAGGCGTGGATAGGAGGCCATCTGTGACCAAGAGGGTCGGAGTGTACATCTGCCACTGCGGCAGCAACATCGCCGGCAAGGTCGACGTGGAAGGCCTGGCGCACTGGGCCGGTGAGAACCTGGAGGGGGTTGTCGTCTCGCGCGATTACAAGTTCATGTGTTCCTCCCTCGGCCAAGAGTTGATCGAGGAGGACATCAAGAAGGAAGGTCTGGAGCGGGTCGTCGTCGGCGCCTGCTCGCCCCATCTGCACGAGAAGACCTTTCGGCGGGCGTGCGCCAACGCCGGCCTGAACCCGTACCTGTGCACCATGGCCAGCCTGCGCGAGCAGGTCTCCTGGGTCACCCAGGACAAGGGCCTAGCCGACGCCAAGGCCCGGGCGCTGATCGCCGGCGCGGTCGAGCGCGTCCAACTGCAGGAAGCGCTTCAGCCGACCGAGGTGCCGGTCAACCCGAACACGCTGGTCGTCGGTGGCGGGATCACCGGGATCCAGGCTGCGCTCGAGTTAGCCGACGCCGGGCACCGGGTGCTATTGGTCGAGCGCGAGCCGTCGATCGGCGGGCACATGGCCCAGTTCGACAAGACCTTTCCCACCCTGGATTGCTCGGCCTGCATCCTGACCCCCAAGATGTCGGACATCGGCCAGCACGAGAACATCACCCTTCTGAGCTACGCCGAGGTCGAGGAGGTCAAGGGCTTCGTCGGAAGCTTCACCGCCCGCATCCGCAAGAAGGCCCGCTACGTGCGCGAGGCCGATTGCACCGGCTGCGGCATCTGCATCGAGAAGTGCCCGAAGAAGGTCGTTGACCGGGTCTTCGAGGTCGGCCTGACGACACGCAAGGCCATCTACCGGCCGTTTCCGCAGGCCGTCCCCAAGTACCCGGTGATCGACCGCGAGGCATGCACCTACTTCGAGCGCGGCACCTGCAAGGCCTGCCAGAAGTTCTGCCCGACCAACGCCATCGACTTCGAGCAGAGCGACGAATACCTGGATGTGGACGTGGGCAACATCATCCTGGCGACGGGCTTCGATGCATTCGACGCCACGCGCATGCCCCAGTACGGATACGGCCGGCTGGCCAACGTCTTCACCAGCCTCGAGTTCGAGCGCATGTGCAACGCCGCCGGGCCGACCAACGGCCGCATCCTCCTGCGGGACGGCACGACCGAGCCAAAGTCGATCGTCCTCGTCCACTGCGTCGGCAGCCGGGACCAGAACTACAACCCGTACTGCTCGGCAGTCTGCTGCATGGCGGCGCTGAAGTTCGGTCATCTGGTCATGGAGAAGACCTCGGCCGAAGTGACCTCCTGCTACATCGACCTGCGCACTCCCGCCAAGGGTTACGAGGAGTTCTATGACCGCCTGCTGGAAGAGGGCATGAAGTTCATCCGCGGCAAGGTGGCCGAGGTCACCGACGCCACCCGCCTCCCCGGCGAGGAAGGCAAGCTGATCGTGCAAGTCGAGGATACGCTGTTGGGCAAGCAGCGGCGCATCCCCGTGGATATGGTGGTCCTGATGACCGCCCTCGAGCCGCGCAGCGACGCACGCGAGGTCGGCCTGCGCTTCGGCATCTCCTGCAGCATGGCCGGTTGGTTCACCGAGAGGCACCCGAAGCTCGATCCGGTGGCCACCATGACCGACGGCGTGTTTATCGCCGGCGCCTGCCAGGGGCCGAAGGATATCCCCGCCTCGGTCGCCCAGGGTGCGGCGGCCGCCGCCCGGGTGCTGGGGATGATCACCAAGGGCACCGTCTTGATCGAGCCGGTGGTGGCCACGATCCACGCCGAACACTGCTCCGGCTGCCGCATCTGCAACAACCTGTGCCCGTTCAACGCCATCGAGTACAAGGCCGAGGAGGGCGTCAGCTACATCAACCAGGCTCTGTGCAAGGGCTGCGGCACATGCGTGGCCGCCTGCCCGGCCGGCGCCATCAGCGGGGCACACTTCAGCAACGAGCAGATCCTGGCCGAGATCGCCGGCCTGTTGTACGACGCCGCGCCTGCGAACGGCGTCCACGCGCCGGTGCTCGAGCCGGCAGCCGTCTAGAGGAGGAAGACGAGCATGAGCGACGAACCCTTCGAACCCAAGATCATCGGCTTCCTGTGCAACTGGTGCTCCTACAGGGCTGCCGACCTGGCCGGGACCTCCCGGCTCAAGTACGCGCCCAACGTGCGCAGCCTGCGGGTGATGTGCAGCGGGCGCGTCGATCCGACCTTCGTGCTCAAGGCGCTCTCCCAGGGCGCCGACGGGGTGATGATCGCCGGCTGCCACCCGGGCGAGTGCCATTACATCGAGCAGAACTACAAGACCATGCGCCGTTTCGCCATGCTCCGGCATACGCTGCGGGCGCTGGGCATCGAGGACGAACGCGTCCGCCTGCAGTGGGCCTCGGCCGCCGAGGGGACGGTCCTAGCCGCGGCG
>Ga0154653_1001_pt4 | contig 9975 bp, 13 predicted proteins | sample Rifle2008BG13ft_FD_116082 | JGI IMG/M metagenome (GOLD analysis project Ga0154653, IMG submission 116082) | Chloroflexi bacterium RBG_13_68_17
GGCGCTGGCGGTGCTGCATTTCCTGCCGCGCGAGGAGCTGCCGACGCTGGCGGGCCGCATCGCCGAGAGCCTGCGTCCAGGCGGCCTGGTGATCGCCCGGGTCTTCGTCGAGGAGGCGGCCGGCGAGCAGGCGTGCGCCAGTGGCCCCGCGCCGCCCAGGATAAGAGACGAGCTCGAATTCCGGCCCTTTGTCCCGGGTGAACTGCCCGAGCTCTTCCCGGCTCTCCGTGTTGAGGCGTACGAGGCTTATCGCTGGCTGGCGCCGGAGACGCGTCGCGGCTACCGCTCCGGGGCGTTGCTGGTCGCGCGGCGGCCGGACTCAGGGGGAGTATAATCGCCCCGCTCGCCCTGCTCCGGCGTCCCCCCATGCTCCTCGACTGGCCGCTCGCACTCCTGCCGCTCCTGTTGATCATCGTGTTGATGGCACGCTTCCGCTGGGGGGCGGCGCGCGCCGGGCCGGCCGGATGGCTGGCGGCCGTGGCGGTAGCCGCCTGGCGCTTCGACGCCGGACTGAACGTCCTGGCCGTGGCGCAGGCGCGGGCCTTCTTCCTGGCCATGGATGTCCTGCTGATCGTATGGGCGGCCTTCCTTCTGTATCGGGTCACCGATGAAGCCGGTGCCATCGATACGCTCGGGCGGGCGCTGCCGAGGCTGACGTCCGATCGCGGCATGCAGGCGCTCCTGATCGGCTGGGCCTTCGCCACCTTTCTGCAGGGCGTGGGCGGTTTCGGCATCCCGGTCGTGGTCACTGCCCCGATCCTTTTGGGTCTGGGCTTCTCGCCGCTGGCCGCCGTGCTGGTGCCCTCGGTCGGACACAGCTGGTCGGTGACGTTTGGATCGCTGGCCTCGTCCTTCCAGGCGCTGATTGTCGCCAGTGGGATGCCCGGCGCCGCTCTGGCGCCGGAAAGCGCGGCGCTGCTCGGGCTGGCAGGCATTGCCTGCGGTTGGATGGTGGCCAGGATCGCCGACGGGCCGGGCAGCGGACGCCGTCTCGCCCTGCCCATCCTCATCCTGGGAGTGGTCATGGGGCTGGTCCAGTTCGGCCTGGCGACCAGCGGGCTGTGGAACATCGCCGGATTCGGCGCCGGGCTGGCCGGGCTGGGCGTCGGACTGATCGTGGCCCGCGGCCACCGCGGCGAGCGCTCGTCCGCCTTAGCGCCGGTGCCGGTGCGCGAGATCGGGCTGGCGTTGGTTGGATACGCCGCACTGGTTGCTGTCACGCTTGCCGTGCAGCTCCTCCCCTCGCTGCACGCCGCGCTCGGTGGCCTGGCTATCGGCGCCCACTTGCCGGCCACGGAGACCGGCCGCGGATTCGCCGTCCCGGCTGGGGAGGTCGGCCCGATCATCCTGCTGCGACACGCCGGCGCGGTCCTGACCTATGCGTCGCTTCTGGCTTACGCTGTCTACCGCCGGGCGGGATCGTTCCGCCCCGGCGCGCCGAGGAGGATTCTGGGCAACACCGGGCGCGGCGTGCTGCCGGCGACGATCGGGATTGTCTCGATGGTCGGCCTGGCGGCGGTGATGTCGCAGTCCGGCATGACCGACACGCTGGCGCGGGGCCTGGCCGAGGGGGCGGGGGCGCTCTTCCCGTTGGCCTCACCGTGGATCGGCGCACTGGGCGCCTTCATCACCGGGTCGAACACGAACTCGAATCTGCTGTTCGTCCCGCTGCAGAAGCGCACGGCTGAGATCCTCGGCCTTTCGACAACGGGCATCCTGGCGGCGCAGACCGCCGGCGGTGCGATCGGGTCTGTCGCCGCGCCGACGAAAGTGGTGGTGGGTGTAGGCGGGACCGACGGATCGGTCAACGAGGGCGAGGTCATGCGCCGGCTGCTGCCCTACGTCGGCGCATTGATTGCGGGACTGTCCGCGCTGGTGTGGATATGGCTGAGCCTGACTCGATGAGCGGCGGCGCGAGGGGATCGATGCCCGGCAAGGTGACGGCGCTGCTGTTGATGCTGCTGCCCTCCCTGGGACTGTGCCTGACGCTCACTCGGGGGGAGGCGACGTGGGGCTGGCCGCTGATGGGGCTGGTGGCGGCCGGGATGTTCTTAGCAGTGGCGACTCCGTAGCAGGTCGGGTGCCCCGAATGCGCCTCTCAGCCCATGGGGAGGGCCGGAGGCGGGGTGTACAATCACGACCATGCCTGATGTGCCCGTTCTGCTGACGCTGCCGTTTCCGGAGAAGCTGGTCGAGAGGCTGAAGGCCGTGTCGCCGCGTCTGCGGCTGCACGTCCAGCCGGTGCAGAAGGTCGAGGAGCTCTCGGCCGACCTGCTGGGCGAGATCGAGGTGCTGTACACCCAGCGGGTGTTGCCGGATCCGGAGGCCGTGCCCAACCTGCGATGGATCCAGTTCCACTTTGCCGGCGTCGACCACGCCGAAGGCCATCCGCTGCTGCGATCCAAAGTGCAGGTGACAACACTCAGCGGAGCCGCCATGCCGCAGATGGCCGAGTTCGCGCTGATGTCGATCCTGGCGCTGGGGAGGCGGCTCCCCTGGATCCTGGCGGACAAGGCCAAGAAGCGCTGGGCTGAGGACCGCTTCGAGCGCTTCCGGCCTTTGGAATTGCGCGGCAGCACTGTCGGGCTGGTGGGCTACGGGAGTGTCGGGCGGGAGATCGCCCGACTGTGCAAGGCCTTCGGCGCCCAGGTTCTGGCGGCGAAGCGCGACTTGATGCGGCTGGAGGACGACGGCTACGCGCTGGAAGGCCTGGGCGATCCGCGCGCCGAGCAAGCCGACCGGCTGTATCCACCGCAGGCGCTGGGCTCGATGGTGTCGCTGTGCGACTTCGTCGTCGTGGCGGTGCCGCTGTCGGCCGACACGCGCGGCATGATCGGCAAGACGATCTTCGCCCGGATGAAGCCATCCGCGTTCCTGATCGATGTCTCGCGCGGCGGGGTGGTCGATCACGGCGCGCTGATCGAGGCGCTGAACGAGAAACGGCTGGCCGGCGCGGCGCTGGACGTCTATCCGCTCGAGCCCCTGCCGGAGGGCAGCCCGCTCTGGGACATGCCCGGGGTGATCGTCTCCCCGCACGTGGCCGGGGCCTCGGGCCAGTACTACGAGCGGGCGACCGAGCTGTTCGCCGAAAACCTGCAGCGCTACCTGACCGGACGTCCGCTCTTGAATCGCTACGACCCGGCGCGCGGCTACTGACCTGGCCCTGGAGAACCCGTGGGGGAGGAGGGGAGCCGGCCGTCCCCCAGCCCGCGCGACGGGCGATTCGCCGGGCCGTGGCGCGGAGTGAATCGTTGGCAGTTCCTCAACCAGGACATGAGACAAAGTGATTCGCGGTGTGATTTTTGATCTGGGATCGACGCTGATCCGCTTCGACGGTAACTGGCCGGAAGTGATGGCCGAAAGTCAGGCGATCCTGGCCGAACAGCTCCACCGGGAGGGGTTCGTTCTCGACCGGGAGGCGTTCGCGCAGGAGTTCCGCCGCGAACTGGAAGCCTACTATCTCGAGCGCGAGCACGAATTCGTCGAGATCACGACGGGCTACATTCTGCGCAAAGTGATGGTGCGCTTTGGCTATCCGGCCGTCGACGACGAGACCGTCCGGGGCGCGCTGCAAAGCATGTACGCGGTCAGCGAGGCGCGCTGGCACCCGATGGACGGGGTGCACGGCGTGCTCGGGGAACTGCAAGGCCAAGGCTACCGACTGGGGCTGGTCTCGAACGCCGGTGACGCCGACAACGTGCAGCGGCTGATCGACCGGGCCGAACTGCGGCGTTATTTCGCCCCGATTCTCATCTCGGCCAGCGTGGGACTGCGCAAGCCGAACCCGGTGCTGTTCGAGCGGGTGCTGGAGCAGTGGGGCCTGCCGGCCAAGCAGGTGGTGATGGTGGGTGACATGCTCGGCGCCGACATTCTAGGCGGGCAGAACGCCGGCCTGAGGCAGATCTGGCTGACAGCCGAGGCCGACAACCCTGCCAACCGCGCGCACGCGGGTACAATACACCCCGAAGCGGTCGCGGCCACGTTGGCGGAGATCCCGGCCCTCCTCCGCCGGATGGGGCGGACCGAACCGAAGAACGAAGCCCATGCCTGAGTTCGAGTTCATCTCGGAACACATTCTGCGCCTGGAGTTGCCCTGGAAGGTGGCGGGCCCGTTCACGGTGCCCGTCGCCGTTTGGCTGGTCCGCGATCGGGACGGGTGGTCGCTGGTCGATTCCGGCCCACCGGAGACCGCCGATCAGGTCGTGGCGGCCGTGGCCCGCGCTACCAACGGCCAGGGCCCGGTGCGCATCTTCTTGACTCACGCCCACTACGATCACGCCGGGGGCGTCGGCGCGCTGCGGCAGGCCTGGGATCCGGCGCTCCTCTGCCACCGCGAGGAAGTTCCCATCGTCACCGGGCTCACGGACTACCGACGGCTCCCCTCGCGCAGCGCCGTCTACCGGCTGGGACGTTTCTTCCTGCGTCGGACGCGTTGGTCCTACCCCGTCGGGCGCGAGCTCGAGGGAGGGCTCTCGGTTGGCGGTATGGCGGTCATCCATCTCCCCGGCCACACCGCCGGGCACGTCGGCCTGCTGCACCCGGCCGACCGGGCCATGATCTGCGGCGACGCGGTCATGCACCTGGGCGGGCAGCTCTCGCTGCCGTTCGGGATGTCCACGATTGATCCGCAGGCCGCCCGAGCCTCCGTCCGGCGGCTGGGGGAACTGGACTTCATCCACCTGCTTCCCGGCCACGGCCCGGCCATCCTGGCGCGTGGCCGTGAAGCCATCGAATACTTCCTCAGCCGGATGGAGGGACACCCCGAACCGTCGCGCTGGTAAGGCCCCGGTCCGGGGCGCGGCCTCCGGATGGCCGCTTGCCGGCTGGGTGGCCTCCCTACCGACTTCGGAAGTCCCTTGGACTTCCGAAGTCGGTAGGGATTTCACATTTTGCCGGCGGTGTGGTCATAGGGATTGGAAGGGATAGAGACAGGGATGGACTCCGCCCCGGATTTCGGTGGCCTGATCGACCTACACAGCAGTGAACTGCTGGCTTACCTGACCCGCCTGCTCGACGAGCGGCAGGCCGCCGAGGACTGTCTGCAGGACGTTTACCTGCGGGCGTACCGCGCCTACTCCCGGCTCCCGGCGGAGGCCAACCGTCGAGCGTGGTTGTACCGGATCGCGACCAACGTCGCCCGGACTGCGTGGGGCCGACGAGGGCGCGAGGCAGCCCGGGCGGCTCCGCTGGACGACGAGGCGCGTGATCCGGCAGCCACCGTCGAAGATGGGCTGGAGCGATCGGAGCAGCTGGTGAGGCTGCGTGCGGCCGTGGATGCCCTTCCGCACAAGCAGCGGGCGGCGCTGATCCTGCGCAGATACCAGGGTCTGGCCTACGAGGCTATCGGTCCGATTCTGGGCTGCAGCCCCGAGGCGGCGCGGGCGAACGCGTATCAGGCATTGAAACGGCTGCGCAGCCTGATGGCGGCTGCGCCGGCAGAGGATGGAGGCGAATCATGGTGAGGCAGGATCGGGAGTCGGCGCTCTCGGTTTGGATGGGCGACGCCGAGGGCGCAGCGCCGCTCAATAACCTCCTGCGCGGGTTGGATCGGCTGCTTGCGGCGGAGGCCGATCCTGCGGCAGCCGAGGCGGCTCGCCGACGAGTCCATCAAGCTTTGGACGCTGAAGCGCCGGGGCCGATCTACTACGACAGCCTGTCGACCAGCCCGGTCGGCCCGCTGTACGTGGCCGTGTCGGATCGGGGCGTGCTGGCGCTGGATTTCACCGGGTCGGAGGCCGAGTTTGTCGGCCGTCTGGCGCCGCGGCTGCGGGCCTCGCTGCGGCGCTCGGCGGATAAGGCCGGGGAGGCGCTGGAGCAGCTGCAGGCCTACCTGGCCGGCCGGCGGACCGCCTTCGACCTGCCACTGGACCTGCGCATGACGCGCGAGTTCCAGCGTCAGGTGCTCATGGCGGCACTGAAGATCCCCCGCGGCAGCGTGGCGACCTACGGCCAGATCGCCAGCCGCATCGGTCGGCCGCGCGCGGCGCGTGCCGTCGGCCAGGCGCTCGGACACAACCCGCTGCCGATCATCATCCCCTGTCACCGGGTGCTGGCTTCGGATGGGTCGCTGGGAGGCTATTCGGGCCGCGACGGGGTGCGGACCAAAGCGCGCCTGCTCGAACTGGAGGGTGTGCGGTACGATTGGCATTGGTGACCGGGGTGGTCTCGGGCATACTGGCGGTGAGGGTACAGAGATGAAGCTTCGAGAGTGGGGCGCATTCGGACTGCTCGGTCTGGTCTGGGGCTCATCCTTCCTTTGGATCAAGATCGCGGTTCAGGAGGTGGGCCCGTTCGTGTTGGTAGCATTCCGGCTGCTGTTCGGTCTGGCGGGGCTGGTGGTCGTCGTGCTGGCCCGTCGGCCGCGGCTGCCCGTGGAGCGGCGCGTCTGGCTCATGCTGGGTATCCTCGGGCTGACGAACACCTTCCTCCCCTTCTCGTTGATTTCGTGGGGGGAGCAGTACATCGACTCGGCAGTCGCCTCCATCCTGAACGGGACCGTCCCGCTGTTCACGCTCGTCATCGCTCACCTGGCGCTGCATGACGACCGCATCACGCCGGCGCGCGTGCTCGGCCTGGTGACCGGATTCGTGGGGGTGGTCATCCTAATGATCCGCGACCTTGGCCCGGACGGCTTCCACGGCAATCTACTCGGCCAGGGGGCGGTGCTGCTGGCGGCGGCCTCGTACGGCGGCAGCGCGGTCTTCGCGCGGCGCAACCTGCGCCAGGTCGACTCGATGGCACAGGCTTTCGTGCCCCTGATCGGCGCCGATGCGGCCGCCTGGTTGATGGCGCTCCTGGTGGAATCGCCCATCGCGCTGCCGCGGCTCTCCATCACCTGGCTGGCATTGGCCTGGCTCGGCCTGCTCGGCTCGTGCGCCGCCTACTTGCTGTACTTCTATCTCCTGCACAACATCGGCCCGACCCGTGCCACGACGGTCACCTACGTCTTCCCGGTCGTGGGCGTGATCCTGGGGGTGGCGTTTCTGCATGAAGCGGCCGATTGGCATCTGGTCCTCGGGGCTCTGCTGATCGCGCTCGGCATCGGCGTGGTCAACTGGCGGCCGCGGGCGCAGGCAACGAGGGCGGAAGGAGCCGGGACCCCGTATGCCGGACGAGGGGCGGTCTGAGTTCCTGGCGGGCGTCCGGGCGGAGCTGCCGATCTGCCTGGGCGTTCTGCCCTTCGGCCTGATCTTCGGGGTCGTGGCGATAGGCGCCGGCCTGCCGCCCGGCCTCGGTCTGGCGATGTCCTCGATCGTCTTCGCCGGGTCGGCGCAATTCATGGCCGTGCAGCTCCTGCATGGCGGAGCGTCGGCGCTGATCATCCTGGCCGCCACTTTCGTCATCAATCTGCGCCATCTGCTTTACAGTTTCTCTGTCGCTCCTTATGTGCAACCTCTGCCGGGCCGTTGGAAGTGGCTGCTGGCTTACCTGTTGACCGACGAGGCCTACGCGGTCGTCATCACGCGTTTTCAGAGTCCACCAGTGCCAGGACGGCCGCCCTCCGCCGATCACCGCTTCTTCCTGGGGGCTGGGCTGACGCTGTGGGCCACCTGGCAGCTTAGCACCGCGGCCGGCGTCTTCCTCGGCGCGCAGATCCCGGCGAGCTGGTCGTTGGATTTCGCGCTGAGCCTGACGTTCATCGCGCTGGTGGTCCCCGGGCTGCGTGATGGGCCGACGATCGCCGCCGCGCTGGTGGGCGGGCTAGTTGCCGTGCTGGGGGCCGCCGCGCCGTACCATCTCGGGCTGATCCTGGCCGCGCTGTGCGGCGTCGCCGCCGGGCTGGCGGTCGAGCGCCGCGGCCGGGCGCCCGCGGAGCCGGCGGCGTGAGCGGTTTGTGGTGGCTGGTGGTCGGCATGGGGGCGATCACGTTTGCCCTGCGGCTGCTGCCGATCCTGTTTTCTGACCGGGCCGACCTGCCCCCGATCCTGCGGCGCGGGCTGCGGATGGTGCCGGCGGCCGTCCTTTCGGCGCTGATCGTCCCCGACCTGCTGTTACGCGACGGCCAGGTGGTGGTCAGCGCGGCAAACCCGCGGCTGCTCGCCGGGCTCCTGGCGGCGCTGGTGGCCTGGCGCACGAAGAACATCGCACTGACCCTGATCGCAGGGATGGTCGCCCTGTGGCTTGCTGCCGCGGTGCTCGCTTAGCACGGGACGGCGGCTGCATATCAAGGAGAGAGACATGTTCAAGGAGTTCCGCGATTTCGTCATGCGAGGCAACGTCCTCGATCTGGCTGTGGCCGTGATCATCGGCACCGCTTTCGGCAAGATCATCACCTCCCTGGTGAACGACCTGCTCATGCCGCCCGTCGGTCTGCTGTTGGGTGGGGTCGATTTCGCCAATCTGTTCCTCAACCTGTCGGGCACGCCGTACGCCAGCCTGGCTGAGGCGCAGGCGGCCGGCGCGCCGACCGTGAACTACGGACTGTTTCTGAACACGGTGATCGATTTCGTTATCGTGGCCTTCGTCATCTTCCTGGTCGTGCGCACGGCCAACCGGATGCGCCGGCCGGCGCCGGCGGCTGCGCCGGCGACGCGCGAGTGCCCCCACTGCCTGTCGACGATCCCGCTCAAGGCCACTCGCTGCCCGCAGTGCACGTCGGAACTGAAAGTCGGCTGAGGGCGAAGGCGGAGCCGGCCGGGTTTTACCCGCTGTTTACAGCGATAGCAGGTACAGGCAACAGCCCCGGCCGAGAATGGGTTCATCCTGCGATAGGAATCGGAAGGAGGATGACCATGTGGACTGTGGGACGCAGATGGAGCATCCGGCTGGCCTTCGGCCTGAGCGCGGTGGCGCTGGCCTTCGCCGGATTGGCCTTGGCCCCCGCCGCGGCGTTCGCCGACGAAGGCGACCCGCCGCCGACCCCGCCGGCTTCCGGCGAGCGGGCCGGCGCGCTGTTGGTGCGCTGCCTGCAGCGAGAGAGGGATTGGCTGTCGGCCCAGGCCGGCCATCTCGCCCGGGCTGGCGAGGGGCTGGGCAAGGCGCGGACGTTGATCGACGGGGCCCAGGCGCGCGGGATCGATACCGCCGAGCTGGAAGCCCTGCTGGCGAGCGCCTACGGGCAGCTGGCGGAAGCGCAATCGCAGCACGACTCGGCCGTCTCCATCCTGGCCGCGCACGCCGGCTTCGACGAAAGCGGCGCCGTGGTCGATCGGGAGCGGGCGCGGGCGACTTGCGTGGATGCGCGTCAGCTGCTGCACGACGCCCGCCAGGCGCTGGTCGAGGTGCGCGAGATCGCCATCGAGATGCGGGAACTCGTGCGCGAATGGCGACAGGACCATCGCCCGACTCCGGCCGAAGGCGACTGACGCGCGTCGATGAAAGTGCGGGGGATCGCTCTGATGGTGGTCGTGGACGTGTCGTGATCGACCGGGTGCAGCCAGTGGGGAGGCGGCCTGCGCCTCCCCACCGCCCAGCCGCAGCCCGCGCCGATGGCGGACGCAATCGGCGCCGACGAAGCCATGGGTGCGTTGGGTCAAACCCTCCGGGGCCTGGAGGCCGCATTGACGGATCTGGAATCGATCGATGTTGTGCTCCCCTGATCCGTTCGGGGAGGTTCGCGGCATTCGTATGCCCATCCGAAAGGATGGGCCCGTCGTTTCCGGCGGCCGAGGCGGGCTACGGCGATAGGGGACGAAGGCGCTGCAGGGTAGGGGTGTCGAGGGGACGGCGGCCGTGACCGGGGTAGGTCTGCTCCGGGCGGAGCTCCTGCAGGCGGGCCAGGCTGTGCGGGATCAGGTCCCAATCGACGGCGAAGAAACGCTGGACGTGAGGCCCGCCGGTGGTCGTCACCAAATCGCCGGCGAAGGCCAGCCGGCGTTCCACGATCAGGCAGCTCGAACCGAACGTGTGGCCGGGCGTGTGCAGCACCGACGCCTCCAGGCCGGGATCACCGACGGGGTCGCCGTCCTGTAACTGGATGTCCGGTGGGGTGGCGGGAGCGGGCACGAACCGTTCGACGGCGCGCAATGCAGCCAG
>Ga0154653_1100_pt5 | contig 9869 bp, 9 predicted proteins | sample Rifle2008BG13ft_FD_116082 | JGI IMG/M metagenome (GOLD analysis project Ga0154653, IMG submission 116082) | Chloroflexi bacterium RBG_13_68_17
GTGCGCCGGATCGAATCCATCATGGGCGGGTTGGCAGCCAGCGTGAGAACCCGTTCGGCCGCCCGTGCCTGCGTCGAATCGTCGTCCGCATCACCCGGGACGAGAAACCCGTTCACTCCATCCCGAATCACCTCCGGGTAGCATCCGACCGGGCTCCCGAGGAGGACGCACCCGGCCCGCAGCGCATCGGGGATCGCCAGGGCGCCCGGCTCGCGCCGAGTCTGGAGGTGGATCGAGAACGCCGATCGGAGCAGCTCCTCGGCGAGGCGAGTCTGTCCGACCAGCCCGTGGTCAACCAGCCCATCCTCCGGGTCGGGCCCATCCCCTGTCCCGCCCCACAACCCCGGACCACCGAATACATGGAGCGCAAAGCGAAGATCCCGAGCGCGCAGCCGTCGCAGAACCCCGATGGCGGCCGCGAGCCCCTTCGAAGGGTGGGAGAAGTACACCAGCCGGTGCGGGTCGCGCCGCGGTTTACGCTTCTCGGCCCGGGCGAAGCTCGCCTCGTCGTAGCCGTTGTAGGCGACGAACAACCGCTCGCCGGCGACCCCCCACTCGAGGCGCACGATGCGGCCGATGAAGTTGCTGACGGCGTAGACCGCCTCAGCGCCAAGGGCCTCGAAGCCGGCCGGCCGGTCGGGGCCATGCACCCAGACGATGCGCAAGCGCGCCTGCGCCTCTAGCGCCAGCGCCGGCGTCAGATCGAGCCCCCCGCCCGAGGTCGTCAGGATCACGACGTCGCCCGACAGCCGCGCGACGCCGTCGAGGGGCACGTAGTCCACGCCATCGATGCGCCTCGGCCGAGAGCAGTTCACGACCATCGTGACGCGGTGACCCAGACGCCGCAGCGCCCGGGCCATGCGCACGCGGGCGGTGATCCCGCCGCCGACGCCGGCCTCGTCGGGCGTGCGGCCGTCGTAGACCAGGTGCCGGTCCGGGCAGTAGAGCATCACCCGGTAGCGCGCCGCGCCCTCACCCCGACGCGGCGACATACTGCTCCACCACCTCATGGGCCGGGCCGAGCGCGCGGACGCGTCCCGACTCGAGCCAGACCGCCCGCTGACACAGGTCCATCACCAACGCCGGATCGTGCGAGACAAACAGGATGCAGGCGCCCTGCCGGCGGAACTCATCCATGCGCCCGCGGCAACGCTCCTGGAAGCGCACGTCACCGACGGCCAAGACCTCGTCGATCAGCAGCACCGGCGCCAACCGCGAGGTCGCAACGGCGAAGGCCAGCCGCGCCCCCATCCCGGTCGAGTAGGTACGCAGCGGTGCGTCGATAAACTCCCACAGCTCGGCGAAGTCGACGATGCTGCGGAAACGCGCGTCCAGCTCGCGGCGGGTGTTGCCCAGCAGCGTCCCGTACAGGTAGACGTTCTCACGGCCGGTCAGCTCCGGGTGGAACCCTGCGCCGAGCTCGAGCAGCGGCGCCCGCTCGCCGCGCACAACCACTCGCCCGCGCATGGGATGCAGCACACCGGCGATCGTCTTCAGCAGCGTCGTCTTGCCGGCGCCGTTCGGCCCGACGATTCCAAAGATCTCGCCCCAGCCGACCTCGAAGTCGACCTCTCGCAGGGCCCAGAAGTCGACGTAGGTCAACCGGCCCTGCGCCCAGCGAATGGCGAACTCCTTCAGGCTGGCGTAGCGCTCGTGTGGGACGCGGAAGCAAACGGAGAGATTCTCGACCGAGATTGCGGGAGGTTTCGCGGCCGGGGCTTCGATCCGCTCGGTGGCGGCCGCCTCAAACATGGTAGGCGAACTCCCGCGCCCGGCGCGAGAAGACCCACCATCCGGCCAGGAGCGTGACCAGCGAGATGCCCACAGCGGCCAGGAGCGCATCGGGCCGCGGCGCCTGGCCGTCGTAGACGACCGAGCGGAAGAGGCCGACCAGGTAGGTCATCGGATTCCAGCGCAGCACCGCCTGCACAGCCGGCGGCACCAGGTCGATCGGGTAGATGACCGGCGTCAGATACAGCCATGCCGTCAGCAGGATCTCGTACATCGGCATCACGTCCTGGAAGTAGACCGCCGCGGTCGAGAGGGCGAGCCCGATGCCGAGGGCGAAGCCGGCCAGACACAAGATCGGGATCGGCAGCAGCAAGAACGCCGGCCGGATCGGCCCGCCCACGGCCACGGCGATGATCGCAAACGGCACGAGCGCCAGGAGCAGGTTCACCAGCCCGGTGCCGATGGCCGACACGGCGAAGGCGGACTTGGGCAGGTAGATGCGCCCGATCAACCCCCCGCTCCAAATCAGGTCGCCCATGGCGGCCACCGTCGTCTGCGCGAAGAAGTTCCAGGCCAGCAGTCCGGACAACACATACAGCGCGTACTGCCGCGTCGGGAATCGAAACACGGCCGAGAACACCAGCGTCAGGACGAGCATGGTCAGGAGCGGGTTGATCATCGTCCAGGCCACGCCCAGGATCGAGCGCTTGTAGCGCGCCTTGACGTTGCGCAGGATGAGCTGGGCCACCAGATCGCGGTAGCGCAACAGCGCCAGGAACTCCTCGACGAACGGCGGCGGGCGCCGAGCCGAATCGTAGAGACCGGATTCGCTCACCGAAGCGGAGGTGGTGCTTGGTGGAGGCAGCGCCATCGCGCCGAGTGTAACACAGCCGCCGCGGGCTTCGCGGCGGCGTCAACTTCCTATCCGCGGGTGACGGGTCCGGATCCCCCGCGACAGGGACAGCTGCACTTCCATTGCGCGAGCGGCGGAGCGGAGTTTCAGGCCACTGTGCCGAGGAGATGCAGGTGCCGGTAGAGCTCGACGCCGCTGACCAACGCCAGGCGGCCCTGCGAGTCGTCGGCCAGCTTCTTGCAGGCAGGTGTGAAGTCCGCCGTGGTCACCAGGTACGTCCCGATGCAGTCGCCCCAGTTGTGCATATCCGCCAGGAGCGCGCGGCCCTCGCCCACGCCGACGTCCTTCGCCCCGCGCACGCAGCGCACCAGGAGTCGCTCGACGCCGCTGTCGCTCTCGCGCGTCGCCAGTAGGTCTCCCCCACTCTCGTCCGGGCCGCGCAGGATCTCGGTCTGCGGGGAGCCCCAGGCGCTCATTAGCTTCCCGACCGAGTCGAGCAGCTCTTCCGGCGAAAGCCTGGAGACGTGCTCACGCAAGACCTCGGTCCCCGGCAGCCGCCCGGTCCCGGGCGGGATCGGCGGACCGAGGCGCGGCACTGCGCCCATCTGCGGCACTTCGAGGATCAGCTGCAGCCACTCGTCGAAGGTCAGCCGCTCTTCGAGATCGGAAGGCCGGGTGTCGCTCGGCAGACGGCCGGGGAGCATCTGTCGCTCGGCCAACAGCCGGTACAGCGGCTCCTCGAAGGTGTCGGAGGTCCAGAACTCATAGATGTTGATCCCGGCCGGGCTGGAACCGTCGGGGTGGAACCGGCGTTCGACGCGCCAGCGGACGGCCGGATTCCAGTCGTGGTCGAAGTGCACCACGTAGGTGGCCTCGGACAGCGGGCCGCCCGCCGGGCGCACATCCGCATCGGCCAGCAGCACCTGTCGCTCCCGGTCCTTGCGGAAGAGCGCCATCGCCCTACCCTGCTCATCCTCCGGCATGCCCGAGTCGACGCGGACGGTGCCGAACGGTTGCAGCACCTGGCCGAGGGGATCCAGGCCCTGCTCTTTGAACTGGCTGAGGACGATGACCTTGTTGCCGCCGGCGGCGATCTCTTCGACCAGATCGACCAGGGCGCGCACTTTGGCGCCGTCGAGCGTGTCCGGGGTGAAGTTGCAGGCCTGCTTGAGCCGCGAGGCGGCGTTGGCGATGTGGGTGTACGTCACGGCCGTGCCGAGCTTGGCCAGCCGGTGCCGTTCCTCAGCCAGCTCCTGCTGATAGGCAACCACCTGGGCCGGATCGAGCCTGACCCAGATCTCCTGGCGCGTCTGCGCCGGGAGGTCGCCGGCAAGATCGGCCTTCGTGCGACGCAAGGTGAGCGGCTGATATTGCCGGCGCAGGTCGGGCAAGGTCATGTCCGAACGCTGCCCCTTGGGCTTCGGCTTGAGCAGCGAGAAGACCTGCAGCCACCCGACGGCATGGCGCGGCAGCGCCCCGGCCAACGCCCAGCGTTGATCGGCCTCGATCTTCGCCAGCGCGTCCAGCGGCCGGCTGTCCTTGCGCCGCACGGGCTGCAGCTCGTCCAGCACGACGACGTCGAAAGACCAACCGCCGGCCGGGCCGGCCCCGGATTCGAGTTCGGCGGCCAGGCCGAGGTATTCGCTCAGGTAGACGTGCGCCGGGACCGCCCACGCGCCGGGGCCGTCGCCGCCCGAGGCCCCCAACGCGACGCGCAGGCCGGCCGCCCAGTTGCTCAAATGGGTGACCCAATGCCGCAGGCTGCCTTCCTGGCAGACGACCAGCGCTCGGGCGGCCTTGTTCTCGTGGAAGAGCGCTTGGAGGGCGAGGCATACGGCCACCGTCTTGCCCGTGCCGGTGTCATCGGCCAGCAGGAAGGCCTCGTGCTCCAGCAGCTTCTGGCAGGCCTCGATCTGATAGCGCCGCGGGCCGCGCGGGAAATCGCTGAGCGGGGTGGCCTCGGCCAGGCCGGGAGCGGGCTCGAGGAAGGGGCGGAAGTCGTCGAGCAGATCGGGCTCGCGCAGGGTCTCGAGATGCGCATCGCCCGGCGGGCCGAAGGCGGGCAGGTGCGGCCAGGCGCCCAGCCGCCCGCCGTCGATCTCGCCGGGAGAGAGCGCCTCCAGCGGGCTGGAGAGGCCCTCGAAGTCCTGGACCCGTGCCGACAGCAGCAGCACGACCGGTTCGGTCAGAGGATCGAAGGGCAGCGCCAGAACGCCGGGCGCGGAGAGCGCCGGTTTCCGGGCGACCGTCTCGCCTTCGACCTGAATGACCACCTCATTGCGTTTGGGAAGCGGCGCGGTCAGAACGCTCGGCAGGACAAGGTCTCGGACGGCCGCCACACGCGGTCTGTCGAGGGGGTCAACCGCCTGACCGGCCTTCAGCCTGAGCGGGGACACGTCAGGCCTTCCGCGGTTCGCCGACCTTCAAGTTGTGGGCTTCATCGAGCGCGGTGCGGATACGGATGAACGGCTCCATGATGTTGCGGCCGCGTAGGCGCCGCGGCAGTGCATCGCGGCCGGCCTCGGCTTCCTTCTCGTATCCAGGGAAGGCCTGCAGGACGAACTGCCCGTCGACGGTCGCCCGAGCCCAAAGCACCGGCATCCCGACGCGCGGGCGGAGCTTGAGGAACTCGGCCTCGCGCACCAGGACGAACTCGGGCTTGACCTCGAGCGATTGGAGCAGCGGAATGCCGAGGAGATCGTTGCAGATGTACTCCTGCAGCGTGTCTCCGTAGAGCACTTTCTGGAGACTCGTCGGGCGCACCGCCCCGCTGACGCGGAACTCCAACGGCCGGGTCAGCGCGTCGGTCACCAGGCAGCCGGCCCGCAAGGCAACGCCTTCCTCGAAGGTCGCCAGGTCCAGAAAGGCCAGAATTCTCTCGACAGCGCTGTTGTCAAGCGCGTCCGTCATCGCCTCTCCCTCGCGTGGGAATCCCGCTCGGCCGTCGGGCCAGCGGCCCGGCCTCCTCTGAATCTAGCCCAAAGGGACCAATCCCGCAAGCCGTCCGCTGGTCCGGGACGTGGTGCAATGGTGCCCGTCCGGAGGGAAACCGACGCCTGCGGCCCGCTCCATGTAGACGGGGCCGTCCCATCCGCATTAGTCCGATGAGGTCGGCAGGCCCGGCATCGCCGGGCCGTCCACGCCGAGCCGCTCGGCCAGCGCGGCCCGCATCGCCACCCGATCGTCCCAAGCGTGCTCGGTTTCCCCGAAGCACATCGACTGCTCGTGGCCTTTGCCGCACACGATCACCAGATCTCCGGGCTGCGCGCGTCGCACCGCGAAGCGCAGCGCCTGGCCGCGATCGGGGACGCGCCAGACCGTCTCCCCTTCCACCCCGCCGGCGGCCCGCGCCCCGGCCGCCATCATCTCCAGGATGTCATCCAGGGATTCGGTGCGCGGATCCTCGGCCGTCAGGATCGTCGCGTCGGCCAGCTCGACCGAGGTCGCGGCCATCCGGGCCCGCTTGTCGCGGTCGCGCAGCCCGGCCGCGCCGAAGACGGCGATCACCCGCCCGTCGGTCAGCTCCCGGGCGGTTTCGAGCGCCCGCCGCAGCGCGTTAGGCGTGTGGGCGAAATCGACGATGGCGGTGAACGGTTGGCCGAGCTCGATGCGCTCCATCCGCCCCGGGACGCCCGTCAGCGCGGCGATGCCGCGGGCGGCCACCGCCGGCGCCAGGGCCAGGCCCTCCACCCCGACGCTGAACGCCGCCAGGCAGTTCGACACGTTGAATCCGCCGAGCAGCGCCGAGTGGATTTCCTGCGCGTACCCCGGCCCGCGCGCCGTGAAACGCAGGCCCTTGGCCGAGGCCTGGATGGACTCCGCCCGGAGGTCAGCCTGCGGGTCCAGCCCGTAGGAGATCTGCCGGACGGACGTCTGCTGGCGCAGCAGCTCGTACGAGGCGTCGTCTCGATTGAGGACACCCAACCGCGCCGGCGCGCCCGGCTTGGGCGCGGTATCGGCCAGGCTGGTGAACAGGCGGGCCTTGGCCTCCAGGTAGGCCTCCCAAGTCCCGTGGTAGTCGAGGTGCTCATGCGTGACGTTGGTGACGACGGCGATGTCGAAGTCGCAGGCGGCCACGCGGCGTTGCGCCAGGCCGTGCGAGGTCGCCTCCAGGACGCAGTGGGTCAGCCCGGCCCGCGCCATCTCAGCCAGGTAGCCCTGCACGGCCGGCGCCTCGGGCGTGGTCACATGAAAGCCGGTATCGAGCACCCGCTCGCCGATAACGGCGTTGACCGTGGTGATCATGCCGGCCCGCAGGCCGGCCGCCACGAGAATGCGGTAGATCAGGTTGGCGGTGGTCGTCTTGCCGTCGGTGCCGGTGACGCCGATCATCACCAACCGCCGGGCGGGGAAGCCGTGCCAGGCAGCCGCCAATTGGGCCAGCGCCAGCGGCGAATCGGCGACGCGCAGGTAGGGGATGCCCAGGTCCGCCGGCGGGTCTTCGCCGACCGCCAGCGCCGCCCCGCGACGGGCCGCCTCGCCCAGGAAGCGGTGGCCGTCGGCCGTGCCGCCGCGCACGGCGACGAAGACCGCGCCGGGCTGGACCTGACGCGAGTCGGCCGTGACCCCGGTGACCTCTGCCTCCGGCAAGGCGACCGCGGCCGCCTCGGGGATCTCGCGGACGAGCTGGCTCAGCAGCATGCTCCTCACCCAGCCCAAACACAGCGGACGATGGACCGCGGACGACCGACCGTCGTCCAAGATCCATCGTCCGCGGGTCAAGTCCGACGGTCTACTTCAGCCCGTGGCGCAGCGACTCCAGGCTGCCGGCGACCGAGCCGTCCAGGACGCGCTCGCCGACGCTGACCACCAATCCGCCCAGCAAACGCGGATCGACGCGGAACGTGATCGTCGAGACGGCGCCGATCTTGACGCCCAACTCCTTGCGAATTGCGTTCTGCTCTTCGGCGGTCAGCGGCAACGCGCTGGTCACTTCAGCGCTGCTCCCGCTCAGGTGCTCGCCTTCCAGCATGGCCAGCTTGCCGGCCTTGAGGCCGCTGAAGAACTCGGCGATCAGCGTCCGCTGCCGTTTGTCGTCGAGCGATTCCCGGATCAGCTTCTCGGCCGCGGCGATCGACAGCGCCGCCACCTGCCCGCGCAGCTCGGCCAACGCCTGAGCCTTGATCTGTTCCGCCTCCGCCGCTGCCCCGGTGCGGATCTCGGCCGCTTCCTTCTCGGCCGCGGCCTTGACCTCGCGCGCCACTTCGTCCGCCCGGGTCTGCGCCAGCCGGACGACCTCGTTGGCCTCCTGCTGCGCTTTCAGCAGGACCTGCTGCGCGTCACGCTCGGCGTTGGCGCGCGCCTCCTCCGCATGGCGGGCGTCCTCCAGGCCCTGGGCGATCTTCTCCCGGCGCTGGGCGAGCATGTTGAGGATCGGATGGTAGACCCACGCCCGCAGGATCAGCAGGGCGATGATGAACGATAGGATCTGGACCAGCAGATAGCCCAGGTTGATGCCGAGTGCTTCCAAGGCGCCCTCCTCCCTGTCCCTCGCCGCTATCCGACGAACAGGATGAGCATGGCCACAACCAGGGCGTAGATGGCGACGGCCTCGGCGAAGGCGATCGCCAGAATCATGTTGATCTGGATCGACCCGGCCGCGTCGGGATTGCGGGCGATGCCCTGCACCGCGCCGCTGCCCAGCAGCCCGATGCCCAGCCCGGCGCCGAGCGTACCGACCATCGCCAGCCCGGCCCCCAGGAACTTCAGGCCCGTGACAATGCCGTCCACCAGGATCTGCGCAACCTCTGGGGTCATCTCTACTCCATCCTCCGAATCATGAAGCCGTGTACAGGGGCAGGCTCACGCCCGCCCGGTCGAGTGCGATCAGTGCGCGCCGCTGTGGCTGGCCTCTTGCCCGCCGCCGTGGAGCTGCGTGGCCATGGTCATGAACACCAGCGTCAGCATGCCGAAGACCAGCGCCTGGATCAGGCCAACGAAGAGCTCGAACAGAAGGACGCCCGACGGGACGAAGACCGGCACCAGCGTGCCGATAATCACCATCAGGACGGCCCCGGCGAACAGGTTGCCGAACAACCGGAAGGAGAATGAAATGATCTTGGCGAACTCGGCCACCAGCTCGAGCACTCCGACGAAAATATCCAGGAAGGGGAAGATGGCCTCGAATGGGCCGAGCTGCTCCCGCGTCCACATGCGCCGGAAGCGCCCGAAGTTGAAGAACTTGGTCAGATAGCCGGGGCCGGCCGATTGCAGCCCAATGACCTGCGTCATCACGACCGAGATCAGCGCCAGAGAGACGGTGAAGTTCAGATCGGTCGGCAGGCCGCGCACGAACGGGGCCACGGTGTACAGACGCGCGTCGGCATGCTCGCCGGCCGCGGCGCTTTCCTGCACGATGGCGCTGACCGGCATGTCGCCGATGCGGAACAGCTCACGCGCCGGATAGCCCTCGATCGGAGCGTGGGCTTCATGCAGCCAGCCGATGCTCTCCACACCCGGCAGCAGCTTGGACCAGTTGGCGATCAGCACGACGAAGATGATCGTCGCCGCCCAGGGGAAGATGCGTCGAGCCGCTTTGCCGGCCGTCGATTCGACCAGGTTGTAGAGCGCCTCGATGATCACCTCGATCAGCCCGGCCAGGCCGGTCAACACCGGCTGGCCGCGTCGCACCCCCCGGCGCACCGTCAGGGCGATGGCCAGGATGATCAGGTCGACGATCGCCAGGGCGATCATCGTGTTGGTCAGGTACATCTCACCGATGAGTGGGACGTTGAACGGTCCGGCGATCGCCTCCGGCGCGACCTGCACGTGCGGACGGATCGGCGCATAGGCGCGCACCGAAAACACGCTGACTACGATCAGCGCCACGATCAGCCATCGATGGAAGCCGATCCGCCGTCTAGTCGGCTGCGCGTTCGTCACCTTCGGGTTTCTCCTGCACTGCGGTTCGTTGGCTGGACTGCGTCTGCAGCTTCGGTGCAACCGTGAGCACCAGGCGGAACATCACGAAGAGCGTCACCGGCACGCTCCCCAGGACCAGGATCAATGTAAAAAGCGGCCGGGTGTGGAACTGCCCATCCAGCCACAACCCGGCGACCAGGGCACCCAGGATGATCAGCAGCGTCAGGCAGCCGACCTGGCCGATCACCCCGACCAGAGCCATTTTGAGCGCTTGCTGCGTCCGCCCGGGCTCGGGTGCGCGGCCATCCTGGGTCATGGTTCGCGGATTGTATCACAAGCATAGAGGCCGGTCAATAAGCCGACCACTTATGTCCAGATTTAAGGCGCACATTCCTGCCCTGGACTCCGGAAGCTCTGCTTCCGG
>Ga0154653_1077_pt5 | contig 9758 bp, 10 predicted proteins | sample Rifle2008BG13ft_FD_116082 | JGI IMG/M metagenome (GOLD analysis project Ga0154653, IMG submission 116082) | Chloroflexi bacterium RBG_13_68_17
ACCACGATCGAATCCATTTACGCGCGGGAAGTGCTCGATTCGCGCGGCAATCCGACCGTCGAGGTCGAGGTCAGCCTGTTCGACGGCAGCTGGGGGCGCGCGATCGTGCCGTCGGGCGCGTCGACGGGGGTGCATGAGGCTCTGGAGTTGAGGGACGGGGACAAAGCGCGCTACGCGGGCAAGGGCGTCACCCGGGCGGTGGAGAACGTCAATACGACAGTGGCGGAGGCGCTGCTGGGGTGGGAGGCGACCGATCAGCGGGGCATCGATGCGGCCATGATCGAGATCGACGGGACGCCCAACAAATCCCGCCTCGGTGCGAACGCGATCCTGGGCGTCAGCCTGGCGGTTGCGCGCGCGGCCGCGAGCGCACTCGAGCTCCCGCTGTATCGCTATCTGGGAGGCGTCAACGCCCACGTGCTGCCGGTGCCGATGATGAACATTCTCAACGGGGGGGCGCACACCGGCTGGCAGTCGACGGACGCGCAGGAGTTCATGGTCATGCCCCTCGGGGCGAACACCTTCGCCGAAGGACTGCGCTGGGGAGCGGAGATCTATCATGCATTGCGGGGTGTCCTCAAGGCCAAGGGCTACACTGCGCTGGTCGGTGATGAGGGGGGCTACGCGCCGGCGCTGAAGGCGAACGCCGAGGCGGTCGAGGTCATCCTGGAGGCGATAGAGAAGGCCGGCTACAAGGCGGGGGAGCAGGTCGGGATCGCGTTGGACCCGGCCGCCTCCGAACTGTGGGACGGGGATAAGAAGCGTTACGTCCTGCGCCGCGAGGGCAAGGAGCTCACCGGGGAGCAGATGGTGGCCTACTGGAAGTCATGGGTCAATCAATATCCCATCGTCTCCATCGAGGATGGCCTGGCGGAAGACGATTGGGCCTCCTGGAAGCTGATGACTCAGGAGCTGGGCGGGACGGTGCAGATTGTGGGCGACGATCTCCTGGTCACCAACCCCGAGCGGGTGAGCAAGGGGATCCGGGAGCGGGCCTGTAACGCACTGCTGGTCAAGCTCAACCAGATTGGCACACTGACCGAGACGATCGAGGCGGTCGAGCTCTGCCAGCGGGCCGGGTGGCGCGCAGTGACGTCGCACCGCTCGGGGGAGACCGAAGACAGCACCATCGCCGATCTCTCCGTCGGCCTGAACACCGGCCAGATCAAGACCGGCGCCCCGGCCCGGTCCGACCGCGTGGCGAAGTTCAATCAACTGCTCCGCATCGAAGATGAGCTGGCCGACATTGGGCGCTACGCAGGTTGGTCGGCGATCCGGCGGGCGTAAGCAGCCCTGCATCTGGCAACAAGCAGGCCGAGGGCGAGCGTCCTCGGCCTGCTGATTCCCGTCCCAGGCAGTCCTCAGTTCGTCAGTCGGAGATCGGGGCGGGCTCCTCGGCCGCAGACGGTTCGCCCCGGGCTCCGGGCACGGGCGTCCCGCAGAAGGCGCACACCTTCCAGGGCAGTTCCATCATCTTGCCGCAAGCCAGGCAGGGTTTGCGCAGCTTGGTCAGGCAGGCAGGACAGACCTGCCAGTCGCGCCGGACCCGCGCGCTGCATCCCGGACAGACCGGCCGGTCTTCGATCTCGCTCAGCAGGGCTTCCTCCTCCAGGGTTCGCTGGTACTCCTCATCCAGGCTGCGCGGCGGGCGCAGGATCAGGTAGATGAGAACCCCGGGGACGTTGAGCGCGGCCACGAGCAGCGCCGCCAGGATGTGGACCAGACGGTCGTGCGTCCGGGCGCGCGCGTCGCGATAGGTCCAGAAGACCAGCCCGAGCCAGAGTGCGGCGGCGAATGCGCCCAGGACGGCGGTCAGGTATAGGAGCCATCCGTGCAAGGAGCTAAGATCAAGGACCGGTATCATCGCGCCTCCTGGCGTCTGGGATTCTAGCACGCGTGCCCGGCCGGCGCCCTTCGGCGCCGGCCGGGCGAGGGACTTGCACGGGGGCCCAGGCGCGCCGAACCGGGCTCGCGTTGACATGCCCCGGACGCTGCTGTATAGTCCGGTCGCCTGCCTGCGGCGCGGCCGCAGGCGGCCGGGGTGGCGGCATGGGGGACAGACGGACGCCCGCAACGCGCGACCGGATCAAGGACTGGAACCGTGACGAGCGGCCGCGCGAACGGCTGGCCCGGCAGGGGGCGGCCTCACTCAGCGACGCGGAGCTGGTGGCGATCCTACTGCGTACAGGCGTCGAAGGCCGGAACGCCGTTCAGCTGGCGCGGGACCTTCTGCATGAGATCGGTGAGTTGGACGGCCTGCATCGGGCTTCGTACGAGGATCTCCGCCAGCGCAGCGGCGTCGGTCCGGCCAAGGCGGCGCAGCTGAAAGCCGCCATCGAGATCGGGCGGCGGTTGGCCGTGGCCGAGTCCCCCGCCAGGCCCGTGGTCCAGTCGCCTGAAGATGCCGCCGGCCTGCTCCTGTATGAGATGGGCGTGTTGGAGCGCGAACATTTGCGCGTGCTCCTGCTGGACACCCGCAATCGCCTGATCCGCGCCGCCGAGGTGTATCAAGGTTCGCTGAACGCCTCGGCGATTCGCGTGGCCGAGGTCTTCCGTGATGCGGTCCAGGCCAACGCCGCGGCCGTGATCATCGCCCACAACCATCCCAGCGGCGATCCGTCGCCGAGTCCGGAGGATGTGGCTGTGACGCGCGCGCTGGTCGAGGCCGGGCGCTTGCTGGACATCGAGGTCCTCGATCACCTGGTGATCGGCAAGAACCGGTTCACATCGATGAAGGCCAAGGGGCTCGGCTTCGGCTGATAGCGGGCGTGGAGGAACCATGTCCTTTCAGATCATTCTGCTGCCGCAGCGAGACTACTGGTCCTGGGTCCGGGCGTGCAAGGAATACGTACTGACGTTCGGTGCGAACCTGACCCCGGATCCGAACACGGCAGCAGGCTATATGGCGCCGCGGCAGGTGGTGACGATCGCGCGACTCGCCGATGGGTATCCGGCCCAGGGCGATATCGTCGCCTGGTTTCACAGCCAGCATGCGGGAGTCCGGCTGGATGTGATCGAGGCTGAGAACGCGCAGGCGCTGGAGGAGGAACTCGGGCAGCGCGTTCGCGAGCAGGACCGCTACGGGCAGCTTCGGCGGCCGTTCGTGCTGCAGTGGCCCACCGATTACCCGGTCGTCACGCAGCGCTTCGGGGCCAACCCGCGCATCTACGCTCGTTACGGAATGCCCGGGCACGAAGGCCTCGACATCCGCGCGTTGACCAACACTAACATCTACGCTTGCGCCGATGGAACGGTGTACGAGGTCCATACCGACCCACGCGACCACGCCTATGGCATTCACATCCGCATTCAGCACCGGGATGGGTACAAGACCATCTACGCCCACCTGGCTCGCGCCTTGGTGGACGTCGGCGATGGTGTGCAGGCGGGCCAGATCATCGCCAAGGCCGACTCGACCGGGAATTCCTCGGCCGCGCACCTGCACATGAGTCTGAAGCGCGACGGGGCCACCGAGCGCGGTGAGACCAATTATCCCAAGGACATTCTCGACCCGACGCCTTTCATGATTTGGCCCGAGGGCGCGGCGAGGCCGGCAGCGCACGGGCTGGCCTGGGCGGCGGGCAAGTGCCTGGTGGGGGCACATGCGCGCATCGGCGCGCCGATGAGCGAGGCCGACGTGGCGCTGGTCTCCGCCGCCCGGCTGGAAGCGCTGTGCATCTGGCAGCACGAGCGCCGCGAGACGATTGAGCGACTGCGAAGCCTGCACCCGGCGCTGCTGCTGGCCAGCCGGCTGACGTCCGATTTCGCCGGCGCGGCCGTCGGCGCAGAGGAGTTCGTGGCGCAGGTCGATCCGGATCTGGGGCGCCTGTTTCGCCTGGGGATCCGTCACTTCGAGGTGCACGCCTCGCCCAACTTGCAGACGGAAGGCTGGCAGCGATCCTGGCAGGGGGGCAGAGAATTCGCCGGCTGGTACAGGGGCGTGTTGGAGTCGTTGCGCCGCCTGTACCCCGAGGCGAAGTTCGGTTTTCCGGGACTCTCCCCCGGCGAATCCGTATCGGGTCAGCGGGGCGACGCCCTGCAGTTCCTACAGGACGCGGACGATGCCGCGCAGGCAGCTGATTGGATCGGCGTGTGCTGCTACTGGACCGACGACTCGGAGCTGAACGGACTGCGTGGCGGCCGGATGGTTGAAGAGTATCGACTGCGGTATCCGGATCGACTGCTGTTTGTGACCGAGTTCGGGAACCCCGCCGCGGATGTCAGCCGGGCGGAGAAGGGCCGACAGTACGTGGAGTACTATCGCGCACTGCGCAACCTTCCCGGGATTGGCGCCGCCTTCGGGTTCGCGCTGTCGTCGCCGGCCGGCTACACCTCGCTGGCCTGGCGCGCGGAGACGGGCGGGGAGAGCGAGATCGCCGGCGCGATCGCCGGGCGGGCCTTTTAGGCGGCGAAACGCCCGGAAAGTCGGGGGAGGGACGGCTGTGCCCTTCCGAAGGGACAAAGGATCGGGTCCCGCCGTCAGGGCCGCCGGACGCGGAAGTCCTCGAACTCACCCGAGGCAGTCTCCCAGCGGACGGCAACGTCGGTAACCCGGGCGCCGCTTGGGCCGTCGGCTAAGGCTGCCAGCAGTCCGTCGAGCGCCGGGCGAGCGCCCTCCGCAACCGCTTCGACCGTGCCGTCGGGCAGGTTGCGGACCCATCCGCGCACACCCTGCCGATGCGCCTCCTCAACGACAAAGAAGCGATAGCCCACGCCGTGGACCCGGCCGTGGATGATCACGTGGACGCGCTGGCTTGCCTCGGGCATGGTTCCGCTCGCGACTACCAGGCGACGGGCACCGTCCGCAACCGGTATTCCCGATCGCGGTAGGCGATCTGGTGTTTGGCCCGGCCGTGTTCCCACAGGCGGGCCGTGATGCGCACATCCTCTTCGCAGTAGTCGAGCACCTTGGCGATCTCCCCCTGGCGGTACCAGGCGACGGCAGCCAGACCATCCGCGGATTTCTGTGTCCCGAGCGTGGCGGCGGCCACATTGTCGAGTGAGACACGGAACCCCAGCCTCCGCATCAGATGTTCGAGCATGTCCGTGGTCTGCGCGGGCTCCAGCCGCTCCGGTTCGAATCCATAGGGCCGGAGGACCGTGTAGTCGAAGCGGAGCACGTTATACCCGACGATGTGGCCGGCGCCATGGAGCTGGGCGACCAGGCGCTCGGCATCGCTCTCGGCGTAGCGGTGGAACAGGCCGGTGCCGATATCGAGCACGACCGCCGCGGCCAAGCCGAGGCGATCGACGTGCTCCCAACCGCCGACCTCGTGGGCCAGGCGCTGGGTCTCGACATCCAGGACCAGGGTCGGCAGGGTCACGAATCGCCGCGTGCGCCCGGCGCGCGCAGGGCATACAGCCGGAGCGCGCCGGCCGCGACGAGGAGGAGGAGGATGGGCACGAGGAGCGCCAACCAGGGAGCGAGGGCGGCGGCGCGGGAGGGGCTGCCCGCGTTGCCCAATGCGGATCGCTGCCATTCCTCGAAAAGCTGATCCGGGGCGCGGCGGTAGACACGCTCGAGCGCGCCCAGGCAGGAGGCGCCTTCGGCGTGCGCGTCAAGCAGGGCCGCCATGCTGCCGGAGCCGTAGACGTCACGGAGGTACTGAACGAGGGAGGCGCTCTGGGCGTAAGCGAGCAGTGCCTGGTCCGCGGAGACGGGGAACGCCGAGCACAGGCTGGCGATCGGCAGGAGGGAGTCGGCATGTGCGGCCTGCTCGAGGGCCAGGCGCTGGGCCGCATCGGGGGACGGCTCCTGGAGCGTGGCCAACCCCTCCCCGAGCCAGGCGGGCAGGCTGGCGTACGCCTCGCCCAGTCGCTGGGCGAGCACGACGTGGGTGAGTTCGTGCGGCAGGCTGCGTTCCAGATCGGCGAGGTTCTGCGGGCCGAATGCGAGCAGGACGACCCCGAGGGTCGGCTCGGCGTGCGCGCCCGACCATGTTCTGCCCGCAAGCTGCAAGCCGGTTTGGAGGTCGGCCTGGCTCGGGTAGATGTAGATACGCAGCGCGGGAGGGGCAGGCGAGGCCAGATCGCGCTCCAGCTCTTCAAGGGTGAGAACGGCCAGATCCAGGGCTTGCTGCCCGAAGGACGTGTCGCCGGAGGCCCAAGATAGCGTCACGGGGAGCGATCGCAGGGCCTGCCAGGCAAAGCGGTTGTCTTCGTAGAGGAATGTAGCCGGGACGGTGGTCGAGGATTGGCCGTCGGCGAGGTCGACCTGCCACCAATACTCGACGGCCGCGAACGGAATCAGGGGGCGAGCGCGCAAGTCCTGGGAGGCGGTGGCCGTGGCCGGCGGGCCGGCCGAGAGCTCGGAAAGGAGGACGACCGTCTCGGGCGCGCCGACTGCCCGATAGAACAGAGACGCGCGTGCGACAGGCGCGGCGGCGGTGATTTTGGCTCGGAAGGCCAGCGCTGCCCCGAAGGTGTATTCCACGCTCGTGGTGACGTCAATGGGCTGGGTTTGTGCTGCCGCCGGGAGCGTCTGCAGCAACAGGAAGAAGACGAGCGCCAGCCGAGGCGACCGGAAGCTCATGTCGACAGGACCATCAGCAGGGGCGTAAGCGTCAGCGGGCTGAGGAGTGTTGTCAGCAGGACGGCGTTCCCGACGAAATCGGCATCGGTGTCGAACTCCGTTGCGATGATGGAGGAAAGCAATGCGGTAGGCATGCTGGCCTCGAGGATTCCGGCCCGGCGGGCGACACCGGACAGTCCGAAGGCCGGCGCCAGGAGCCAGGCCAGAATGGCCGGGACGATCAGGCGTAGGAGAGCAGCCGCGACCAGCGGGGTCCATCGCACAGGTCGGACCGATCGGGACAGCTGCATGCCGAGCTGAAGGAGCATGAGCGGGATGGCGGCCGAGGCGAGGAGGTCAATCGGACGCGAAAACGCCAGAGGCATCTCCCATTGGAGGAGACGCAGCCCAGCGGCGAGCAGGATGGCGTACAGGGCCGGGACGCGCAGCAGACCGACGAGCGAACGGCCAAGCGATTCCCGTCCGGCGCGCGCGACGAAGATCCCCAAAGAGTTGTTGAGCAGCGAGCTGGTCACGTAGAACAAGCTGGCCAACGCGAGGCCGGCCTCACCGAAGGCGAGCCGGTTGAGGGACAGGCCGTAATTGCCGCTGTTCATGAACGCCGTGGCCAGAACCAAACCGGAGAGCGCCAGCGGTTCAAGGCGCAGCGCCTTGCCGATCAGGAAGGCCAGCAGGGCGATGATGCCGACGATGGCCGCGGCGAAGGCAACCATACGCAGCATCTCGGCTGGGCCGACATCGGTCCGGTAAAGAAGCTGGAAGATCATCGCCGGGATGCAGACGTAGAGGGTCAGGCGCGAGAGGGAGCGGACGTCAAAGGAAAGGATGCGTTGGAGCAGAAAGCCGGTAGCGGCGACGATCAGGATCGGCAGCAGGTTCTCACTGAAGATACGAATGAGGGTGGTCAATGCTCGTCGTCCACGTCATCGTCGAAGTCGAGCATGAGGAAATCGCGGGTGCCGTCTACGAACGCCAGGTTCTCGAGGGCCTCCTCCAGGAGTGCGACCTCGTCCTGCGGCGGCTTGCGGCGGAGAAGGCTCTGCAATGCGCGTTCGGCCTGTTGGCCGCCGAGTTCTCCCAACGACCAGATCGAGGCGCGCCGGACATCTTCGCTGACATCTTCCAGAAGCTCGACCAGCGTCGGGACCGCCGCTCGCAGGTCGAGTTCGCCTGCCGCCCGGGCCGCCACCAGGCGAAGTAGGGGCGCAGGGCTGGCGAGCTCGGCGGTCACCGCTGGGCCCCAGGTGGCGTTCGCGGAGCGGCCCATGGCCACCAACGCCGAGTGGACCTGGCGCTCCTCGCCCGTTCGATAGGCGGCCTCGATCAAAGCCGGAACCTCCGGACGTGAGGAGAAGCCCAGGGCCTCGAGGCCGGCCAGCCGCACGGCAGACTCCGAGTCGTGGCAAGCCGCGTGCAGCAGACGCTCCTCGGCCACACGTCGCTGGCCCTCGGGGACGCGCTGGACTTCGCCCAGGAAGACAAACTGGCCCAGCGCCGAAGCGGCCGCTTCGCGGACCGAGGGATCCGTGTCGGCGCTGAGCGCCTCGCTCAGCGGTACGACCAGCGCCGGGTCCTCACACTCCCACAGGTTGCCGATGGCCTGACGTCGGACTTCGGGGGCGGGGTCGGTCAACGCGAAACGGCTGACTTTCTCGAAAGTAAGCTCGATCCGATCATCCCCAAGCCGGCGCAATTGGGTCAGGAGCGTGAGCCTGCGTTCTGCGCTCAGGTTTGGCCAGGCCTGCTTGAGATCGCGCAGGCCGTCGGCGTCCAGATCGGAGAGCAGTGTAAGCCGGTCGGCCGTCGTGAGGTCTGGAGCGTGTTGGAGGTCGCGGAGAAGATCGGTGAGTTGCTGCGTCACAGCGACCCTCGTCAGCGCGGCAGTGCGATGGGATTGACGAAGTCCTGGATCGTGATGTAGACGAGGAGCACCAGCAGGACTGCGAACCCGACGGTGTGTGCCAACCCCTCGAAACGGGGCGCAACGCGGCGACGGAACAGCGCCTCGATCAGCAAGAAGACCAGGCGGCCGCCGTCCAGCGCCGGGATCGGGAGCAGGTTGGCGATGCCGAGGCCGACGCTGATCACACCGATGAGCTGCAGCGTGATGAACGGGCGCTGTGTCGCCTGATCGACGGCGTTGGCCCAGGAGAGCATGTCGTAGATGCCCTTGAGGCCGCTGACTCGGGCTTCATCCGGCGAAACCTGACCCTGAGCCAGCAGGAACGGAAGGCGGAGAGTCAAGGCGACTTGAGAGGCGGTAGCCTCAGCGCCCAGGGAGACCGCCTCGCCCAAGCCGACCGGGCGGGTCGGGTTGCCGAGCAGCACACCGATCGGCCCCTCGCCGTCGGGCGGCGTCCGGCGGGGCACAAGCTGCAGTTGGAGTTCCTGCCCTTCGCGCAGAACCGTCAGGTCCGTGAGGATGCCTCGGCGGGCGGAGATGGCATCCTGCATGGCCGAGAAACCATTGATGGGGACGTTATCGACGGCCGCGAGGATGTCCCCCGAAAGCAGCCCGGCCGATTCTGCCGGCGAGCCGGGCAGCACGCTGGTCACGACGACGCGTTCGAGGTCGGGGGCAGCGAAGCGAAACGCGGCTGTGAAGGCCAGGAAGCCGATGAGCATGTTGGAGAACGGGCCGGCCAAGAGCACGAGCGCACGCGTACGCTTGCTCGAGGTGGCGAATCCGCCTGGGACATTCGGATCGTCCTCGCCGCTCAGTCGGACGAAACCCCCGAAGGGGATGAGGTTCAGGCTGAAGCGCGTGCCCCCAGCGTGGAACAGCGTCGTCAGGCGGGGAGGAAATCCGAATCCGAATTCGTCTACGGCCACGTGGCGCGCTTTGGCGACCAGGAAATGGCCCAATTCGTGCGCCAGGATCAGCCCACCGGCGACGAGGAAGAACAGGAGAAGATCATTCATAGGCGACAACCCTCACGATACCAACACATGATGGAGGATTATAACATTCAGGGCTTCTTGGCCGTCTGCGTTTTCGCACTTCGGCCCACAAGCTCGAGCTTCTCCCCGCGCCCGAGGTTGCCTCCGGGGCTCGCTAGACGAGCACGGCTGGCCCGCCGGGATGGGCGAGGAGGAGTTGCCTGACGCCGACGACCGCGCGCAAACGTTCGGCGACTGCGGCATGCGCCTCGACCGGAGTCAGACAATGAACGTTCGGCCCGGCGTCGATCGTGTAGAACACGGGGACGCCCGAGCGGCGGAGCTC
>Ga0154653_1160_pt5 | contig 9735 bp, 9 predicted proteins | sample Rifle2008BG13ft_FD_116082 | JGI IMG/M metagenome (GOLD analysis project Ga0154653, IMG submission 116082) | Chloroflexi bacterium RBG_13_68_17
CTCGTCACTGAAGGCAAAGACCTTGTTGTGAGGGGGAAGGGGTTCCTCATAGAAGAACCTGGGCAATCGATCGTCCTGGCGTGTGAAGCCCGCCCTTCTGTTGAAGTCCTTCTCCGCCTTCAGAATCCGGATCCCCATGCCGTGCGGGAAGTCGTCGGGCCCAAGCCGTTTGCCCGACTTGGCCTCGATCACTTTGCGGAAAGCCTCGGCCCCTTCGGGGCTCAGCATGGCCACGCTGGCCATGAAGCACTGTCCCATGCAGTCAAACGCGGCCATCGCGATCTGAAGGAAGCGAGAGGTTGGGATCTGGCCCTCCGGGCTCAACGGATCGAGCTTGTGCTCCAGGTATGCCCCGACGATATTGCCCGCCGTGTGATCGGCACCCATGGGAGAAGTAGCGTAGGTAACTCCATGGCCCAGCATCGCCCTCGGGTCGTACGCGGCGATGCTCTGGCCCTTGACCACCGGAACGCGGTCGTGGTTGAAGTGCTTGCCCACTGCCGCAGGGCCATTCCCAAGGACCTTTCCGAATTCCGTCCCCTTTTCGATTTCTTCCACCATTTCGATGATCGCCTTGCCATCCCCAAACTGCCGGTAGCCCGCATCCATGGCAACGGCAACGGCCACGCCCGTACTCATGGTGTCAACGCCGATCTCATCGCACAGACGGTCCAGTCGGGCAATCGTGTCCAGGTCGGCAGTCCCAGTCATCCCGCCCATCGCCCAGATCGTTTCATACTCAAGGGAACTGGTCACATACTTCCCCTCGGCGTCCACGAACTCGTTGGAGCAGTGGATGGCGCACTGGTTGCAGCCCATGTGCGTCGTCTTGCCGCCCCGCTCCTGGATGAGCTGTGCCATGGCCTCACCGCTGATCTTCTCCCAACCGTCCAGAACGCCCTTCCGGGCGTTGTAGCTCGGGAAGGCGCCCAGGGAGTTGACGGGAGCGACGAGGGCCGCAGTGCCGAGTTTCGGCATCACCTCGGCGCTCATGTGATCCTGCTGCACCAACCCGACCACGGCCTTGATCGCTTCTTTGAAGGCCTTGGGGTCGGCAATGGCGTCCGCGCTCTTCCCGCGCTGGTCCACCACCAGAGCCTTCAGGCCCTTGGCTCCCATCACCGCCCCCATGCCTCCTCGGCCTGCGGCGCGGCATGGACGGCCATCGACGTCGGAAGACTGTATGGAGGCCACCGCCAGCCTGAGCTCTCCGGCCGGCCCGATGCAGAACACCGAGCTCTCCTCCCCGTAGGTCTTCAGCATTCTCTCGACCAGATTGTAGGTCCGCATTCCCCGGTATTCCTGGGCCGGGACCAGGCTGGCTTCCCCATTCTGGTCAATCCTGAGAAGGCTGAGTTCGCCTGCCGGCGCCTGCCCCTCGACAATGACAGCCGAGATCCCCAGGCGGGCCAGAGCCGTCGCTACGGTTCCCCCCGCGTTGCTCTCTTTGATCGTCCCTGTCAGCGGGCTTTTCGCCCCAACGGAGATCCGGCTGGTATTCGGCAGAGGTGTGCCGGTCAGAAAGCCAGGGGCAAAGATGAGCTTGTTCTCCGGCCCCAGGGGATCGCACTGTGGCGGCACCTCGGCGTTCACCATGATGGATGTGAGGCCCCTGCCCCCAAGCCGTGCGTACTCCGCAGACCCCTCCTCAACTCGGATGGATCCGTTGCTCATGTTCACCCGGATGAAACGCATGTCGCCCTCCCTTCACCGATGGCCAAGGAGCATGGGCACCCGGCGGGCTTCGACCGATCCGCCCTGGTAGGCATCCGCGAGCATTTGAGTGCGGACGTGTAGTCTTGGCGGGCCTGTTCCCTCCTACATCCGCAGGACCGGCTTCATCACGCGTCCCTTCTCCATATCTTCCACGGCCCGGTTGATCTCGTCGAACGGATAGAAGCTGATCATCCGGTCAAAGGGGAACCGGCCTTGGGAGTGCAATTCGATGAGTCTGGGGATGAACAGCTCTGGGATGGCGTCGCCTCCGAGGATCCCTGTGACGGTCCGGGCGTTCATGATGAGATCCATGTTCAGGGCGACCTCTGTGCCTGGCGGCACGACCCCGGTCAGTCCGCAAACCCCGAGGCGCGGAAGAACATCCACGGCCTGCCGAAGCACCTTGGGATTCCCGACGCACTCCAGGCTGAACTGCGCACCTCCACCGGTGATGTCCAGGATCGCCTCAACCGGGTCCGTCTCAGCGGCGTTGACGGTATGGGTGGCCCCCAATTCCTTGGCCATCTTCAGGCGGTTCGAATGGACATCCACAGCGACAATGGTGGTGCAACCGCACACAACCGCGGCGAGAACGGCACTCATGCCCACGTTGCCGACCCCAAACACTGCGATGGATGTCCCCGGCCCTGGATGAAGCGAGTTCATGACTGCGCCGGCGCCGGTCATCACACCGCATCCCAACGGGGCAAGGGTCTCCAGCGAGATGTCCTCCCGCACCTTGATGACATTCCGTTCGTTGGCCAGGGCGAAGTCGGCGAAGGAAGACTGACAGAAGAAGGAACCGTGAATGACCTGATCGCCCTTATGCAAGGTCGGGGTGCCATCCGGACGGGAGCCGTGGAAGTTGTGCAGGAAGAAGTTCAAACAGGAGAGCTCCTTGCCCGACTTGCATGAACTGCATGTCCCGCAGTAGTCCCAGGCCAATACCACATGATCGCCCTGTTTTACCTTTGTCACCCGCGCCCCCACCCGTTCGACCACGCCGGCCGCTTCGTGGCCGAAAACGCTCGGCGGGGGCGGAATCGGCACGTGCATGTCCCGGCCGGCCAGATCCGTATGGCAGATGCCTGCCGCCGCGATCCGGACCACGACCTCATCGTCGTTCGGATCACTGAGCTCCAGTCGCTCGATGACGAAACTCCCCCCTTGCTGGTGTACGACGGCGGCCTTGATCTCCATCTCGCTCCTCCCGGCCCCTCAATGATCTCCGTCGAACGGAGGCGAATGCAGGGCCGAATGAGTGGGGCACCGGGTGGCGGTGAACGGCCTCGGTCTCCTTCGGCGGCTCCCCAGGCAACGGGCCCGGTGCCCCGGGCCTCCCCCGGATCATCCCCCGTTGGGCTGTCGGCTTTGCCGTCCCTGTTCCGGCAAGGGAGGCCGGCTGCAGGCCATTTCCCGATCCGCGGTGCCCTCGGACTGCCCTCCGGGAACGGGGTCGTCACCCGGATCCCCGGACAAGCTCAGGCTTTCAAACCTACAATCCCAGGTACGCCTTCCTCACGTAGTCGGTCGTCAGAAGATCGCAGCAGTTACCTTCCAGGCTGATGCGCCCGTTCTCCAGCACGTAAGCTCGGTCGGCGGTCTCCAGCGTGTGCTTCACATTCTGCTCAATGAGCAAGACCGTGACCTGCTCCTCGCGCAGCGACCGGACGATCCGGAAGACCTCTGCAATCAGCAGCGGAGCCAGGCCATACGACGGCTCGTCCAGCAGACACAGCTTCGGGCCGGACATCAACGCCCGGCCCATCGCCAGCATCTGCCGCTCCCCGCCGCTCAGCGTCTTGGCCAGCTGCCGCTGCCTTTCCTTAAGGACGGGGAAGACCCGGAAGACTCTCTCCAGCGTTTCCGTCCTCCGAGCCCAGGCTCGGGACGGATAGGCGCCCATCTCCAGGTTTTCACGAACGCTCATATCTGGAAACAGCCGGCCTCCTTCAGGGACCTGCGAGATCCCAAGGTCCACGACAGCGTGAGGGGGCAGGCCGTCGATCCGCTGGCCGAGAAACTCCACGCGACCCGACGAGATGGGCATGAGACCACATATGGTCTTGAGCAGCGTTGTCTTCCCGGCTCCGTTTGAACCCACGAGGGCAACGATTTCGCCTTGATTCACCATCAGGTCGACATCCCACAAGACTTGGGTCTTCCCGTAGCGAGCGCCGACATCGGCAATCTGCAGCATGCCACTACTCCCCCAGGTAGACCTCAATGACGGTTCGACTGGTGGCGATCTCCTGCGGGGTTCCTTCGGCGATCTTCTCCCCATGGTGGAACACGATGATCCTGCCACAGATGCCCATGATGGCCTTCATGACATGCTCGATGATGAGGACGGTGGTCCCCCGCTCACCGATGGCAGCCACCAGATCCATGGCCTGCGCCACCTCGGTGGGGTTGAGCCCGGCCATCAGCTCATCGATCAGGAGCAGCTCGGGCTTGCTGGCCAGGGCTCGAGCAACTTCCACTCGTTTCTGGTTGGCCAGCGTCAGATCCTTGGCGGGGACTCCGCCGACGGCCGACAGACCTACGAACTCCAGGAGCCTCGCCACTTCCTCGCCCGTTTGCTTCGCAGACATCCGGCTCCGGTCCCCGAACACCACGCCGACCAGGACATTCTGGGAGACCGACATCCCGCCGAAGACCTTGACCGACTGAAATGTCCTGGCCAGCCCTTTGCGGCAGATCTGGTGGGGTTTCAGGCCGGTGATGTCCTCGCCGCGGAAGCGAACGGCTCCGGAATTGGGCTTAAGCGCGCCCGACAGCAGGTTGAACAACGTGGTCTTGCCCGCCCCGTTCGGTCCGATCAGGCCGACCACTTCCCCTTCATCGACTCGGAGGTCGACGCCGGAAACGGCCGCCAGTCCGCCGAAGTGTTTGGTCACGCCTTCCACTTCAAGCAGGCTCACGATTGCCTCTCGATCTGCGCCACGGCGACATCTGCGCTAACTGGACCAGCCCTTGGGGCAGGTACAGGATGGTCACGACCAACACAGAGCCCATGACCAGCATGTAGACGTAGGGGAATCGGGTGATGAGGAGCTCTCTCAGGAAGGCAAAAACCACTGCCCCCAGGATGGGTCCCTCGAATCGCCCCAGCCCGCCGAAGACCGCCATCGCGACCGCTGTGAAGGAGTAGAGGTAATCGAAGGCCATGTACGGGTCGACGTAGGTCCAGCGTGTGGCCATGGCCGCCCCGGCCGCTCCGACGAAAACGGCGCTGAGTGCGAAGACGATGGTCTTCACAGCGCTGACGTTGATCCCGATGTGGGCCGCGGCGTCTTCGCCTTCTCCGATGGACTGCAACGCCAGCCCGATTCTGGAGCGGCGGATCAGGTAGCTCGTCAACAGCAGGATCACCAGGATGCCGAGGATGACATAGTAGATCGTGACGTTGTCGGCGAAGACGACGAACCGGCCTCGGACGCCCGTGACATTGACCTCATACCAGAGCAGCAGATGCTTGATCAGCTCGACGAGCCCGAATGTGAAGAAGGCGAAGTATACGCCCTTCAGCCTCAACGTCAGGGCACCAACGAGCGCGGCCAGGCAGAAGCTCGCCAGACCGGCGGTCAGGATGACCAGCGGCAGCGGCAATTGCTCCCCCAGGATGGCTGCGGTGTAGATGCCTACACCGAAGAAGGCAGCCGTCGCCAACGATATGTATCCCGTCGGTGCAGAGAAGAGCACCCAACTCATGGTCAGGATCACGTACAGGAGGATATTGGCGACCATGATGACGGTGTAGGCTGAGGCGTAGAGCGACAGCGTTCCCATCGCCACCAGGAGGACAAGCCACAACACCGGCGTGCGCAGCCCGACCCAGGAAACCCTGCCCGTCCGCATGCGGCTACCTCCCCATGATCCCCGTAGGTTTCACCAGCAGCAGCAGGGCAAAGATCAGGTAGTTGGCAGCCAATGTCAGCGCGGGCTCGAAGTAGCTTACGATACTCTCAATGAGACCCAAGACGAAGCCCCCGATGAAGCTGCCCGGTATACTGCCCAATCCGCCCAGGACAACCACAATCATGGCGATGACGGTGTAGTGGATCCCCATCACCGCGGTAACCGGATAGCATATGCTGATCAGCATGCCGGCGATGGCCGCCAGGGCGGCTCCCAAGCCGAAGCAAAGAGCAAGCACGCTGTTGATGTTCACTCCCATCAGGGCCGCGGTGGTCGGGTCCTGGGCCGCGGCCCGGATCGCCTTGCCGATCCGGGTGCGCGCCAGAAAGATGTAGAAAGCCACGCCAATGACCAAGGCGGAGCCGAGAGTGAGAAGCCGGTTGGCGCCAAACAGGACGCCAGCCACATCGACGGGAACCGCAAGGTAGGAGTAGGCCCTCGTGTCGGCCCCCCAGGCAATCAAGGCCAGGTTCTGGATGATGAATAGCAGACCGAACGAGGCCAGCAGGGAATTGCTCTCGAAGGCGCCCGGCGAAGCCGACGAGGCCAGAACTCGAGTGTATACCGTCCGGTGAAGGGCGTAGCCCAAGGCGAAAGCAGCCGGACCGCAAACAACCAGGGAGAGCAGCGGGTTGATGTGAAACGCCATGTAGAGGGCCCAGGTGGTCATGCCCCCCAGCATGATGAACTCCCCGTGCGCCACATTCAGCACCCGAGCGACGCCGTACTGCAGACTGAGCCCCATGGCAATCAGGGCGTACAGTCCCCCAACCAGCAAGCCGCTAATCACGACTTCGATGATAGGCTGCATGTTGCCGACGCCCCCGTTCTTGGTCCTCGAAGGAGCAGGCTGCCCAAGAAGCGCTTAGGAACTCACGAGAGCCCCGAACGCCCGAAGGGCAGTTCTTTCCAGCGCTCTTTAGGCAGCCTGCTCGACGACGTAGCGCATGTGCGTAGAGTCGATGCGTACCTATGCGCCCCAGGCCGGCTTGGGATAGACCATCTCCGCGGTGGCACGGTCTTCCGGCCCAACCACCTCATAGACACCATTCTGCCACTGGCCGATCTCGCCCATGTGGCAATCCTTGGACAACAGCCCGTTCTCAAACCAGGTGTCCCCTAGGACGGTGTCGAAGTGCTCCGCGGCGATGATGTCGCGGATCGCCGTCTGGTCGAGGGTTCCTGCCCTCTCGATCGCCTGCTTCCAGACCTCCAGCCCCGCCCAGTAGAGCGGGTGCCCCCAGGGGTCCTGGACGTCTTCGGGCTTGCCCGTATAGAGCTTGTCGAACAGAGCCCTGAGCGCTTCGGACTGCCTGGGGCTGCCGCTTGTGAAACCCATGACCCCTTCGGCCATCGGGCCGAAGCCCGTATGGAAGAAGCCGAAGTTCACCCCCGGGCCGCCGATCCAGGCCTTGGGATTGAAGCCCAACTCTATCGACGTCCCTACGGCAGGCATGATCTGATTCGGATAGGCGAAGCAGCAGAAAACGTCGGCCTCGGAGGCCTGAGCTGCCCTAATGACCGGCGAAACGTCGGTGATGTCGGGCGGAACGCTCTGGATCCCGACGATGTCGATTCCGCGCCTGGGGAATTCGATGCCCGCCACGCCGGAATACTCGATGCCGTGCAGGTCAGCGATGTACATGATGTACGCCGTCTTCGCGCCTCTCGCGGCGAGCAGATCGCCCAGGACCGGCAGCTGGTACCAATCGGAGAAGCTCAGGGTCACAAACGCGTACGGCAGGCTGGGCAGCATTTCCCTGAGGGTCGAGGCGCCGCCCTCGGCGGTCATCAGCAGGTAGTTGTACTTGTTGGCGATGGGCGCCTGGGCATAGATGAATGACGTGCCGCTGGCAGGCCACAGGAAATCGACCTTGTCCTCGAGGATCAGTTTTTCCGTCAGCCGCGTCATGGTGGCCACGTCGCTCGTGTCGTCATAGATGATGGTCTCAATGGGAAGCTGCCTGCCGAACTCCTCCACATTGATTCCCCCTGCGGCGTTGACCTCAGGGACCCATGTCTCATAGATCGGTCTGAACGCCGAGTCTCCAATTATGGCCAGGGGGCCGGTCAGCGGTCTCGACATGCCAACCACGATCTTGTCCCTGGCTGCCCCGCGCGCCCCGCCGCACGCCGCGACCGCCAATCCGGCGCCCGTGACGGCAGTGGCACCGAGGAAGTCTCGGCGCGTGAACGCTTTGCCCTTCATCTCCTTCTCCTTTCATCTTGCTCGGCTTTCGGGGTACAGGTCCGACCTCCAACTCTCATACTCTGCCCTCCTGTGGCATCATCGGAGACGATGCTCTCCTTGCGATCGTGCCTCTCTTGCCGCGGCAATAGGGGGAAAGGCCCCCCCGTCCGAGGCAACTGCGGCGGACGTCTTCGCGCCTGAACGCCCGACCGTGTGCTCAGAGCGGCTTTGTGACGCGGCCCGACCGATCCCAGACGCCGGCAGGGCGAGGCGGAGTGCCTCCTACCGGCAGGGCCGCGCGATTCCCCGGCGCCGATCGCGGCATTTGGATCCGGCGCGGCTACTTGTAGGCCCCGTGCTCCTTGGCCGCCTCAACCACCGCCTTTACGTTCTCCGGCTTGGCCTGATCGAAGAACGCCCCGTTCGACAGGATGAAGCCGCCACCCTTGCCGGCGACGTCGATGAGTTTCTTGGCGTACTCTTTCACCTCCTTGGGCGTGCCCAGATTCAGCAGCGAGGAGGGCACGTTACCCATGATGCAGGCGGTGTCGCCCATGGCCGCCTTGGCCTTGGCCATGTCGGTGGTGTCGAACATCCACAGGGTCTTTCCCCTGGGCAGGTCCTTGATCACCGACAGACGCGAGTTGTAGCCGCCCTCCGCGGCGGGATTGGGCACGCATCCCTCCTCGATGAGGCCCAGCATGACCTTCCGAAGGGTCGGCCAGTAGAACTTCTCATACTGCTCGTCGGACAGGAAGCCGTCAGCGCCCTTGTGCAGCGGGATGAAGATGATCGGCTTGCCGGTCGCTCGCGACGCGCCCACGCCCAGTTTGACCATCAACGGGGTCAGGGCCTCGAGCGCCTCCAGGAGCTTGTCGGGCTGCCGGTAGATATCCAGCATGATCCCCTTGGTGCCCCGCAGCGTGTCGCCGATGGTGTCGAACGGCGCCTTGGTGAAGCCGCCCCAGAGCTCGGGGTATCCCATGCTGGCCAGCTCGCCATCCACGGCTCCCAGCGTTCCGATCCATTTGAGGGCCTCACCCCCGGCTTCCATCAGGGCCTTGAATGCGGCCTGGACAGGAGGCAGGCCGAAGGGGATGAAGTTGATGGCCACTCCGTAGATCTCGAGGATGCCTGGGAGGAAGGGAAGCATCTGCAGGGGCGCCAACTCCCCGAATACGCGCGGCAGATACACGTTCATGAAGTAGCCGGACGGATCCTGGATCAACGCATCGTATTCGTCCGCCTTCATGTACTCGCCTTCGTTGCACTGATAACTGTGCTCGGGGGCCACGCCGTGACCCGGCCAGGAGTACAGCTTGTAGTCCAGGATCTCGTAGGCCTTCCCCGGCCCGGGCGCCGTCGCACCGATGTGCGCATCGGCCCCGAATTCGAGCGCGAACTTCTTGAACGCCGTGGCGAGCTTGTCGTAGTCGTACATCACGTCCCGGGGGGTCATGCCGGCGTGGAAGACGGGGAAGAAGCTTGGGGCGATCAGCACCGGGACTCGGTCCGGCCGCTTCTTCAACTGAATGGCATCCTTGATCCTGTTAACCCTGTCCTTGTACTGCTTCGCCGCATCCGGGCTCTGGAACTTCAGGTCATTGCCCTGGGGGTCCTTGGGTGAGAGCCACTTCTGAAACAACGCTTCTTGTTTCTCTTCTGGCGATAGCTGCGCTGCCATTTTCGTAGCCTCCATCTTCGTCTTCTAGCCGAGGTTCCTTACTTGCCGAGCCACTTCTTAGCCAGGGAGACCCCGGCCATGGCGTCTCTCCCATAGGCGTCCGCCCCAGCGTATTCCTTGATCTGCTCGGTGATCTGACCGCCGCCAATCATGATCTTGACGCCATCCCGAAGACCGGCGGCTTTGATGGCCTCGATGGTCTCTTTCATGGCATCAAAGGCCA
>Ga0154653_1092_pt1 | contig 9662 bp, 9 predicted proteins | sample Rifle2008BG13ft_FD_116082 | JGI IMG/M metagenome (GOLD analysis project Ga0154653, IMG submission 116082) | Chloroflexi bacterium RBG_13_68_17
CATGTGGCTATTTCGGCGACCAGGTGCGCGAGTGCACCTGCACCCCGTCCACCGTCACCCGTTACCAGAAGCGCATCTCCGGCCCGCTGCTCGACCGGATCGACATCCACGTCGAGGTGCCGCGAGTCGACTTCGAGAAGCTGACGGACGACCGGCTCGGCGAGTCGTCGGAGGCGATTCGGGCCCGGGTCGAGGCTGCCCGGCAGGCCCAGCGGGAGCGGTTCGCCGAGGGTCCGGCCTCGTGCAACGCCGACATGGGCCCGGGGCAGGTGCGCGAGCAGTGCCCGCTGGATGAGAAGGGCCGGGTCCTGGTCCGCCAGGCGATGAGCCAGCTGCAGCTGACCGCCCGGGCCTTCCACCGCGTCCTCAAGCTGGCGCGCACGATCGCCGATCTGGCCGGCGAGCGGTCCATCGCTACCGCGCATCTGGCCGAAGCCCTGCAGTACCGGCCACGGCGATGGGGATGAGTGGGCAGCATTCTCCAAGTCGTGCTATAACGGTGCCGGCGGGGACACCGTCCGTCCCGCAAGCATCGCCGCCTTCAAGGAAAGGGGCCCCGCAACATGGCCTGGCGCACGCAGGTTTTCCTCCCGATCGGGCTGTGCCTCTCGATCGCCGCTATTGCCTGCAGCTTTCCAGGGACTCTGTTACGCCGCGCGGCTTCCGAGGCCGTCGACTCGCTTCAGGACACGACCGGCGAGGAGGGGACATCCGGCGTCGAGTCTGACGGGACGGGGGATCTGGCCGGACTGGCCGAGGGTCTCCTCGGGGGTCTGACAACGTCGCCGGCCTACGACATTTACGTTGGCGCAAACGTCTCGGGCAACTGCGGGCCCACCACCAACTCCGGTGGTTTCGCCTCGCTGACGTTCGACTCGGTCATCCGGGGTATCCGGTTTTCACCACCATCGGAGACGACGCTTCCCGGGCCCTTCGGGGGGATCTCACAGGAAGGCGGGGTTCCCATTCCGGTTCCAAGGATGGGTTTGCCAGGCGAAGGCGAGCTTGGTGACTTCACGTTCTGCCCCATGTACGAGGGCGACGAGGCCCACGCCTGCACGGTGATGGAAGGTCCTTCGCCTTTCGAGCCCAGTCTCAGCATCGGGGACAGTGAAGGTGGGGTGCCAGTCGAGCCGCTCGTGGGGACGCCCGTGCCCAGCGGCGGAGGAGAGGCTGTCCTGGTGTTCTCGATCGGCGCCACTGCCGATCTGAGCCCAATCATGACCTGGGAATGTGAGGTCGGGACAGGCGCACTTGGCGGGTCGCTTCAGCCGGTCCAGGTTGCCTTCTCCACCTCGTGGGAGCGGCTCATGTTGGGCGAGCAGTTCAGCCTGGGGGCCATCTCGGAAGATGAAGGCGAGACCTGGGAGTGGACCATTCGATTGGTGCCCGCGGAGTGAGGTCCGAGTCCGCCGGACTGCGTTGAATTCACGGAGGAGGCAGGCTGGCTGAGAACCGCGCGGCCTGTGAAGCTCAAGGCCGGACAGATGCGCCACGAAACGACAGGAGAGGGAGAACCGATGTCCGAAACCCCGCAGCCGTCGAAGCCCGTGCACCTGGAGAAGCAGGAGGAGAAAGAGGAGGAGAAGAAGGACGAAAAGCGCAGCGAGGAGAAGTCCTGGGACGAGAAGTGGCGCCGCGACCCGATCAACGCCGCCGGTTGGGCGGTGATCCTGATCTGGGCCGGCCTGGTCCTGATGGCCGAGAACCTGAATATGCTCACCGGCCTGCGGCCGCTCGACCCATGGGACCTGATCTTCATCGGCGCCGGCCTGATCGTGCTGATCGGCGCCGGGATCCGTCTGACGGTGCCCGCCTATCGCCGGCCGGTGGGCGGAAGCGTGATCTTCGGGCTGGTCCTCCTGGCGATCGGCCTGAGCGATCTGGGCCGGCCGGGCACCATCTGGGCGGCCGCCCTGATCCTTCTGGGTGTGTTCTTCCTCCTGCGCGGCTTCATGGGGAGAAAGTAGCCGGTCACAAGCGCCCGAAGTTCAGCGTCATGAATTCGTCCCAGGCGTAGCGCAGCGGCGTCGACCAGCGGTCGCGCCCGATGCAGCGGAAGTAGGGCGGCCGCAGCGCCAGAATCATGTCGCCGATTTCATAGCGCGGCAGGATGGCCGTGGAAACGACCAGACTGCCGCGCTCGCCTGGGCGCATCTCGTGCAGCAGCTTCAACCCCGAAGCGGTCTTGACCTCGAAGAAGAACAGATCATAGTTCGGCACCCAGGCGCGCCGCTCATCACGCTGCTGCCCAAACATGCCTTCCGTCGCGCCGTAGATCTCGCGGACCGCCACCGGGCCGTATAGAGCCGTCAGCGCCGGGACGTAGCGGGTGTTGATGCCCGGGACGCTCCCGAGCGTGACCACCTGAGTCTTCCACAAGTCTTTCGGGTAGACACCGTGCGCCCGACGCAGGTGGCGGCCGAAGGCCGTCGCCGTCGGGGCAACCCCGCCGACGAGCGTCACGTTCTCGTCTTTACATTTCCGGTAGGCCAGCTCGAAGCGCGCCTCCCAGTCGCGGGCCGTCTTGCCGCCCCCCAGCGCGTCGATCTCATCCTGCGCCGGGACCGAGCGGATGGGCGTGAAGGCCGAGACGAATTTGGTGTAGATGCCGGAACTGTAGCCGTACTCGACCTCGCGCTCTCCGACCTTGACCTTGCCGACGACCGATGGGAAGTTGAGATTCAGATTCACACCGTCGAACAGGTCGAGGCGCTCGGTCGTCAGGACGTAGTTCAGCATCGCTCGGCCGGCGCTGATGCGCATACGCAGGTCGGTCGGGGTCATCGGGATGAACTTCGACTCGCCCTTGGTCGTCCCGCGCGTGATCGCCCAGCCGACCGGCTCCTCGTAAAGCAGCAGGCGTACCTCCCCGGCCATGACGCGCTCGATGATCGGCTTGAAGTCCTCGTACGAGGCGATCGGGACGAGGCGGCGGTAGTCCTCCAGGCTGTGCACCTTCCCGACCTCGTGCTGATCCCCGTAACCCGTCTGCGCGTAGCCTTCCAGGAGCTGTTGGAGGACGGCCGCCTGCGCCTTGGCCGGATCCGAGACCGACGCGTACCACGGCTGCAGCATCGCCTGCACAGTGCCCTTCGGATCGTCGCCGAGCATTGGCCGCCTCCCGAGCGTGCGTGGATGGGACCGAAGTCTAACGCATGTGCGCCACACGCCAAGTGCCGGATGGGGCTTGGAGGGCGACCGCGCCCGGCCTATACTCGCCCTCGGCATTGCGGTTCGCTAGCCTTGCCGGCTGAGAGCTGAGGCCATGGATCTTTCCGTGCACATCTCCCCTGTCGTCGGAGCACGGGATCGCCGGGGGCTGCTGGCGCTGCCCTATCGCCTCTACCGGCGCGATCGCAGCTGGGTGCCGCGCATCTGGAGCGAGCAGTCCGGCTGGCTGCGGCGCGCCAACGGCTTCTTCGATCATGGCGAGGCGGAGTGGTTCCTGGCGCGCCGCGGCGGGAAGGTCGTCGGGAGCATCGGGGCGGCGATCGATCGTCAATCCAACCGCCATCTGCAGCGCGCCTGGGGACTCTTCGGGTTCCTCGAGTTCATCGACGATGAGGCGGTCTTCGCGGCGCTGGTCGATCAGGCGCGTGACTGGCTGCGGGCACGCGGGATGACGCACATGCTCGGCCCGCAGAGCTTCGGCTCCAGCGACTTTCCCGGCGTCCTGGTCGGCCGATACGACGTCCCGCCGGCGCTGTTCGAGGGCCACACTCCGCCGTACTATCTGGCACACGCCGAGCGAGCCGGCTGGCGCAAGGCGGGGGACACCTTGGCCTACCGGGCGTTCCGCCGGCTGGTCGGGGACGAGATGGAGTTCCTGCCGGCCAAGCTGCGCCACGCCGCCGACCGCGTAGCCCGCAACCCTCGCTACTCAGTCCGGCAGGCGGACCTGCGCCACTTCGAACGCGAGTTCGCCATCGTCCTGCGCCTGTACAACCGCTCCCTGGGCACGCTGCCCGACTTCGTCCCGGCGGAAGAAGAGGAATTCCGCCGCTTCGTCAAGGAGCTGCTGCCGGTCCTGCGGCCGGACCTCATCCTGTTCGCGCAGGTCGACGGGGTCGAGGTCGGCTTCGCACTCGCACTTCCCAACCTGGCCGAGGCCATCCAGGCGGCGGGCGGGATGCGATTCCCATGGCAGTGGCTGCAGTTCGCGTGGGCTTCGAGACGGATCCGCGGCGTCTCCTTCAAGATCCTGGCGATGGATCCGGAGCACTGGGGCCTGGGTCTCGACGCGTTGCTGTATGACCGCTTGATCGAACGCTGCCTGCGGCTGGGGTACGCGTGGATGGACATGAGCCTGACCGGCGAGGACAACCCGCAGACCAACAAGCTGGCGACACGGATGGGTGCGGAGGAGTACAAGCGCTACCGGACCTTTGTGGTTGAGGTGTAGGATTGGGGCGCCGGCGGACTTGGAGCGCCCGGGTAACGCTCCAGGCCCCGACTCGTTCGAGTTCAACGGAGAAGGAGGTGTCCGATGAGGTTAGCCAGGCTGGTGGTCCCACTCGCACTTTCAGGTGCCCTGCTGGGAGGTTGCTATCAGGTGCCGACCGCGCCGCCGCCGACCGAGACGCCCACGTACGCGATGGTCGAGGTGCAGATCTTCTTCGCTGACATCCCGCGCTACGTGGCCAACACCGAGCCGTTCGAGACTCCAGTCGCGCGTATTCTCCCCGATGACGGCCATCTGCCCGAGGCGGCGCTGCGCGAATACTTCCGCGGCCCGACCGTCGATGAGGCCGCCCGTGGGCTGGATCCGATGACCAACGGCTGCACCGGCTTCAGCCAGCTGACCATCGAGAACGGCATCGCCCGCGTGTATCTGACGGGGCCGTGCAACTCGGGCGGTGCGACGTTCACCATCGCCGGGCCGCTCATGGCCACGCTGCTGGCATTCCCGGAGATCGAGTACGTCAAACTGTATGACGAGTCCGGCCAGACGGGCGATCCGGACGGTTTCAGCAACTCCATCCCGTCCAGCCTCGAGCCGTAGGCCCCCGCCCAGCGGGCGGGCATTCCCGCCGCTGCGACGAATACACGGGACGCCGGGCACTCCCGGCGTCCCGCCGCGAGGGCGGAGGGCCTTCCGGAAGTGACGTTGCGTTCGTCGCTTGACCGGCCGAAGGGCGCGCATCCATTGCCTACTGCGCCCGCGGCAGCGACGTGGACACGGTGGTCATCGACGGGAGATTGGGGATGCGGGGCAGGAAGGTGCTGACCCCGGACGAGGGCTCGATCCTGTATGAGGCCCGCCGCCGAGCGCCTGCGGTCGCTGAACGCGCCGGACTGCGCCTGCTGTCCCGCTGGCCAGTCCTCTAGCGGCGAGGGCGCCTTCCCCCAACTGTGTCATTGTGAGGAGCCCCGCAGCGGCGACGGAGCAATCTCCTCGAATGCGAGCGATACCTACGAGGAGATTGCCACGCCCCGCACTTGCGTGCGGGGCTCGCTCCGCTCGCAATGACACCTAAGGGGGGCGATTCCTCGGCTAACTGGTTTCAAGACTCAGCCGAATCTGAAAGCCGCGTTTCTCCGCCTCGGCGACGAAGGCCGATCCCGACATCGCCAGCTCCACCGGGACGACGCCCCTGGTCACCTGCCCGCGGGCGATGGCCGCGGTCAGAATGGCGGCGTGCCAGCCGGTGCCCTGCTCCATGGCCGTGAATCCGGTTCTTTCATCGTAGGTGTGGATCAACTCGACCAGGGCTTCGGCGGGCGTGCCGCCCCTGCGGCCCGTCGCCCGGATGCGGATGATGATCAGGTCGCGCGTCGCGGCGTCGGCGCGGATGCGCGGCTCCCAGAGCGCGTGCAGAACGTGTCGCGGCACGACCGGCTGCCCGTCCACCGAGACCGGCTTCGTCTCCAGGAGGCCCAGGTCGCGCAGGACATGCAGCTGCGCCAGGTGACCGGGGTAGCGCAGGGTCTTGTTCTCCAGCCGGCGCAGGCTACCGGCGAAGGTACGGGCGGCCGTGGTCAATCCCCCGGCTGTGGTGAAGGCCTCCAGCGGGCCGATGGGTTCGGGGAACTCGACGATCTCAACCTCTTCCAGTGCCGGCACCGCTGTCGTTCTTCCGTCGCGGATGTAGAGCGCCTCACCGTGATACTCGTTCGTCAGGCCTTCGATGCTGAAGGTCAGGCGGTAGTTCCACGGGGGCTCGGGCCGCTGCGGCAGGCCGCAGTCCCACATGATCACATCCTGCGCCTGGTCGAGCTGCTCGATGGCGTAGACGATCAACGATGTGCCCATGCCGGGCACCTGCCCGCAGTCGGGGACGATCGAGACCCCGGCCTGCTCGGCGTCCGAGGCCAAATCGAGCTGCTCGAGCACGACTTGGCTGTTGCCACCCAGGTCGGTCATGCCGCAACCAGCCTGAAGGGCAGCGTGCGTGAGACCCAGGTTGAAGAAGTACGGTACGGCGCTGACGAAAGCCTGGATCCGGTGCTGGCGCAGCAGCCCGGCCACGGCGTGCGGGTCCGATGCCTCGACCTCGGCGGCGCGGGCAACCTGCCGGCCGAGGAGCGCGTTCAGCCGGCTGCACGCCCGCTCGGCTGCGGGGCGGTCCTGATCGGCCAGAAGGATCGATTCGGCTTCCCCGAAGCGGGCCAGATCATAGCCGGCAGCCGTGCCCTGCCGGCCGGCACCAATGACTGCGTACTTGTAGGCCATCCCTCACCTCATCCAATCGTCGTCCGGCAGCCGATCGTCCCGGAAGACGGCCAGCCTACCTGATCGACAACGGCGCAAGTCACCGCGGGCACTTGGGATCCCCGGATCAACCCGACCGTCTCTCACCCTGCAGCGCTTCCAGCAGGCGGGCGACGCAGCGCTCGATAATCCGATACGTCGCTTCGAAGCCGTCGTCGTCATCCAGGTAGGGATCCGGGACGCTCAGACCCGTGCCGCCCTCGGGATCGTATTCCCGCAGCAGGCGGACCTTGGACCAATCGGCAGGCGATCGGGCGATGGATAGCAGATCGGTCTTGACACCTTCGTCCATCGCCAGGATCCAGTCGAAGCGATCGAAGTCGGCCTGAAGAAATCGCCGCGAACTCCCTTCCAACGGCAAGCCGTGGGTCTCCGCCACCCGGCGCATTGCGGGGAAGGGCGGTTGATTCTCCGCACGAACAGCGACCCCGGCGGAGTCGACCTCGAAGCGGCCCTCCAGGCCGGCCTGGCTTGTCATCTTGCGGAACAGGTTCTCGGCCAGTGGGCTGCGGATCAAATTGGCATGACATACGAACAGCACACGCTGCGGCTGAGCAGGCGCCTGGCTCGACCGGCGCCTCTCCGCCGACCCGCTTGCCCCGAGTTTCTTGCGCCAAACCGCAAAGCGGGAGTCCAGATGCACGAGCGGGGATGAGCGCCGGGCATGGATGGTTGCACGTTGCAGGGCCAATCGCATCTCGGCCGCGGTCCGAAAGTGTGGCGCTTCCATCGTCGCACGACCGATCTCGCGATAGGCGTGCGCGTCCGAGCCGGCCGTTCCCGGCAGTCCGGACTCCGCCGCCAGGGCGGCGGCCCGCCGGTTAGCGGCCGATGACCAGGTGCGGGCGTTGAAAACCTCCAGGGCGTCGACCTCGGGGAGGATTGCGCGCAAGGCCGCCTCGTCCCATCCGCCTGGCCGGCTGCGGTCGAAGGGGTGGGCCACGCTGATGAGGGCGTCCTGGCTGCGCAGGCGCCGGATCGCTTCCGCTGGAGTCAGACCTGCCGGTATCTCCTCCTTCATGAAGTACCCAAGCAGTTCGCCCCGGGTGGTCATGATCTCTTCGCCGATGATCACGCGCTCGGGATCGAGCAGGACGGCCTCGAGTGCCCCCGCGATGGTGTTGTGGTCGGTGATGGCGATGCGATCGACCCGGCGGCGGAGGCAAGCCTGGAGCAGGCGCTCCGGAAGCATGAGCGAGTCACGCGAGCGATGCGTGTGGCAATGAAGTTCGACTCTCATGCTTCAGACCCCGGTGCCGGCTGAGTCGGTGGGCTTGCCGGCCACGCGAACAGGTCGCGCGACGCGGCCCAGACCGCCAGGCCGAGCGTCACGCCGAACCAGAGCGTCCCGAAGCGGATGAGCAGTGTGGCCGCCGCGGCCGTGTCGCCAGGAAGCCTCAGCAGAAGGCCGAGCATCCCGGCGATGCTGGCCTCGGCCGCGCCCAGGCCGCCGGGAAGGGCCGAGACCGCGCCGACCACGGTGGAGAAGGACAGGATGAAGACCGACAGCCCCAGAGTCGGCCAGCCCCCGGCAACGCCCAGCCCCTGCAAGACAAGGTACATCGCCACCCCTTCGCCAAGCCAGGCGATGGTCCCCAGACTCACGGCCAGCAGGGTCGCCCGAGGTCGGAACAACATGTACGTTCCCTCGTAGAACGCGTGCAGCTGCCGGGCGAAGCGGTTGACGAGCGGCAGGCCCTCGGCCAGCCGCAGTCCCCACAGGGCGAGGGGTCGAATTTGCGATGCGGCGACGAGGACGAGCAGCAACCCCAAGACCAGCGCGAACGCCGGACCGTAGGCGGGGTAGGCCAGGACGCCCACGGTTGACAGCGACAGCACGGCCAGGCCGTCGCTGATCCGCTCGGCAACGACGACCGGGATCGCCCGGGCGGTCGGCACGCCCGTGCGTTGGTGAATCCACACGCCTTTCAGCGCCTCACCGACCTTTCCGGGAGTGACGGCCAATGGGAATCCGGCGACAAACAGCCGCGCGCTCTCACGCCAGGGGATGGCCTTGGCTCCGATTTGACCCAGGTAGTAGTGCCACTTCGCGAATCGCAGGACGTAGTTGAACAGCGTGCAACCCAGGATCGCCGGAACCAGGGACCATTTGAAACCCGCCAGGTGCACGCGCACCTGGCGGATGTCTCCCAGCAGCGCCACCGCCAGAACGACCAGGAAGCCGAACACGAGACCGGCCACCAGCCGGCGGCGCAGATCCGGCATGGGGCAGAGTCAGCGCAGGATCAGGCTCAGGCCCACGATGGCGACGGCCAGCAACGCGACCAGGCCGACCGCGGCCTGGATGACCGTCCGCGGCTCCATCCCGGGCATGACCACCTTACCGTCGCCGTAGGCCTGAAACAGCCGGCCCCAGCGTGTCTTCAACGCGGCTGCGACGCGCTTGCGGCCGATGAAGGGATACCAGTACACATTGTGGTAGAAGTTGCTGGCGAAATACGCCCACGGTACCAGCGGGCTGCGCAGGAGGGGCTTCTCAAAGCCATGCAGCCACCCGTGGTAGATCATCTTCTGTCCACGGCTGGCGAACGTGTCCTCCTGGACGAACCCCCAACTCTGCTCGGCCAGTTGCTTCTCTCCGGTCACACGGATCTGCCGCGGCTCGCCGATCCCAAGGCCTTTCTCATGGGCGATTCGGATGAAGGGGATGCGCAGCGGATCGAAGCCCTGCAGCTTGGCGCTGAGGGCGTCGATCGCGACCTGGTCGGCCGAGGCCAGCAGGACGTTGGTCTCGTGCCAGCGCATGGCGCGCGGCCCCGGACCATCGCCGGAGAATGTCCCGTCCATCACTGCGAACAACCCCGGATGAATGTCCTGCTGGATCGTCAGCAGGTCGACCAGGGTCTCGTGGATGACGCTGTGGGTCCAATGCCGCTTGCGTCCGAGCAAACCGCCGAAGGCGTTCTTCATGGCGCCGGTGATGGTC
>Ga0154653_1215_pt11 | contig 9655 bp, 9 predicted proteins | sample Rifle2008BG13ft_FD_116082 | JGI IMG/M metagenome (GOLD analysis project Ga0154653, IMG submission 116082) | Chloroflexi bacterium RBG_13_68_17
GCCGGGGGCCGGGATAGGTGAAGTCCTGGGGATCGATCCGAGCTGAGTCGCCGCCGGCCGCGTCCACGGCCGCCTGCAGCTGGTAGGTGGCGTCGAGCGTGCCGTGATGCTCCGGGATGAAAGCGCGGATGCGCGCCGGCAGGCGGTGTTTGCGGGCCAGCTCCATCCCATCGCGGACGTGCGACAGGATCACGCCGGCGCTGGTTGTCGGGTCGAGCTGCTCGTGGATGTTCTGTCCGGGTATCTGATTCTCGATGAAGAACTGCGGCCGCACGGCTTTGCCGACGTCGTGGTACAGCGCGCCGACGCGCATCAGGAGCGCATTGGCGCCGATCGCCCTGGCCGCCTGCTCGGCCAGGTTGGCGACTTGCAGGCTATGCTGATATGTCCCGGGGGCCTGGCGCAGGAGCATCTGCAGCAGCGGATGGTCCGGCCGGGAGAGCTCGACCAACTGCAGCGCGGTGGTCACCCCCATGATATTGCTGGCCACGAGGAGAAGCCCGAATCCGAGGCTGGCGGACAGGCCCCCGCTCAACAGCGCCGCTCCGACCAGCGTGGCCTTGCCGAGCACGTCGGTAGCCGGGTCGGGGAATCGGAAGACGACCACGACGGCGACGGCGGCCAACGCCGCGGAGATACCCGCCCAGAAGAATGTGCTCAGACGCTCCGCCCGCCCGATGACAAGGCAGCCGAAGGTCCCGCTGAGCATGACGTAGACGCCCAGCTCCAGGCCGCGCGGCGCCAGGAAACCGACGAGCACCCCGGTGATCATCGCCGTCGCCAGGCCCATGCCGGGTCCGATCAGGACTGCGGTCATGATCGGGAGCGCCGCGGCCGGGAACAGATACGGCAGCACCGTCCGGTCGGGGATCATCAGACGCATCCCCAGGCTGGTCAGTAGGAACAAAGAGCACAGAATGGCCGCCATGCGTGTCGAGCGCGCCGGCTCGGGATGCGCCACGACCAGATACATCGCGTAGGTGCAGCCTAGGACGACGACAAGCAGGAACCGCGCCGCCAGGTCAGGCCAGGGATTGGTCGGCCGCAGAAGCCCGTAGGCCTGCAGCGACTCCAGAACCAGCGCCGTGACCACCTGGCCTCGGCTGACAATGATCTCACCGGCGGCGTAGGACTTCAGGACCGAGGGCACGGCGTCGTAGGCCGCCTGGCGGGCGGTCGTGGTGGCCGCCTCGTTGCGCATCGCGTTCGGCACGATGAAGGGGGTGACCAGATCCAGGACGAGCGCGGCCTGGTCTTCGGGAAGCGTGATCGACACCAACGCCGGGGCGGCCCGGCGCGCTTCCTCCAGGCGGTCCTCGCGGATCTCCGACCGCATCACCTGTTCCAACACCGCCACGGCCTCCATCCGGATCGCTTCCCAGCGCGGCTCGGGGAGGTCGAGGAGGGCCTCGGCTGTCGCCGTTTCCAGATGGAGGCTTTCGATCGCGGCCAGGTCCGCCAGGGCCTGGTCGCGGGTGGCGTAGGTGTCCGACCGAACCGTCTCGATGTAGTCGAGGGTGACCTGCAGCCGCTCCAGCTGTTGGCGAGCGATTCGGCCGTTGGGCGCATCGTATACGTCCGCCACCGCCTCGGACGCGAGCTGGCGGGCCTGCCGGGTGAGGACCTCGCTCGTATACGAAAGCGCGCGCGGGGCCTGGATGTCCTGGGAAGCGGCCTGGTCGAGTGCCAGGCCGATGGTCGTGTCGCTTCCGTCGAGCGGGACCGACAGGACGGCGACGATTCCGATCAGGCTGCCGGAGAACAGCAACCAGAGCCGGGCGGCATGCCAGGCGGCCTTGATCCGCTCGCGCGGTGACGGCTGCGGGCGCGGGGCCTCGTCCATTCGGGTGGGGGGCTCAGGCGAGGAGGCGGCGCACCAGGTCGCTGGCGGCCTTGCCGTCCGCCCGACCCTGTATCTGGGGCATGAGCTGCTTCATGACCCGGCCCATGTCGCCCGGGGAGGCAGCGCCGGCGTCCGCGATTGCCTTGCGGGCGAGCGCTTCCAGTTCTTCGGCCGAGAGCGGCCGGGGTAGGTACGACTCAAGCAGGACCAGCTCGGCCTGGGCGGCGGCGACCAGGTCGGCCCGTCCGGCCTTCTCGGCATCAGCGATGGCCTCGCTGCGGGTCTTGGCCTCCTTCTGCAGAACCGCCAGCAGACCGGCCTCGTCCAGCGGGCCGCGGCGCTCGACCTCGGCCAGCTTGACCCCCGAAAGGATCATGCGCAGTGTACGCTTGCGCGTCTCGTCCCCGGCGCGCAGGGCGTCTTTCAGTGCGCTCTCGAACTCGGACTTGGTGGGCATCGCCTTCATTATACTGCCACGCGGCGCGGGCGTGAGCCTCGGCCAGAGCCGGGACGCGCGCCGCCGATCTCGTGCCCGGCCCGGGCCAGCGTGTCGGCCATGGCCTGGATCTCGCTGTAGTTCAGACGACATCCGACGCTGGCCAGGCCGATGATCAAAGGGGCCCGATCGGTCGTTGCCTGCGCTTTCGACAGCCTATTAGGGCTGGAGCACGGAGAAGTTGTCAAACTCGAGGACGACCCCGCTCTCGGCGTACGTGCCGGTGACCAGGCCGACATCGCCCTGGGTCCAATCGGAGCTGCGGGCCTGCGCCACGGGAAAGCCGTTGACGAAGAGCTGAAGCTCCTCGCCGAGGCAGTCGGCGCGCAAGTGATTGGCAGCGGCGCCCTGCAGGACCGCGTCACGCAACTGGAGCGATTCGCCGCTCAACAAGACGTTGGCGCCGTCGCGTCGGATGCCGATGCCGACGAAGCCGTCGCTCGAGACCAGGAAGAAAAGGAAGTTGCGCCAATCCTGATAGCGGCAGACGATGCCGAAAACGTTGTTGTCGGGTCCGGCCGTCTTGGTGGCATCCACCTCGATGCGCACGTCACCCAAGGAGACGCGGGGCGTCGTCCAGGCCCAGGTGTTCGGCGTGTTGATGCTGATGCGGTAAGCGCCTCCGGCGTAGTCGGCCTGGTAGGTGGAATCCTGGTAGCGATCCCATCCACTCGAGTCGAGCGAGAAGTCGTCCTGAAACAGGACCGAGCCGGAGGCGGTGGAGATCTCCAACCAGGCGCACGCGCTCGCAGTCGTCAGCATGGCGGCCAGGAGGATGAAGAGGGCGTGGCGCGTCAGTCGGTTGATGGTCATCCAGTCGCCGTCCGTGACGGGAGCAGGCCGCATTCTAGCACACGCAGCCACGCGTTCACGTGCCCCGATCGAAGGCTCGCAGGAGCCGGGCGGCCGTCTCGCCGACGGGGCCGTGCGGGTCCAGCCTCGTGGCCAGAAGCAGCGCGGCACGCGCCCCCGGCAGGTCCCCCTGCGCCTGGCGCACCAGGCCGAAGCGGAGTTGCGTCTCCGGACGGAGCGGGTCGATTTCCAGCGCGCGGACCAGAAAGCGTTCCGCCATGCGGAAATCGCCCACCAGGTAGTAGGCGTAGCCCAGGGCTTCGAGGGCGGCCGCCTGGTCCGACGCCAACGCGGCCGCGTTGCGGGCGGCCGGGAGGCCGAGTGCCTCGACCTCGATTTCGTTGCGCAAAGAGAACTCCGCCAGTAGCGTCCAAAAGGAGGCGTCCTGGGGAGCGAGGCTGGCGGCGGTGCGGTAGGCTGCCTTGGCCGAGACCAGGTCGCCCTGCGCCTCATACAGCCCGCCCAACTCGGCCGCGATGGCCGGGTTGCCCGGCTCGAGTCTGGCCGCGAGCAGAAACGCTTCCAGCGCCAGATCCAGACGGCCGCGTTCCTGCCAGTGGTATCCCAGGAAGGTACGCGGCAGTGCAGCGTTCGGTGCGGCGACGACTGCCGCCTGCAGCCAGGACTGGCCATTGCCTCCCGAGCGATCCAGCGCCAGGCCAAGGTAGGCCTGCGCCTCGACGTAGCCGGGCTCGAGCTCGACGGCGCGCTGCAGCGCCCAGGCGGCCGGCTGCCAGCGGCCGTGGCGCGCCAACGTCTGGCCGACTCGGGCGAGCACGAAGGCCGGCGGGCCCTGCACCTGCGCCTCAAGAATCGTCTGGATCAGATCATCAGCCAACGGATCCCGACGCTGGGCCAGACGCCGCGCCTGGCGCAGGATCGGCAGCCCGGCGGCCGGATCGGCTGCAGCGACGGCAGTGCCCAGGTCGAGCTGCACGCCCGCGTCCGCCGGGAGGAGGGCGGCCAGGGACTGCAAGAACCCGCGGTAGCGCTCGGCGTCATCGAGGCTGAGGGCGGAGCGAGCGGCTCGCAACAGGATGTCGGCTCGCTGCAGGCAGGCTTCGGGCTCCGCCTCCCAGGCGCCCAGCGCGGCTGCCGGGTCGCCTGCATCCTGCAGGGCCATGCCTCGCAGGCAGGTGCGGGCAGGGTCGCCCGGCAGCAGCCGGTCGGCCATTTCGAGATGGTCGAGGGCGTCGTGCGGGTCGTCGGCCGACAAAGCCGCGGCAGCGATCACCGGATGAAGCTGCACGAGGTGGGGATCGAGGCGGAGCGCGGCCTCCAGCCATCCGACCGCCGCCGCAGGGCGGCCGCCGGCGAGCGCGCGGGTCGCGCCGGCGAAATAGGCCGCAAGCGGGCGGAGCACGGGTGTCGGCCCAAGGACGAGCGCGGCCGCCAGAGCCAGCGCCATGGGGCGCCACCGCGCCGCCAGGGTGTCGAGAAAATGGGGATCCACGGCAGACCCGAAGCGATTATAGCCCGGGTGTGCGATCGCCTGGCCTGGGTCAGCCCTCCGTCGCGGCTTTCCGCAGGGGCGCCTGACGGAGCGAGACCGCCGCGACGGCGGCCAGATAGGCGATGTAGGCGATCGTCTCGCTCAGGGAGGGATCGGCGTTGTAGCCGAAGAGGGCTCTGAGGAGCGAACCGACCGGCGAGTCCTCGGCGAGCAGACGACCGGTGTCCCAGATCGGCGCCGCCAGTGCGGGCAGCAGGCCGGCCTCGACGAATTCGTGCGTCCCGTGGCCGACCAGGCCGGCGGCGAACAGGACCAGCAGTGCGCCCGTGACCGAGAAGAAACGGCGGAGGTTGAGGCGCAGGGTGGCGGTGTACAGCCCCCAGCCGATCGCCGCGGCTGCGGCCAACCCGGCCAGGCCGCCCAGGAGCGTGGAAGCCGCACCCGACTGCAAGCCCACCACGAGCAGGAACAGAGACAGCTCGATCCCTTCCCGAAGGACGGCCAGGAAGGCGAGCCAGAAGAGCGCCCAGCGTTGCCCGGTGCCGGCCACGCGTTTGACGTCGGCTTCGATCCCGGCCTGCAGGCTGCGGCCCTGCGCCCGCAGCCAGAACACCATCCAGGTCAGGATCGTGGCCGCCAGGAGCATGGTGACCCCTTCGAAGATCTGCTCCGCCGCCCCTTCCAGCGCCGCGCCCGCGGCGGCCAAGCCCCCGCCCACGACCAGGCTGACGGCAACGGCGGAGGCGACCCCCATCCACACGATCCAGCTCAGCGACCGAAGCTGCGCGCGGTACAGCACGCCCAACGCCACACTGACGATCAGCGCCGCTTCCAGCCCCTCGCGAAGCGCGAGCAGAAATCCGGCTGCCATCCCTCTCTCAGACTCCTTGCGGTACGCGCCCGGGAAACTAGGATGATAAATGTCTGAATTGCATCCTACCATACATCCCGCGCGGCCGCGACGTGACGTTTTGTGTTGTCGTCACCTACCGGAGAGGCTATAATCGACCGGCAGCTTCTCGGGTGGATCACCGGATGGACTTCTCCCTCTCCAGCGAACACGAGATGGTACAGAAGATGGTCCGGGACTTCGCCCGGAGCGAGGTGGCGCCGACGATCCGGGATTGGGATCGCAAGCAGGAGATGGCGCCGGAGACCCTGCCCAGGATGGCCGCGCTTGGCCTCCTGGGCGTTTGTATTCCGGTGCGCTACGGCGGGCAGGGGATGGACTACATCGCCCTCGGCTTGGTGTGCGAGGAGCTCGAGGCCGTCGACAGCACGCTGCGCGTGGTCATGTCGGTGCACATGGGGCTGAACAGCCTGGGCCTGCTCCAGTGGGGGACAGAGGCGCAGAAGCAGCTCTACCTGGTGCCGCAAGCGCGTGGCGAACGCTACGCCGGCTTTGCGTTGACCGAACCCGGCGTCGGCTCCGACGTTGCCCGCATGGCCTCCACCGCCCGCCGTGTGGGAGAAGAATACGTCCTCAACGGCGAGAAGATGTGGATCTCGCTGGCAACCAAGGCTCACCACGTGCTCTGGTTCGCCAAGAGCGACACCGACGCTGCCGATCCGCACGAGTCGATCACCGCGTTCATCCTCGAGACCGACCGGCCCGGTGTAACCCGCGGCGACATCCACGGCAAGCTCGGCGTGCGAGCCGGATCGACCGGATGGATCGCCTGTCAGGATGTGCGCTTGCCCGCGGCCAACCGGCTGGGCGAGGAGGGCGAGGGTTTCAAGATCGCCATGGCCTGCCTGGACAATGGCCGTTATACGGTCGCTGCCGGCGCGGCCGGCTTGATCCGGGCCAGCCTGGAGGCCAGCATCCGCTATGCCGGCGAACGCCAGGCCTTCGGCCACACCATCGACCGCTTCCAACTGATCCAGCAGAAGATCGCTCTCATGGTGCGTGATTATGAAGCCGCGCGCCTGCTGTACCTGAGGGCCGGGTGGATGAAGAACCGCGGCCAGCGCAATACGCGGGAGACCTCGCTGGCGAAGTGGTACGCGACCGATGCGTCTTTCCAGGCGGCCAGCGAGGCGATCCAGGTCCACGGTGCGTACGGCTACAGCGACGAGTACGACGTCGAGCGCTACCTGCGCAACGCGCGCGGGGCCATGATCTACGAAGGCACCAGCGAGATCCATCAGTTGATGCAGGCAGGCTATGCGCTCGGGCTGCGCCAGGACGCGGCGCTGCGCCGCGAGCTCCCGGCCTTCGACGCCGAGGCCTGGCAGGCGGAAGCCTGATCACTCGATCGAAGACGCTCGTGGGGCACACCCCGCGAAGGCCGCCATCGACACCATCGCAACAAGGAGGTCGCTTTGAACATCGTAGTCTGCGTCAAGCAGACGCCCGACACCGCGGCGACGATCACCGTCCTGGACGGCAAGGTCTCCTGGGGGGACGCCCCGCTCGTCATCAACCCCTGGGACGAATACGCGGTCGAGCAGGCGCTGCGGACAAAGGAGGCCCACGGCGGCAAGGTCGTCGCCCTGAGTCTCGGGCCGGAAGCCGCCAGAGAGGCGCTCAAGCACGCCCTGGCGATGGGCTGCGACGAGGCCATCCTGGTCAGCGACCCGGCGCTGGAAGGGAAGGACTCGCTGGTTGTCTCGAAAGTGCTGGCCAGCGCGATTCAGAAGATCGGCGGCGTCGACATGGTCTTCGTCGGCCGCCAGGCGGTGGACAGCGACACCGGCGTGACCGGTCCCCAGCTGGCACGCCGGCTGGGGTGGCCGGCGCTCAGCCTGGTCGCCGCAGTGTCGGCACTCGATCCGGCCGGGAAGTCGATCACCGTCGAGCGCATGATCGACGAGGGCCGGCAAGTGGTGCGCAGCCCGCTGCCGGCGGTGCTGAGTGCAGTCAAGGAGCTGAACGAGCCGCGCTACCCGTCGTTCATGGGAATCCGCAAGGCCTCCAAGGCCACCATCCCGGTGTGGTCGGCGGCGGAAGTGGGTCTCACCTCGGTTCCGGCGGCCGTTCTGGCCTGGCCGGAGATCATCGCCCCGCCGAAGGTCGAGACCAAGTGTGAATTGATCGAAGGCGCCACGCCGGCGGAGGCCGCCGCCAAGCTGGCCGACCGCCTTGTCGCAGAGAAGGTGCTGTGATGGCCAACACAGTCCTGGTCTACATCGACCACTTCAACGGCGCCGCCTCGGGCGCATCCTGGGAGACCCTGGGCGCGGCGCGCAAGGTCGCCGAAGCGCTCGGCGGGGGCGTGACCGCACTCGTGCTCGGAAGCGGGGTGGAGGCGCTGGCCCAGCAGGCGTTCGAGTTCGGCGCTGACGAGGTCTTTCTGGCCGACGCACCCGGCCTGAAAGACTACCGGGCGGAGGCGTATGCCACCGTTGTCTCCAAGCTGGCCAAGGACGCCGCCGCGCTGCTCTTCCCGAACTCCAGCCGCACGCGCGAGTTGGCCGGGATGGTGGCCGTCGACCTCGAGACGGGGGTGACGCCCGATGCAATCGCCTTCGAGGTCAAGGACGGCGTCATCGTCGCCACACGCCCGATCTATGCCGGCAAGCTGCTGGTCAAGGAGACCTGCGCCAAAGCCCGGCCGCAAATCGTGACCCTGCGCGGGCGTGCTTTCCCGATGCCGCCGCCGCAATCCGGGCGCAAGGGGACGCTGACCAAGGTCGAGGCGGCCGTCGAAGCCAAGACCGAGGTTGTCGAGTACAAGGCCTCCGAAGGCGGGGTCAGCCTGACCGACGCGGCCATCATCGTCTCCGGCGGGCGGGGTGTATCCAACAACCCCAAGCTCGCGCCGCCGGCCGGAATGACCGACGAGAAGCAGATCGAGGTCTGGCGGGCGCAGCAGGGATTCGCGCTGGTGCGCGACCTGGCCGCCGCGCTGGGCGCGGCCGTCGGCGCCAGTCGGGCCGCGGTCGATGCCGGCTATGTGCCCTATGCCTACCAGGTCGGGCAGACCGGCAAAGTCGTGTCGCCGGACGTGTACATCGCCTGCGGCATTTCCGGCGCCATTCAGCATCTGGCCGGCATGCGCACCTCGAAGACGATTATCGCCATTAACAAGGACCCCGAGGCTCCCATTTTCAAGATGGCCCGCTTCGGGATCGTTGGCGACCTGCATGAGTTGGTCCCGGCGCTGACTGCGGCGCTCAAACAGAAGCTTGGCAAGTAGGCTCCGGGAGCCTGGAGCGCGAACCGGGGCGGCCGAGCGGCCGCCCCGGTGTGATTCCCCGTCGTTCAGGCTTCGCCCAGCGCAACCAGCGCGGCCCAGGCATTGGCGCGCTGCATCGCCGTCCAGTCGTCCCGCGTGGCCATCGAGCGCAGATGGGTGATGACCGATTCGCGCTCTTTGGGGGGCACGGCTTCCGCCGCGCGGCGGATGCGCGCCGGATCGCTCGATAGGATCTCGGCCCAGAATGTGTCGAGATCGTCGATCGTGGGCACGGCCACTCCTACGACGGTGCGGGGAAGATCCGGCGCGGCGCAGCCGGCATCAGACCGGCGAGGCGCGGCCGCAGCCCGCCTCTGAAGCCGTCGCCTTGCCGGTTAGGCCCGGCCGTTACGGTTTTCCCAGCGAGCGGATCCGGTTCAGGTCCAACATGCCCTTGGCGCCCCAGCCTCTCTCGCCTTCTGGGACGACGGGACGGAACTGCTCGTACAGCGTGAAGGCGCGCACCGACAGGTCCTGGGGGGAGTACGCCTTCGCCAGCGCCTGCATGGCGACTCGCACGGCGGCCAGGTCGTCGCCGAACTTCTGCTCGAGGTAGCGCCGCACACTCGCCGGGTCGATGGGCTTGTCCTTGAGCGTCGCCCGGACTCCCTCCCGCGTACGGACGACGGGGATCGAGCGGCCGAGAAGGGGAAGCGCGGCTGTCTCACCCGGCGCTTTCGGCTTGCGCCCGCTCGACGACTCCTCGGGCGCCTCGAAGATCCCCAGGCGCCTGCCCTTCGCCTGGGCGTTCAGCCCGGCGACGGATTTCCCGAGGGTCAAGGCCGTGTCTTCATCGTGACCCAGCCGCTCAGCCACCACGGCCGCCCACA
>Ga0154653_1006_pt1 | contig 9642 bp, 8 predicted proteins | sample Rifle2008BG13ft_FD_116082 | JGI IMG/M metagenome (GOLD analysis project Ga0154653, IMG submission 116082) | Chloroflexi bacterium RBG_13_68_17
TCCAGCCTCGTCCTGCCGCAGCGCGATCCGGTCTTGGCCGCCAAGCAGGTCGCCGCCCTCGACTGCCTTTCCGGCGGCCGGGCGATGCTGTGCGTCGGCGTCGGTTGGTCCGCCGGGGAATACGCCAATCTCGGCCAGCGATTCCCGGATCGCGGCCGGCGTCTGGATGAAGCCATTCAGTTGCTGCGGCTGCTGTGGGGGACGGACGACCCCGCCGGTCTGACGTTCGCGGGGGAGTTCTACAGCCTGCGCGAGGCCGCGTTCGCCCCTTTGCCCATTCAGGGTTCCGGCCTGCCGATCTGGATCGGCGGCAACTCCCCGGCCGCGATTCGCCGCGCCGCCCAGTTGGGCGACGGCTGGCATCCCACCCGTCTGCCTGTGACAGACTTCGGCCGCGGAGTCGATCGACTGCGCGCCCATACAGCCGGCCGGCCGGTCACCGTCAGCCTGCGCCTCCGGGTCGCCCGGGATGCGGCCGACAGCCCCGGGGCGCTCACGGGTTCGCCGGCGCGCATGACCGATCAGCTGCGGTCCTACACCCGGGCCGGGCTCGAGTATGCGCTGCTGGCGTTCGAGGCGCCGCAACCGGCCGCCCGCATGGAGGCGATGGCCCGATTCATGGACGAGATCGCTTCGGGGATCCCGGCCTCGCCGGGTCCCTAGGAACGAGCCGCACCAGTGACTCGCCGCGTCTGGCTCATGCTCACCCTGGTCCTGGCGGCCTGCGCCGCTCCGGCCGCGCCCGCCCCGACGTTTGCTCCCACGGGCGCCCCACCCGGAGCCACGGTCACGCCCGGCGCCGTGTCGACCCCGACGAACCTCCCCCTGACCAATCCCACACCAGCCGCCATCCTCGAGGAGCCCGAGCCAACCGCTACGTTCACCCCCGCGCCGGCCCCCGTCAATCTCCCCCTGGAGCGGATCGCCCTCTTCAGCCCCGGCCCCGGGTCCCAGGTCACCAGCCCATTCGAGATCTCGGGCCGGGCCGGACCCAGCTTCAACGAGCGCGTCCACCTCCGTTTGCTGGGCGAAGACGGGCGACTGCTCGCCCAGCGGACCACGTACCTGAACACGCTGCGCGGCTACGCTGGCCCCTTCTCCACAGAGCTGACTTTCGACATCCCCGGCGTCGCCGAAGCGGGTCGGCTGGAGATCAGCATCGACGACCGCCGCACCGGCCGCATGGCGCATCTGGCAACGCTCGATCTGGTTCTGCTGGCGGCCGGCGCGCCGTGGATTCATCCGGCCGCGCAAGGGCCGGAACAGCTGGCGCTCCTGACGCCGCGCGACGGCGCTGGCGTTCGCGGCGGCCGCTTCGCGGCCCGCGGCGCCGGCTGGACGGCGCGCGGCCAGGGGCTGACGCTGGCGCTGCTCGACAGCGACGGCGATCCCCTGTCTATCCAGCCGGTCGCGCTCTCGCCCGCGGGCATCGCCGAGACAGGTGTCTTCGAGACCGAGGTCGCGTACCAGATCCCGTACGAACAGTACGGCCGCCTGGCCCTGTACGAGCTCGCCGACGACGGCGTGAGCTATCTGCACTACACCAGCATCGAGGTCTATCTGCGTCACTAGGCCAGGGAACCCCCGGCGCCTCTCCGACGTCCTGCGGGTGATATAATCTCGCCCCTGTGAGGCCGGCAATGCGTGTCTCCCGCGCGCTCCCTCAATTGACGCCCGAGTTTCTGGCCGACCTGAGTCGCGCGCTGATGGCCATGCTGGCCGCCGGCGCGGCGATCCTGGCCGGCCTGTTTCTGTTTGTCGCAGGCGTACGCGTAGTCTATGCCGGCCGGGCGCTGCCCGGCGTCTCCGCTGCCGGGGTGCACGTCGCCGGCATGACCGAGCCCGCGATCGAAGCCGCCCTGGCCTCCGTCCTCACCTACCCGCAGACCGGCACTCTGCTGCTGCGCGACGGCGAACAACAGTGGTCGGTACGGCCCGAGCGGCTCGGGGTGGTGATGGACATCCCCAGCCTAGCCGAACGGGCGCTGGCCGTCGGCCGATCGGGCTCGATCTTCGCCGCGCTCCGCGACCAATACGACGCCTGGACCGAAGGCTGGGGGATCCCCCCTATCGTCATCTTCGACCAGCGCCTCGGCGCTGCCTACCTGCAGGAGCTCGCCCGCCAGATCGACCAGCCGCAGATCCTGGCCACGCTGAGCGTCAACGGGCTGGAGGTCGAGATGCGGTCGGGGCAGATCGGCCGGAGCCTCAACGTGCATGCCACGCTGGCGGCGCTCATGCCTGTTCTGTCGCAGTTGTACGATGCGGAGGTGCCGATCGTCATCGATGAGACGCCCCCGCTCGTGTTGGATGCCTCCGAGCAGGCCGCCCTCGCCCGCGAGATCCTGCGCCAGCCGCTGACGTTGACCGCCGAGGGCGCCGGGCCCTGGCGCCTCGATCCGCCCGGGCTGGCTTCGATGCTGCGATTCAACCTGGTCAGCGACGGTGACGGCGGCCGCTATGAGGTCGGTTTGGATCCCGAGTCGCTGGCGGCGTATCTCAATCCCCTGGCACCGGATCTTGAACGCAGCCCGGAGAACGCCCGCTTCATCTTCAACGACGACACGCGCCAGCTGGATCTGCTTCGCCCGGAGGTGATCGGGCGCAGCCTGGACGTGGCAGCCAGCATCCAGGCGGTCAATCAGGGTCTGGTGGCCGGCGCCCATGAGGTCCCCCTGGTCTTCCAGACGAGCGATCCGCCCGTGCGCAGCGACGCCACGGCCGCACAGCTCGGGATTACCGAGAACATCGTCGCCGTCTCGACCTACTTCTCCGGGTCGAGCGCCGGCCGCATCCAGAACATCCGCACCGCCTCGGCCGAGTTCCACGGATTGTTGATCGCGCCGGGAGAGACGCTGTCGATGGCCGATCTCCTCGGCGACATCAGCCTCGACACCGGCTACACCGAGGCGCTGATCATTTTCGGCGATCGCACCATTCAGGGGTTGGGTGGCGGGGTGTGCCAGGTCAGCACGACCCTGTTTCGTGCGGTCTTTGAAGCCGGTTACCAGATCGATGAGCGTCACCCACATGCCTACCGGGTGGGCTATTACGAGCAGGGGCCGGGCTCGCCCGGGCCGGGGTTCGACGCCACCGTCTTCGTCCCGCGCGTCGATTTCCGCTTCACCAACGACTCGCCATCTTGGGCGCTGCTCGAGACCTACGTTTACGGCAATCAGCTTCTGTGGAAGATATACTCGACCTCCGACGGGCGGACCGTCAGCCGGACGGTCGCTGGCCCATCCAATGTAGTCGAGGCCCCGGAGCCTCTCTACCGCGAGAACGCCGACCTGCCCTCGGGAGAGATCAAACAGGTCGACTACGAGGCCGACGGCATGGACGTCACCGTGACCCGCACGGTCACGCGCGATGGGGCGGTGATTCACCAGGATACGTTCCGCACGCACTATCTACCCTGGCGCGCGATCTACGAATACGGCCCGGGAACGGCCCTGCCCGAGGGCGCCCGCACCGAGTGAGCCGCCGCGCTTCCCGCGCCCGATCGGCCGTCCGAACCGCATGGTACAATCCGCCCTGACTCAGGAGACGGCCATGATCCCCGACGATCTGCTCGAGATCCTGCGCTGCCCGGCCTGCGTGCGCGAGAAGGACGGTCTGCTTAAGCTGGTCAAGGAGACCTGGCTCGTCTGCCAGGAACCCGACTGCGGCCGCAAATACCCGATCCTCGACGACATCCCCGTGATGCTGATCGAGGAGGGCGACAAATGGGTCAAGGTCTCCGAATCCGACTTGCCCGTCCCTCCGCCCGAGTCCTGATCCCACGGTGACCGACCTGGAAGCCGCGCTCTCCGCCTTGCTCAGCGGCGACGACAGCCAGGCCGAGTCAGCCATCGCCGCCTTGGCCGCACAAGGCCCGTGCACCCTTCCCCGATTGCTGACCTTCCTGGACGACCCACTCAGCGACCGCCGCTGGTGGGCGGCTCGCGCACTGGCGGCGATCACGGACCCCCGTGTCGCGCCGGCCCTGCGTCGAGCGTTGGCCGACCCCGACCCGGGCGTTCGCCAGTGTGCCGCCCTCGGCCTGCGCCAGCAACCCGACCCGGCTGCGGCCCCCGACTTGGTCCGCCTGCTGCATGACCCCGACCGCCTGACCGCCCGCCTTTCCGGGGACGCCCTGGCCGCGCTGGGCGCCCCGGCCACGCCGCTGTTGATCGAAGCGCTTGCCGACCCCCAGGCCGCCGTCCGCATCGAGGCGGCCCGCGCCCTGGCTTGTGCGCAGGACAAGCAGTCGATCGAAGCGCTCATCGCCGCAGTGGATGATCCCTCTGCCTTGGTGCAGTACTGGGCCGAGGAGGCGCTCGACCGCATGGGCGTCGGGATGGTGTACTTCAAGCCCTGACCTCCAACTTCCGGAGTTCTCCGAACCTCGGAAGTTGGAGGTCAATCATCCAATCACAACCCACGCTAGCCACGCGGCGATCATCATCAGCCCGATGACCAGCTTGACGCCGTACGACAAGCCGTAGCCGGCCAGGGTCCCCAAGGAGGCCTTGACCGCCTGGTCCCAGTCCTTGCGGCGCAGGTACTCGACGGTGAGCGTCCCCAACACCAGGCCGGCCACAGCTCCCGGCAGGCTGCCGAACACCATTCCCACCAGGCCAAGGCCGAGCCCGGCCAGGAGCGACCACAGCGACGCCCCGGCCATCTTGGCGCCCGTCCCGGTCACCCAGATCTCCGCCCCCAGCCCGGCCAGCCCCAGAAGTGTGATCAGGCCAAACAGCCAGCCCCCCGATTCCCCCCACCCGGCCAGGAGCCCGTACCCCAGCGCCGCGCCCCAGATCAGCACAGCCCCGGGCAACACCGGCAGGACCACGCCGGCCAGCCCGATCAACATCACCAATCCGGCCACGATCGTGATCAGCGTCTCGTTCACGCGCAAGCCTCCGCTGCAGAATCAGGTGGCCGGCGGGCCGATCCGCTCGATCCCGCCCATCCACGGCAGCAGTACGTCCGGCACGAGCACACTCCCATCGGCCTGCTGGTAGTTTTCGAGCACGGCGATCAACGTGCGCGGCAGCCCCAGTCCGGATCCGTTCAGTGTGTGCAGGAATTCGGGGCGGGCCTTGGACGTTCGGCGGAAGCGGGCGTTCGCCCGGCGCGCCTGAAAATCGCTGCAGTTGGACACCGATGAGACCTCCAGCCACTCGGCGCAGCCAGGGGCCCACACCTCCAGGTCATACGTCTTGCGGGCCGAGAACCCGAGATCACCCGCGCACAGTTGCTTCACCCGATAGGCCAGCCCCAGCTCGGCGCAGGCGGCCTCGGCGTCGGCCAGCATGCGATCCAGCTCGGCCGGCGAGTCGTCCGGCCGGCAGAAGATGTACATCTCGACCTTGTCGAACTGGTGGCCGCGCTTGATCCCGCGTACGTCCCGCCCGGCCGACATCTTCTCACGGCGGAAGCAGGGGGTGTAGGCCGTGTAGCGGCGCGGCAGCGTCTCAGCGTCGAGGATCTCGTCCATGTGCAGGCCGGTCAACGGGACTTCGGCCGTCGGCACCAGCCACAGATCGTCCTCATGATCCCGGTAGAGATTGTCGACGAACTTCGGCAGCTGTCCGGCGGCGAAGAGCGTCGCCTCGCGCACCAGGAAGGGGGTGTACTGTTCCAGGTAGCCCTGGCGGATGTGCAGGTCGAGCATCCAGGCAATCAGCGCGCGCTGCAGCCTGGCGCCGGCGCCGCTGAGCACGTAGAAGCGCGAGCCGGTCATCTTGACCCCGCGCTCGAGATCCAGAATCCCCAGTGCCGGGCCGAGATCCCAGTGCGGCTGTGGCGCGAAGTCGAACGTTTTCGGCTCGCCGACCGTGCGGACGACCGGGTTGGCGCTGTCATCCGGCCCGTCGGGGACCGACGGATCAGGCAGGTTGGGAAGATCGCGCATCAGCGCCAGCAGCCCCTCGTCGGCCCGACCCACCTGCGCGTCGAGCGCCTCGATTCTCTCGCCGACCAAGCGCATCTGCTGGATGCGTGTCTGGCGCTCGGCTTCCTCGCGCGTCTTCCCGATTTCCTTCGAGGCGCGATTGCGCTCGGCCTTCAGGCCCTCGACCTCGGTCAAGAGCCCGCGGCGCAGGCTGTCGGTCTCCAGGATGCGATCGATGGGCGGATCGATCCCCCGGCGCGCCAGCGCCGCCCGGACCTCCTCCGGCTTTTCTCGTATGAGCTGGATATCGAGCACGGTGCACCTCCGCTAGAAGAAGCAATCGCCCCCTCATCCGCAGGACGAGGGGGCGCTCGTGGTGCCACCTGCTAATGCCCCACCTTGCGGGGCCTCGAGGCGCGGTAGCGGGCGCACCCGGCTCCCTTACGGCCCTTCTCAGCCCCTGCGGGAGCGACGCGGCCGAAACGGCCGGCGGAGAGGAGACTTCCCCGACCCTCACCGCCTCGCACCAGCCGGCGGCTCTCTGAGAGGATCCGCGGGGAGCATGTCTCCGCGCTCGTCACGTTCTGCCTGGATTGTTGCCGCGATTATACAGTCGAAGGCGCACCCGTCAAGACAGTCACGGGCGATAGCTCGCCCGGAAGTTGTCGTAGACGTAAGGACACATGTTGAGCCAGTAGGAGGCCTCTGCATCCGAAAACACCCACTCGCTCCCCCAGCCCATCACCTCGCGGCACTCGGCCGTGCCGTAGTGATCGTAGTTGAGGTACAGGCCGAAGGGATGAAGGAATTCGTGCACGAAGTTGGCGGCCACGAAGTACGTCGGCGTCGAGGCGTAAGGGTCATCGACCACGTTCGAGCACATCGAGTAGCCGTTGTGGGTGGTGCAGGTTGTGCCGGGCTGATTGCGGCATTGGCCGTCGATGGCGACCTCGCTGACCAGGTTCCCGGACTCGTCATAGCCGCAGGCGCCGAAGCGATGGCCCCAGTGGAGCACCGCGACGTACACCGAACGGCCGCCGGCCACCGGCGAAACGAACGCGTTGACGAACCCCGCTGGCGCGGGGATATTGAATGAATAACCGCCGCGGGATCGCGCAAAGTCGTGCTCGCCGTACGAGAACACCACCACACCGTTCGGAATAGGCGGCGCTTTGCCGGACAGATAATCGCTGACCCACGGACCGATCGAGTCCGTCGGGCGACCTTCGACCACTTCCAGGAGCGTGAAGACGAATCCGGTTCGCTCCAACAGCAGGGTGCTGGCTTCTTCGAGCGCAATGGCCAACCCTTCGGCTGGCACGGACTCCGAATCCAGGTCAACCAGGATGCTGATCGCGAAGCTGAGCGGGGGCGCTGTCGCTTCCACTGTGACGGTTTCCGTCGTGGGAGCGATGGCACTCGCCGTCTCGACAAACGCCGTCCGCGTTGCCGGAGAGGCGGTCGGCACGGGTGCCGCGCACGCCCAACCGGCGATGATCAGAACGACCAAGCCGCGGAGCAGGTTTCGATGCATTGGAGGTCTTGGTAACGGTGCGATCGGGCCGCCGTGTGACCCGTCCCGACAGGGAGTATCCCATTCGGCGTTCCAGGGGGCAAGCAGGGTCAACGCCGCCGTAGGCAGTTCCCCATTGCGTCGCGGCCTATCGTGTCATAGACTTTCATCAGCGATCGTGGCTAATATCACAAGCTGCCGACGAGGTTGTTGGGGCGAGGCGAATCCGGCGGCCGCGGGTCAAGCTGCGCCCTCCCCGCTTCTCGCCTTCCCAGACTAGGGGCATGACCGAAAGCAGGTCAGACGAGCCATTCGGTCGGACGCCCCTTCAGGCTTTCGGCGCAGACAAGTCTCTCATGGGGGTCACCGGGATCCATCACGCCCAGTGATGCCTCAAGCCCGTTGGGAGTATCCGGCGCCGCGTTCGCTTGCTAACGGGCTCTACAGCCGACACAGCCGCCTGTCCGCCGAGAGCCTGGGAGGAGAGGCCATGGATGTCCGCAGAGCGATGCCCAGGTCATTCACGCTCGCGGTTCTGTCGCTACTTGTCGTCGGGTGCAGCCAGCAAGGGGTTTCTACCGACACCGCCGCGCCTCCGCCGCCGGCGTCCTCCTCCATCGCGGCCGTCACCCCGCCTGCCGCCATCGCCGGCCCGGCCACGCTGCCTCCGATCGAACAGGCTGTGACCCCCGAGCTGTTGCTTTTCCAGCTGTGTCACCGCGAAGAGCTGGTCGCCCCTATCGCCATCGCGCCGGAGCCTTCCAGTGTGCAGTTGACACTCACCCCCACGTTCTCCTGGTCGTTTCCACTCTACTGTGGGCCGACCGGGTACTACATCGAGATCTGTGCCGATCCGACCTGCCGGCCCTCCGTCGTTTACGCTGTCGTCGATCCCCAGTTCACCAGTTGGGTGCCTCAATCCCCGCTCGACGAATCGACGGAGTATTTCTGGCACGTTGGAGCCATGGTGGACCTGCCCACCGGAGCCTACATCGGACCATGGTCCAGCCCTTCTCCCTTCTTCACCGGCCCGCTTTGCGCTGCTGAGGATCTGCTGCCACCCGTCTTGACAGAGCCCGAGCAGGATGCGCTCGTCGACGCGATCGAGACTTCCCTGTTCAGCCGGCTCACGCTGCGTTGGGAATCGGCTGGCGCTTGTCTTCCGACCGCCTATCAGGTCCAGCTTTCGTTGAGTTCGGACTTCACGAGCCAGACGATCACCCACAGGACCAGCGATCCGGGGATCTCCTGGCAGCTTGAGTTCGATCTGCTCCCCGAGCGCGAATACGCCTGGAGGGTGGCGGCGGTCCAGGGAGACATTCTCGGGCCATACTCCGAGACCAGGCACTTCTCGGTTATCGACCGTCCGGTTTCCGAGAATACCCCTGGGCTCATTAGGGGCAGGATCTGGGAGGACTTGTGCGACAACGAGGTCGGGAGCGACGGCTCCATGGGTTCGACTTGCGTGATGGGGCCCGAGCTCTTTCCGATCGGGAACGGGATCCGGGAACCTGGCGAGCCCCCGCTGGCGTCCGTCGGGGTGCGCTTCCGGCAAGGCGCGTGTGGGGGCTCGGGCGGCATCATGGTGCCGGAAACGACCACCAGCGCCGACGGCTCCTACTCCCGCGTGCTGCTTGCTGGCGCGTATTGCGTAGAACTGACCGAGGGGCGTCCGGACCAGGAGTTCACGAATGAGGGCTACTGGACCACGCCAATCCAGACTCGTGGATATAGTCCCCCGGTTGCCATCGCCGTGACCATCGCCGCCGGACAGGTGATGGATGATCTCAACTTCGCGTACGACCCCCTGTTCGGTTCCAGCGCCTACGAGGGTCGGATTTCCGGAAGGATCTGGAACGACGTCGACGGCGACGGGCATGTCGACGACGGCGAGCCCGGCATTGACAATGTGCACTTCTGGATGAATCGGACCGACGGCGAGTGCGACCCGGCGTGGAACGCCTCGACGAGCCATGGCATGCAGACGGCCGCATACGGCGTTTACGCCTTCACCTCGCTCGACGCTGGCACCTACTGCGTCATCGTGGACCCCAACTATGAGGGGAACCTGCAGGAAGACGTCGGGCTGGCGAACGGCGCATGGACACCGCCGTGGACGGGCAACGGTATCGTCACCGCCCGGATCAGCCTTGGCGTGGGACAGATCCGCAACGATGTGAACTTCGGCTGGCAGTACAACGACCAGATCCGTACCCCGACGCTCCCCCCGCCCACCGTTACTCCCTATCAG
>Ga0154653_1205_pt2 | contig 9581 bp, 7 predicted proteins | sample Rifle2008BG13ft_FD_116082 | JGI IMG/M metagenome (GOLD analysis project Ga0154653, IMG submission 116082) | Chloroflexi bacterium RBG_13_68_17
TGGTGGCCGACTTGATGCGCCTCAATCTGGTGGCCACGCTGCTCTTCTCGCTCAGCGGATTGGTCATCGCCGGCTTGCAGGCCAACAAGCACTTCCTGCTGCCGGCCGTGGCGCCGGTGGTCTATGACCTGGGACAGATCTTCGGCGCCCTGGTGCTGGCCCCCTCTCAGGGACTCCGCCTGGCGGGCATCACCCTGCCCGCCGCCGGCCTGGGCGTGCACGGCCTTGTCTACGGCGTCATCCTCGGGGCCGGTCTCCATTTCGCGGTCCAGATCCCGGGCCTGATCCGCTACCGCTTCCATTGGGCCCCGCGGCTGGGGTGGAACCATCCGGGCGTGCGCAAAGTGATGGCCATGCTCGGGCCGCGCATTCTGACGATGGGCGCCTTCCAGCTCATGTTCGTCGTACAGGACAACCTGGCCTCGCGACTGGACGTTGGCTCGGTGACGGCGCTGGCTTACGGATGGTTGATCATGCAGGTGCCGGAGACGCTGCTGGCGACGGCGCTGGGGACCGCACTGCTGCCGACGCTCTCGGAGCAGTTCGCCCACGGCGACGACAGCGCGTTCCAGACCACCCTGGCACGCGCCGCTCGCTTGCTGCTGGCGCTGACCGTGCCTGCGGCCGTGGTCCTCATGATCCCGCTTGGCCCGCTGGTGCAGTCCGCCTTCGGATTCGACGCGCGCGGCACCGGGCTGGTCGTCTGGGCGGCCCGCGCCTATCTGCTCGGTCTGACCGGCCACTCTCTCTTGGAGGTCTGTGCCCGGGGGTTCTACGCCCGGCACAACGCCCGCACGCCGCTGCTGGCCGCGTTAGCGCGCACCGCCCTGTTCGTCGCCCTGGCCGTCGTCCTGTTCCGCACGCTTGGATTCGTGGGAATCGGTCTGAGCAACAGCCTGGCCTTCACGCTGGAGGCGGCCCTGTTGATCGTCCTGCTCTCGCGCCGCTTCCGCCTCCTGCCGGAGCTGATCAAGCCAGCGCTGCGTACCGGGCTTGGCGCAGCGTCCGGCGGGCTCGTGGCCTACGCCGTCATGCGCCTGCTGGCGGCCTCGCCGCTGGCCGCCGGCGTCCTGGCCGTCCTGGCCGGCGTCCTGGCGACCGTACCGTTCCTCTGGCCGGAGCTGCGCCAAGCCGCTCGTTTGTAACCTCCCCCCTCGGTTCCTGGCGCGGCAGGCGGAAGAAGAAACCAGGGCCGCCCCTCGGGCGGCCCTGCGTCCAGGCTGTTCGCGAATGACCGTCACTGCTTCTCGTAGGGCGTGCCGTCGGCGGCCGGCATGCGCGATCGGCCGACAACCCCCGCCAGGACGACCATCGTCGCCAGATACGGGGCCATGCCCAGCAGATCGGGCGGGACGCCGACCTGCAGGATGGACAGCTTCTCCTGCCAAGAGTCGAAGAAGCCAAAGATCATCGCGCCCAGGAACGAGCCGCCTGGATTCCAGTTGCCGAAGATCATGGCCGCCAGGCCGAGGAAGCCCTTCCCGGACGTCATGCCCTCGTTGAATCGGCCGACCGCCCCGATGCTCATGTAAGCGCCGCCCAGCCCGGCCATCACCCCGCTGAGCAGAACGCTGATGTAGCGCGTTCGGAATACGTTGATCCCGAGCGTGTCGGCCGCACGCGGGTGTTCACCGACGGCGCGCACCCTCAGCCCCCAGCGCGTCTGGTACATGATCACCTGCGTCAGGATCAGCAGCAGGAACAGGATATAGATGAGGATCGTTTGATTGAACAGGATCGGCCCGATCACCGGGATTCGCGACAGGCCGGGGATGGCCATCTCCGAGATCGTCCCCGGTTCATTCAGCTGCGGGTTCTCGTTCAGGATAGCCCGCTGCAGATAGCTGGTCAGGCCAAGCATCAGGATGATGACCATCGTCCCGCTGATGATCTGATTGACGCGGTAGCGGATCGACAGCACCCCGTGCAGCAGCGCCAGCAACGCGGCCACGATGATCCCGCCGACCACCCCCAGGAACAGGCTGTCGCTCGCGCTGGCGACGACGACCGCGGTAAAGGCCGAGCCGAGCATCATCCCCTCGATGCCGATGTTGACCACTCCAGAGCGCTCGCTGTACAACCCGCTCAGCGCGGCGAAGGCGATCGGCGCTGCCCGCACCAGGCTGGAGACCAGCATGCCCGTCAGGTTGAGGGACTTGTCTCGCGTCGCCCAGGTCAGAAACGCGGCGATCACCGTCAGCGCCGCCAACCCCAGGACCAGGTTGACCCGGGGGAAGCCGCGCGCTAGCTGCCACACGGCCGCCAGGACCAGCGCCGCACCCAGTACGTACAGGGAGATCTGCGTCGGCAAGACCAGGTCAGGCGCCAGGATCTCCACCCCGGCGCGGCGGCTGGTCAGGACGAAGGTCGAGACGAGACCGCCGGTGCCGCTGGCCAGCGGCCACAACACAAGCAGGCCGGCGATCAGAAGCCCGGCCCCAATCACGTACTCCCGGAGCGCGCGCGGCTTGGCAAGAGTCTGAGTCGCTTGAGCCATGGCTGCCTCTATCCGCTTTGACTGGTCGCCGGCTGGACTTCCTTCAGGCGGGGCGCCCGCAGCCGGTACAACCCGCGCACGATCTCCGGCGCGGCTACGAAGATGATCACCATCCCCTGGATGATGCGGATCAGCTCGACCGGAACGCTGGCGATCGATTGCATCCTCGCCGCTCCGCCGCGCAGGAATCCGAAGAGCAGTGACGCCAGCAGGACGCCGGCCGGATGGCTGTTGCCTAACAATGCCAGTGCGATCGAGTCGAAACCGAAGCCGCTCGAGAAGGCCCGGACCATCTGATGGTCGACGCCCAGGATCTGGCTCGCCCCGGCCAGCCCGGCCAGCGCCCCGCTCAAGCCCATGGTCAAGACCATCGTGCGGGCGATCTTGACGCCGGCGTACTTGGCCGCCCGCGGGTTGGCGCCGACCATGCGGATCTCAAATCCCCAGGTCGTCTTCCACAGGAACCAGTACACCAGCAGCACCATGCCCAAGGCCAGGAAGAAACCCACGTGCACGCGCATCGGGCGGGGAAATAGCGCCGGCAGATAGGCGCTCGGCAGGATGACCGGGGTGATCGGCAGCCCGTCCGGGCGGGCCATCGGCCCGGTGAGCAGGTAGTCCGTCAGCCGGAAGGCGATCCAGTTCATCATGATCGTGTTGATCACTTCATGCGCGCCGGTGCGGGCTTTGAGGAAGCCCGGGATAGCGGCCCAGATTCCCCCGGCGGCCATCCCGGCGCCGAGCGCCAGCGGCAGGTGCACGTACCAAGGCAGGCCGGTCAGCGAATAGCCGACATAGGCCGAGGCCAGGCCGCCCACGAACAGCTGCCCTTCGGCGCCGATGTTGAACAGGCCGCCCCGGAATCCAAGGGCCACCGCCAGGCCCAGGAAGATGTAGGGGGTGCTGATCGTCAGGCTCTCGGCAAACGGACGGAAGGCATCCAGGAGCGGCCGTGTCTCCCCCGTGTCCGACCAGTTACGGATCGCCTGGACAGCGGCGGCCGGGTTGCCGAAGGCGCCTTCGAACAGGGCCAGGTACGAATCGCGCAGCACAGTCCAGTTGGTTCCGAGCGTGCCCAGTGGGTCCTGGGTGAAGGCCTGCCAGCTCCCCCGCGCAAGGGGGTTGGCCGCCAGGATGAAGAACGCGCCCAGGATCAGGGCGGTCAGGACGGCCAGCCCCGGGACAAGAAGCGATTCGAGCTTGCCGGTTCGGGCGGCCATCCGCTGCAGGCTCGTCCCGCCCGCCTCCGCCTCAGTCGGCGCTTGCGCCGGCGCGTTCTCGGGTTTGTCGCTCACGGGGCTCCTCCCCACTCGTTGTAGACCGGCGTGCAGACGTCAGGCGGCCGGCGGCCCGGCTTCGCGGACGCCCGCCATGAGCAATCCCAGTCGCTCCTTCGTGGCGGCCGCGCCCGGCAGAATATCCAGAATCTCGCCGCCGTACATCACCGCGATCCGATCCGACAGGCTGAGGACCTCGTCCAGTTCCGACGAGACCACCAACACCGCCGCGCCCTGATCGCGTTTCTCGACCAGCCGGCGATGAATGTACTCGATCGAACCGACATCCAGGCCTCGCGTCGGCTGGGAGGCGATCACCAGCTGCGTCGGCCGCGAAAACTCGCGCGCCACAATCACCTTCTGCTGGTTGCCCCCCGAAAGGTTCGAGACGGGTACGTCGATGGACGGTGTGCGCACGTCGTACGCTTCGACGCGCTCTTTGGCCACCTGGGCGATCTTCTCCTGCTGGAGAATCGGTCCCCTGGCGAAGGGCGGGGCGTAGTATGTGTTTAAGACGAGGTTCTCGACAACCGGGAACGACAGGACCAATCCATCGCGCTGCCGGTCCTCGGGAACATGCGAGGTGCCGTGCGCCTCGATCTGCCGCGGGGAGGCGCGGGTCATGTCCTGCCCGGAAATCAGGAAGCGGCCGCTCTCGGCGGGGCGCAGACCGGTGAGCGCTTCGACCAGCTGCGTCTGTCCATTCCCCTGCACGCCGGCCACGCCCAGGATCTCGCCCGCCCGGACCTGGAACGTGACGCCGCGCACGGCCGCCTGGCTGTGCTCGCCCTTCACCCGGAGGTCATACACATCCAGGACGACCTCCCCGGGCTTCGCCGGCTTGCGATCGACGCTCAACAGGACATCCCGGCCGACCATCATTTTCGCCAGGGATTTCTCGGTCGCCTCGGCCACCGGCACCGAGCCGACCACCTTCCCGCCGCGCAGGACGACGATGCGGTCGGCGATCGCCAGCACCTCTTTGAGCTTGTGGGAGATGAAGATGACGGACTTGCCTTGCGCCACCAACGAGCGGATCACCTTGAACAGCTCATCCGCCTCTTGCGGGGTCAGGACCGAGGTGGGCTCATCCAGGATGAGCACCTCGGCTTCGCGATAAAGAATCTTGATGATTTCGACGCGCTGCTGCAGCCCGACCGGCAGATCCTCGACGACCGCCTCGGGATCGACCTCCAGGCCGAAGCGGCCGGAGATCTCGCGAATCCGGTTGGCGGCCGTGCGCCGGTCCAGCAGCACCCCGGCTCGAATCGATTCGACCCCCAGCATGACGTTCTCGGTCACGCTGAAGACGGGCACCAGCATGAAGTGCTGATGCACCATCCCGATCCCCCGCCGGATGGCGTCGTTCGGGTCATGGATCTCGACCTTGTCGCCGCGGACCAGGATGTCGCCTTCATCGGGCTTGTATAGGCCGTACAGGACGTTCATCAAGGTGGTCTTGCCCGCGCCGTTTTCCCCCAAGAGCGCCAGGATCTCACCCTGGCCGAGGCTCAGGTCGATGTGGTCATTGGCCAGCACGCCGGGGAAGGCCTTGGTTATCCCCCGCAGCTCGAGGATAGGGGGCATCGGCATACTCCTGGGGGATCGCGCCCCGTGGTAGGGTCGTTGCGGGGTCTTCTCCGAAGGCGGTGCCAGGGAAACCCTGGCACCGCCCACGGTACGGATGTGGAACCTGGTGCGGTCGGGGCTTACTAGTACAACCCGCCCGGGCACCAATCCGGATAGGAGATGCAGCCGGTGTCGGTGATCACGCCGTTGATGATGTCCTGGCGCAACTGCTCGACCTCGGCCGCCAAGTCGGCCGGCACGGCGCTCTCGAGATCATGGTACGGCGCGAGGCCGACGCCGCCGTTGACCAGGTCCCCGACGTACACGCCGCAGCCCTGGAAGCTACCTTCCATGGCGCCCTGGATGACGTCGAAGACCGAGTTGTCCATGTTCTTCATGACGCTGGTCAGGATCACATCCTGGACCCCGGTCAAGGCGTTGTAGCCGTCCACGTCGACCCAGATGCCGTAGCCGCCGCGCTCGCGGGCGACATCGAAGCCGGGCGATCCGATCAGCCCGCCGACGCCCATGAAGATGTCGACGCCTTCGTCGAACAGCGACTCGGTGGCCTCCAGACCCTTGGTCAGGTCGCTGAAGTCACCCGTGAACAGGCCTTCGCCCGTGGCGCTGTCCCAGCCGATCAGGTCAACGGTGGTCCCATGGACCTGGTTGTAGTACTCCATGCCGGCCTGGAACCCAACTCCGAAGATCGTCACGGTCGGGATCTTGGCCCCGCCGAAGTACCCCAGGTGCCCGGTCTCGGTCATACCCGCGGCCAGATAGCCGGCCAGGAACGCGGCCTGGTCGGTCTTGTAGACCTGACCCTGGACATTGGGGATGCACTCGGCATTGCCCACGACACCCTCGGGCACGCCGAACGGATCCGGGTACGCGTAGTCGACGATCGAGAACATGGTGTCCGGATACTGCGCGGCCACGTTGGCCAGCGCGCCGCCAAGGAAGAAGCCGGCCGCGACGATGAGATCGTAGCCCTGGCTGGCGAACTCGGTCAGGTTGGGCTCGTATTGCGTGGCCTCATCCGACTGAATGAACTGCGCCTCGATTCCCAGCTCATCCACCGCCCGCAGGACGCCGTTCCACTGCGTGGTGTTGAAGCTGTGATCGTCGATACCGCCCGTGTCGGTCACGAACCCGACGCGGAACGGCTCCGCAGGCGGAGCCACCGGCGCCTCGGTCACAACCGGGGCTTCGGTCGCCACCGGCTCTTCCGGCGGAACCTCTTCCGTGGCGGCGCCGCCGCAGGCGCTCAGCATCATCGCCAGGAGCACCAGCAGCGACAGGGCGGCGTACATCTTCTTCTGCATTTTGCTCTCCTCCGAGAATGGGGAAACACAATCGTGCCTATGCACAGGCAGTACGAAGGTCGTCGAAGACTGAAACGGGCCGCGATCACCCCTTTCGTTAGCGGCCGGGCTGGCCGTTAGATTCGGATGTCTCGACACTCAAGGGACACTTCTGACATGATAGCACGAGTCAGGGACCGATGCAATTGGGCGCCTCGCGGGTGGCCCTCGCAACCGGACACGCGCACTCCCAAAATCGTCCGGCTTTCCCCCGCTGCGCCCGTCGCCCCCGATTGCCGCAAGTTTCCGGGCGAGGGCCTCCGATCCGACCGGGGCTAGGGCTCGACTCCGGTCAGCGGGTCGACCCCGATTTGCAGCTGTCCGGATGCCAAACCTTCCCGTGCCTCCTGAAGCACCCGCTCGCGCCCGGGGCTGAGCGCCTCCGGGTTCAGGTTCCCGAGGACCATGCTGTTCGACTCCACGGAATACGGCCACCCCCGTCCCGGCTCGCCCGCCAGCAGCGCGGTCAACGCCGGCGCCGCCAGCGCTTCCGGCAGCATCCGGATTTCCCCCGCCAGCCGCGTCCCCGGCCGCGCGGAGCCATCGGCGTCGCACCAGACCATCCACACGTCCGCGTCGGCAAGGGAGCGGAGCGTCGAGGCCGCCGTCGGCCCCGGGACGGCGAAGACGGCGTCGACCCCCTCGCCCAACAGCGCCTGCGCGGTCGCCTGGGCGGCGCCGAACCTGACCAGCTCGCAGCGCGGGCAGCCATAGCGCAGCCCGTGGTCGAACGCGGCGCTGTAGACGGCCTCGTGCGGGCCGCCCGTTCCGGTCAATATTGCCACACGCTCGGTGCGGCTGATCAGCCCTGCCAGAACCCCGGCCAGGAAGCCAGCTTGATCATGCCGCGCACCCGGCTCTCCAGCCACGCTGACATGAGAATCGGCCGCCGATTCCACGCCGTTGACCACGAGCACGGGCCCGGCAAATGCGCTCCGCAGGCCGGGGGTTTCCCCGAGGCTGACAATGGCCTGCACCCCCGGCTGGCTGAGTCCGGCCGCCAGGCCCGCCTCGTTGGCCTCGAAAGAATCCGTCAGCCAGCCGCGCTCCGCCGCCCAGGTCTCGAGCGACGCCCGGAGCGGCGTCTCGGCCGCCACCCCCAACAGAAGCAGCCGGGGCAAGGGAAGGGGTGTTGGGCTCGCCGTCGGGAGCAAGGCGGGAACCGGAGTCGGCCCGGCAGTGACCAGGCCGCACCCCGCCCCGATCACCGACAACGCCAGGAGCAGCATGAGCGCGGCCGCCCGGCGCCGGGCCTGGACGGCTACGCTAGTCACCCTCATCCTGCGCGCCACGGATCCCCAGGTCGCCGTAATCCAAGACCTCGCGGGCCTGGGATCCCTGCTGGCCCGGCCCGACAATGCCCTCTTCCTCGAGCTCGTCCACCAGCCGGGCGGCGCGCGTGTAGCCGATGCGCAGGCGCCGCTGCAGCAAAGAGATCGAAGCCCGCCGCATCTCCCGCACGATCTTGACGGCTTCATCGAACAACTCGTCGCCGTGCTCGTCTCCGTCCCGGCCGGCCTCTTCCCAGAGGGGAGCCTGTTTCAAAGGGATACCCGCCGGGATCGGGACGAACTGCGAGGCTGCGGCGGTCTCGCCAGGCAGTTGTCCGAAGGCAGCCTCCTTCCAGTAATGGATAAGCTGCGTCAGCTCCAGCTCGGACACGTAAGCCCCCTGCATCCGCACCGGCGCCGCGGCCTCAGGCGATTGGAAAAGCATGTCGCCGCGCCCCAGCAGCCTCTCCGCCCCGGGCTGGTCAAGGATCACCCGGCTGTCAACCGACGACGCAACGGCGAAGGCGATGCGGGCCGGGAAGTTGGCCTTGATCAGCCCGGTGACGACATCCACCGACGGGCGCTGCGTGGCGATGACCAGGTGAATACCGGTGGCGCGGGCCAGCTGCGCCAGGCGCGTGATGACGCGCTCGGTCTCATCCGGCGCCAGCATCATCAGGTCGGCCAGCTCGTCGATCACCACCACCAGGTACGGCAGCGGTCGCTGGCCCGCGTCAGCCATGCGCTGGTTGTAGTCGGCGATGTTGCGCGTGCCCTCTTTGGCGAAGCGGCGGTAGCGCTCGTCCATCTCGCGCGAGACCCACTGCAGCGCCGGGACGACGCGCTCCAGCTCGACGACCACCGGGGCGAGCAGGTGCGGGATGCCGTTGAAGTAGGTCAGCTCAACCCGTTTCGGATCGACCATCACGAACTTCAGATCGTCCGGCGTGTTTTGCAGCAACAGACAGGCGATGATGGCATTGACGCAGACCGACTTGCCTGAGCCGGTCGTCCCGGCGATGAGCAGGTGCGGCATGGCGCCCAGATCGGCCGCCACGGCGCGGCCGGAGACATCCTGCCCGAGCCCCAGCTTCAGCCGCGGCCGCAGCTTCCTGAACTGCTCGGACGCCATGACGTCCCGCAGCGATACCAAAGAGATCTCCGGGTTCGGCACCTCGATGCCGACGTAGCCCTTTCCCGGAACGGGCGCCTCCACGCGGATGGAGGCTGCCGCCAGCGCCAGCGCCAGGTCGTCCGCCAGCGCAGAGATCTTGCTCACCTTGACCTTGATCCGCTTGCCGGCCCGCCCTTCTACGAAATCCGGCTCGACGCCGAACTGTGTGATCGTCGGGCCGCGGTTGATCTCGACCACCTTGGCCGGCGCGCCAAAGGCCGCCAACGTCTCCTCGATCAGCCGCCCGCGCCGCTGATCGAAATCGTCGTCGGCCTTGCCCACCGCACCCGGCTCGAGAAGGTCCTCCATCGCCGGCAGCGCCCAGACCGGTCGCGGGGAAGTCTCCTGCGCCTCCGAGATGGATGGGACGGGGGAGGCGGCCGACTCTGGCGCCGGCTGCTGCCGGGCGGCCAGCGGAACCACCTCGGC
>Ga0154653_1025_pt6 | contig 9570 bp, 8 predicted proteins | sample Rifle2008BG13ft_FD_116082 | JGI IMG/M metagenome (GOLD analysis project Ga0154653, IMG submission 116082) | Chloroflexi bacterium RBG_13_68_17
CGAGGACGACGGTCTTCCCCTGCGCGGCCGCCTCCCGCGCGGCGTTGTCTGTGGCGGCCTGACCCTCGCCTACCGGGCCCTCGCCGAGGCGAACCGCAGTCTCCGTCTCGCCCGCCACCGCTCGCGACCAGGACTCGCGCCAGCGGGCGCGGGCCAGGTCTTCGACGTCTTCGAGGCGGATCTGCGTTTCGCGCAGCACACGGGTGCTCTCAAAGGCGGTCGCCAGCTCGGCGGCGATCGCCTCGACGGCGCGGATGTCGGCTTCCTGGAACGCGTAGGGTGTCTTGCTCTGGACGTCGAGGGCGCCAATCAACCGCTGCCCGGCCATGACCGGCATCGCCATTTCGGCGCGGGTGTCCGGGAGCAGGGGATTGCGGAAGTAGAACGGATCCTGCGCCACATCGTTGGCGACGCGCGGGAGCCGGTTGGCCGTCACCCATCCGACGATGGAGGCGCTGCCGACCGACAGGCGGTGGCGGCGGGCCAGCAATTGGCGTCCGGCCTCGCCGGTGCTCGCCGACAGCAAAGCCCACGTGCCGGTCTCGTCCATCAGGAACATCGAGGCGTGATAGAACTGGAAGCGATCCTGGATCAGTTCGACGGCCCGGGACATCATCTCGGGCGGGTCGAGCGACTCGCCGGCCATGCGGGCGATCTCGGCCGCGGTCTGCAGCTGCAGAGTCTGGCGTTCCAGGTCGCGGGTGCGCTCGGCGACGCGCTGCTCCAGGCCGGTGACCAGTCCGCGCAGCTGGGCGGCCATCGTGTTGAAGGCCGAGGCCAGCGCGCCCAGCTCATCGCGCGAGCGGACAGGGACCTGGATATCGAGCTGGCCCTGACCCAGCCGCGTGGCCGCATCCACCACCTGGCGGATCGGGCGAACGATCAGCGCCGTCAGAAGCAGGCCGACGAGCAGCACCGCGGCGGTTATTGCCAGGGTGGCGGGCAAGAGCCGTGAGAACAGGAGTGTCTGGGTGGCCTGCTCAACCTGCGCCTCCAGCCGCGCGGCCGGGGCCATGACCTGGCTGGCCTCGACGACGCTGCCCAGGCTCCAGGCCGTGCTCTCCAGCGGCGTGAAGGCGACGAACAGCTCCCGATCCCCGACGAGAAGGGTCTCGAAGCCGCTTTCACCGGCGGCCATTCGCTCCAGGATCGTCGCGAATCCGGTCGGCGAGCCGGCCAGGTCGGGGCCAACCTCGTCAGGGGCGGGGGAGCGCCCGAGGATGTCCTGGTACCCCTGGCTGGGCAAGGCGACCGCCCGGCCGGTCTGGTCGATGATGAACGGGTAGCCGGATTGCAGATAGTGCGTCGCCTCGACGCTGGTGCGCAAGTCGTTCAAGGTGATGTCGAAGCCGACCACGCCCACAAGCTGTCCGCGCGCGCCGCGAACGGTCACGGCCGCGGTGGTGACCAGGCCTCGCCCGGTGGCGTCGAGGTACGGCTCTGTCCACCACACCGGCTGATCCGGGCGCGAGTTGTCCAGGGCGCCGGTGTACCAGGGCCGACCCGTCACGGCGAAATCGGGCGGCACGACCGCACCCAATTCTATGTTGGGGTAATAGCGCACCACGTCGCGGGGCGTGCCCAGATAGACCGCCACGGTGCTCGGATTGCCGGCGAGCACGTCGGGGATGAGCAGATCGAGGTAGGCGGTCGCTTCGACGTCGTTCAGGACCGAAGTGGTCAACGCGCGGGTGTTGGGGACGAAGACGCTGCTGACGTCCTCCGGTCCGTTCATGTACTGACCGTCGCTGCCCAGGAACATATGCTCGGCCGCCGGCCAAAATGCTTCGGCTCCGGGACTGCGGTCCAACGCCGCGCCGGCGTACCCGGCGACGGTCTCGACCTGCCCGGCGATCTCGCCGAGCGTCAGGTCGATCTCGCGCGCGCCCTGCTGCGTCAGCTGGATCAAGTAGGATTCAGCCTGGTCGCGCAAGGCCTCCTGGCTGATCTGCTGCGCCTCCCGGCCGGACGACCGGATAGCATCGATGGCGATGGCAGCCGTGGTCAGCGCGGCGACGGTCGAGAGCACGAGGAACACCAACAGCAGCCTCGACCGGATCCCCCATCCCGTTCTGATTACTCGTTGGTCCTGCATGAGTCCGTCCGCTCGCGTGGGTTTGCCTTGATTCCGATCGACGACGATCAGGTTTCGAGTGTCTCAGCGGCGCTTCCGTTACCTCCCGGCTGGGCCGGGGAGGGCAGCTGTTCCCCTCCGGGTGGGATCAGTCGGATCACAATCTCGGGCCGGCCGAGCGACCGGTGGAGAGTCTCGGCAGCCGTTCGAAGAACATCGCCGACGTCCAGCACGCCGGTGATCTGAGATGTGACCTGGGTGATCAGGCGCGCCCGGTCGGCCGCCGCAGCCGAGGTTTGTGCCAGGCGGGCGTTCTGGATCGCGGCGCTGAGTTGATCGGCCAGAGTCTGCAGCACCGCCAGGTCTTCCGGCGTGAACGCGTCGGGTTCTTGGCTCTGGACGTCCAGCGCGCCCAGGACGCGTCCGGCGACCTGCAGAGGGACGGCCGCCTCGGACCGTGTGGCCGGGAGCAGTTCGTTGCGGAAGTGGACCGGATCCTGGGAGACCTCGGAGACGAGGCGCGGCTCGTTGCTGGCCGTCACCCAGCCGATGATCGATTGCGAGCCGACCTTGAGCCGATGGCCGCGGGCGATGAGGGCCTCGCCGACGTCGCCGGTCGAAGCGCGCAGGACGGCGTTCTCGCCGGAGTCGTCCAGCAGGAAGATGGAGGCATGGTAGTACCCGAAGCGCTCACGGATCAGGCCGACCGCGCGGCGCAGCAGCTCCTCGAGATCCGGCGTCGAGATGGCTGCCCGAGCCACTTCGGAAGCGGCGCGGATCTGGCGCGTACGCTCCTCGACGCGCTGCTCAAGAGAGCGGTACACGCCGCTCAGGTCTTCCGCCATGCGGTTAAGCGAGGCGGCCAGCAATCCGACCTCGTCCTCACGCTCTTCCGGGACGCGGAACTGCCAATCGCCGCGCGACATGCGCCCGGCGAACTCGGTCAGGGTTCTCAGGGGGCGCATCAGACGGCCGGTCACGAGAGCCACGATCACGACGCTCAGAACGGCGGTCGCGGCCAGGATCGCTCCGGTAAAGGGCGCCAGGCTGTTGAGTTCGGCGTAGACCTCACGCTGGGGGAGCTCGTTGACCACCGCCCAACCCCATTCGGGATACCACTGCGAGGCGGCGATGACCGGCGTTCCCTCCAGGTTGTTGTACTCGAGCGTGCGGATGTCCGGGTTCTGGCCCCCCGCCAGGACCGGGTGGTCGACCTGGCCCAAGACTTCGAAGCTGCCGCCGTAGCCGGTCACGCGCACGAGGGTATTCGGAGGGATCAGGAACGATGACAGGCCGCGGCGGACCATGTACGGGCCGCTGCGCTCGGTGAAGATCTGCAGCCCTTCCAGGAGCTGGCCGACGGCGATGCCGCGGTTGACGCCGACGAGGAGCAGGTCGGGTGAATCGGACAATCCGCTGCGCATCGGAACGACGGTCAGCAGCGCCAGGCTGCCGGGTGCGACGAGTGGGTTGTCGACGGCCGGCATCGTGCGCAGGGTGGGACCGGCGGCCAGCAGCTCGGCCGAAGGGGCCAGAGCCTGCAGGTCCCAGTCGCGTTGAGTGGCAACGACCACCTGGCCGGAGGCCGCCTCGGCAACGAGAAGGTCGGTGAAAAGATCCTCGCCCGGCTGGTCGGCGATGCCAGCGAGCTGAGCGCGGGCCGCTTCGACCTGCTCGTCGTCGGCTGTCGCCGGGTCGGGCAGCAGGGGCGCGATCGCCTCCCGCAGCGAGCCGCGCTGGCTGGAAAGGAAGAGCTGTTGCTCGCGGTCCTCGACCCAAGTCTGCAGCAGCACGGATTGCGACTCGGTCGCCGAAGTGATCTGGCGTGAGGCGACCTCCCGCAGGATGGCGCGCGTACGCAAGTAGGCGGCGCCGGCCATCAGGAGCAAGGGGATGAGGACAAGCGGCAGCAGGGTCAGCGCCAGCCGTCTGCCCAGGGGCTGTCGTGGGCGGGCCGGGAGGGAAGAGGGCGCAGTTGTCTCGGTCACGGCTATTGAAGCTCCCAGACCTGCTCGCCGGCCAGCATGCGCCGGACCTGCTCGGGGAACCGGTCCGGATCCAGCGGCTTGCCGACGAAACCGTCGAAGCCGGCCGCCCGCGCCCGCTGCAGCTGCTCTTCGCTGGCGTAGGCGGTCACGGCGACGACGCGGATGTGTTTGAGCGTCTCGGAGGCGCGGATCTTGCGCAGCGCCTCGTACCCGTCCTCATACGGCAGCCGGATGTCCATCAGGATCAGGTCGACGCGGGGGAGGGTATCGGCGTACTCGACCACCTCGTATCCCGACGTCTTCCACTCGCAGTGGACGCCGATGTACCCGAGCATGCGGGCCATGAGGACGAAATTCGAGACGTTATCCTCGACGATCAAGATGGTTGCGTCCTTGACATTGCTCGACACGGCTGCCTCTCCCTGATCACGGTTCCATGCTGCGAGGGGGCGGCGTCAGGCGCCCGATAGTGCTGCGCTGCAGAAAGCGGGCCACCTGTCGCGGGAGCTGATCGACGTCGATCGGCTTCTGGATGTAACCGTCGCAGCCGGCCTCCAGGCTGCGCTCGCGGTCGCCCTTCATCACATTGGCAGTGATGGCGACGATCGGCACCCTGGCCAGGCGCGGATCGCCCTTAAGCCGGGTGGCGAGCGTGTAACCGTCCATCCCCGGCATGTTGATGTCCACCAGGATCAAATCAGGCTGGCAGGCTTGGATGAGGTCGAGGGTCTCTCGGGCGGTGCCGGCTTCCACAACGGTGTAGCCTTCCGCCTGGAGAATGCGGCGCACGAGGATACGGTTGTCGGTCGTGTCCTCGACGTACAGGACCGTGAAGTCGTGCTCGGGCATCGCCACTCCGGATACCCACGCTGGCAGACTGATTGTAGGACAGGGGAGAGCCGCGGGGCGTTAAGGAAGTATTGCAGGCAGGCCTCGCGCCCGGGTGGCTGGGCCGGGGGCGCGGTCGGGCTGGTACAGGCGTACTACGCGGACTGTTCGGAGAGCAGTCGTTCGAGTGCTGCTAGGAGAACCAGGACGTTCTCGGTGCGGCACGAGTGGCCCATCAGGCCAATGCGCCAGATCTTGCCCTTCAGCTCGCCGAAGCCCGCCCCGATTTCGATGTTGTATTCCTCGAGGAGCCTGCGGCGCACCAGCGCATCATCCACGCCGATGGGCACCCGGACGGTGGTCAGCGTGGGCAGGCGGTGTTCTCGCGGCACGAACAGCTCGAGACCCATGGCGGTCAGTCCGTCCCACAGCAGCTGAGCGACACGGGCGTGGCGCGCGTAGCGCTCGGCCAAACCTTCCTCGTGGACCAGGCGCAGGGCTTCGTGGAAGGCGAATGCAGCGGAGATCGGCGCCGTGTGATGGTAGGCGTGCTCCGGGCCCCAGTAACCTGCCAGGAGCCCGAGGTCGAGGTAGAAGGGCGAGACGGGCGTCTGTCGGCGCCGCAGCACCTCCATCGCCCGGCTGCCCAGGCTGATCGGGCCCAGACCGGGCGGGCTGCCGAGGCACTTCTGCGAGCAGCTGTAACAGACATCGATCCCGGTCCGGTCAATGTCGATGGGAACGCCTCCCAGGGACGTGACCGCGTCGACGAGGAGCAGCGCTCCGCTCTCATGCACGACGTGGGCGATATCGTCCAGAGGTTGGAGCACGCCCGTCGAAGTCTCGGCGTGGACGATGGCCACCACCTTCACCGGGTTGCGGGCTAATGCCGCCCGGATCTCATCCGCCGTGAAGACTTGGCCCCAGGCGCGCTCGAGGACCTGCACACTGACCATGTGCCGCCGGGCGATGTCGGCCATGCGCTGGCCGAAGAAGCCCTTGACGCAGACGAGGATGTAGTCGCGCGGCTCGAGCACGTTGGCGATGCCGGCCTCCATGGCCGCCGTACCGGTCCCGGGTACGGTGAGCGTCAGCGGATTGAAGGTGCCGAAGATCGGGCGCAGCATCGCCTGAATCTCCGCCATGACCTGCATGAAGAACGGATCCAGGTGGCCAACCAGCGGCGCCCCCATGGCGGTCAGGATGCGCGGATGAACGCTGCTGGGCCCCGGACCGAGGAGCAGGCGGCCGGGTGAATTGAGCGGAGCGACGGTCGAGGCGGACACGGTTTCGGAAGCCATCGAAGGCTCCTTTCGCATGGATTATCGCATGGAAGCCGGGGGACGCAATGCGTTGGAAACGGGAACCGCCCTGCGAGGCAGGGCGGTTCTGAGGCTGAGGATCAGGAGCGGGTGATGGGATTCGAACCCACGAATGGTAGCTTGGGAAGCTACTGCCTTACCACTTGGCGACACCCGCGAGCGGAGCGCATTATAAGGAGCGGCGGAGGGGTTGTCAAGCTAAGCGTCGTCGCAGACCTTCGAGCGCCAGACTGACTGCCCAGCCGGGGGCGTTCTGCGGAGAGCCCCCGTAGAAGTGCTGCGTCCGGTCGCGGTGCTCGGGCGTGGCGATCAGCAAATCCAGGCGGAAACGCGCACCTTCCTGGTGGAGCGACAGGCCGATGCCGGCGGCGGCAACTCCGGCGATCTCCGTCCGTGCCAGTGCGGCCTCGAGGGCCTCCGCTGCGATCGGGGTGGGGTGCTGCTCGTCTCGGACGGGAAGTTCGGCGGCGAGCGCTTCGCGGAGCGCGCCGCCTGTGCCGGCCTCGACCACGGCCAACTGCCAGCCTCGCCTCGCCAGGCCGTGGGCGACGGTCGTCTCCAGCGTGGAGTCGTCCAGGCCGTACACGGCCGGTCCCAGGCGGGCGCGCAGGGTCGTTTCCGTCGAATCAAGCATCCGCGCGCAGGCTACGGCGTCCTGTGCGCGGGCGACGACACGAATGTCGACGCGGCCGGGGTGAGCTGAAAGACCGACGGTCGGGTTGGCGAGGCGCTCCAGGTCCTGGATGCGTTCGTCGACGGCCGATTCCCCCAGGCCGGCGGTGCGGATCACGCGAACGCAGACGACGGTTTCCAGACCGTACCGCCGCCGCAGGTAGGGGAGGACGTGTTCCTCCAACAAAGTGACCATCTCCGCCGGAACTCCAGGCAGTGAGATGATCGAGCGATCCCCGACCTCCACGATGAAGGCCGGCGCGGTGCCGACCGGGTTTTCGAGCGGCAGGGCGCCGGAGGGGAGCAGCGCCTGGCGGCGGTTATTCTCCGTCGGGGTGCGGCCGTAGCGGGCGAAGCGCTCTTCGATCTGAGACCAGAGCTCCGGGTGGAACTCGGTGGAAACGCCCAGCGCGGCGGCCACGGCCTCGCGCGTCGGGTCGTCGACGGTCGGGCCGAGCCCGCCGGTCGTGATCAGGATTCGGCTGCGAGACAGGCTGTCGCGCAGCGCGGCGATGATGTCCTCTAGGACGTCGCCGACCAGCGTGACGCGCGAGAGCTCCAGTCCGATCGAGCGAAGCCGGCGGGCGATCTGGGGCGTGTTGGTGTCGGCGATCTCTCCCTGGAGCAGCTCGGAGCCGATGGCCAGCACCTCGACCGCAGCGCTAGACGACGTTGTACTCATGGATCAGGCGATTCTCCGCGAAACGGGCCAGGTCAAGAGAGGAGACGTCGACCGTCTGCGCCCGCCCGTCCAGGATGAACTCGGCCATCAATTGGCCGGCGACCGGTCCGTGCATGAAGCCGTGCCCGGAAAACCCGCCCACGACCCAGAAACCCTCTACGGGCGTGGCGCCGAAGATCGGATGAGCATCGGGCGTGACCTCGTACAGCCCGGCCCAGCCGGAGAGCCGGCCGGCCCGCTCGAGCATCGGCATGCGGGCCGCCGCGCGCTCCAGAGCGATGAGCTCCCAGGCTTCATCGATGTTCTGATCCAGGCCGGGGGCCTGATTCGGATTGGACATGCCGGTCAGGAGGCCGTCCCCTTCCCGGTGGAAATACAGCGACTGAGCGAAGTCGATGACGAAAGGAAAGTCCGCGGGAAGCTCGGGCAGCGGTGTGGTGGTGACCATTTGGCGGCGGACCGGGGTGACGGGGATGTCGACGCCGGCCATCGCTCCGACGAGGGCCAGCCACGGCCCGGCGGCATTGACGACGTGACGGCAGGCGATACGGCCGGCGGAGGTGTGGACGGCCTGGACGCGCCCGGCGCCGGTCTCGATCGCCGCAACCTCGACCTCGGTGCGCGCCCGCACCCCCAGCTGCCGCGCCCGTTGGATGTAGCCCATGACGACGCTGTTCGGGTCGGCCAAGCCGTCCAGGGCGTGGAAGGTGCCGCCCAAAGCATCGGGGAAGCGCATCCTCGGCAGCCGGCGGCGGACTTCGTCGCCGTCCAGCCACTCCGTCTGCACACCCAGCGCGTTCTGCATGCGAACGTTGCGGCGGAAAGCCGCGAGGTCGTCATCGGTCGTCAGGGCGAAGAGGTACCCGCACCTGCGGAAGTTGCAGTCGGTCCCGGTCTCATCGCCCAGTCGCTCCAGCATGGGCAGGCTGGCCATCGACAGGCGGACGTTGACCTGGGTGGCGAACTGATAGCGCACGCCGCCGGCGCAACGGCCGGTGGCCTCCTGTCCGAAGAAGGCGTTTCTCTCCAGCAGGAGGACGTCACCGGCGCGGCGCAGGGCCAGGTGGTAGGCGGTGCTGGCGCCCATGACGCCGCCGCCGATGATCACGATGTCCGCCGTTCCGGGCAACTCCGAGGGCATTCTCGACTCACTCGGGCGCGATTCGCAGAAACGCGACGAAGGACCGGGCTGTGGTCCTTCGTCGAGCGGTCACGGGATCGGTGTGGGCCTGTTCCTCCAGGCGCTATTCGATGCCCAGGTAGGCCTTCTGCACCATGGCATTCTGACGCAGCGCGGCGGCCGAGTCGCTCAGCACGATCTCGCCCGACTGGAGCACATAGCCGCGGTCGGCGACCTGGAGCGCCATGCGGGCGTTTTGCTCGACCAGCAGGATGGTCGTCCCGCCCCGGTGAAGCTCCTGGATGGTGTCGAAAATGCTGTCGACCAGCACAGGTGCGAGGCCCATCGACGGTTCGTCCAGGAGGAGCACTTTGGGGTCGGCCATCAGCGCTCGTCCGATCGCCAGCATCTGCTGCTCGCCGCCGCTCAGCGTGCCGGCCACCTGGCTGCGCCGCTCTTTCAGCCGCGGGAGCAAGCTGAAGACCCGCTCCATACTTTGCTGGATGGCGCCCTTGTCTGTGCGCGCAAACGCTCCCACCTCCAGGTTTTCGGTCACCGAGAGCCGCCCGAATACGCGCCGCCCTTCAGGCACCTGGACGACGCCTTTGGCGACGATCTCGTGCGGCTTGTAGGCGCGCAGGTCCTCGCCGGCCAGCCGGACGGCGCCATCGCGCGGGTGAAGCAAGCCGCTGATCGTCTTCAGCGTCGTGCTCTTGCCGGCGCCGTTCCCCCCGATCAGCGTGACGATTTCCGCCTCTTCAACCGCCAGGGTAATGCCCTTGAGGGCGTGGATCTGCCCGTAGTAGGAGTGGACGTTTTCGACCTCGAGGAGTGCCATCCAGATCCCTCCCTCAGGCCGTCGCGCCGGCTGCCGCAGCCGGCGC
>Ga0154653_1065_pt10 | contig 9566 bp, 10 predicted proteins | sample Rifle2008BG13ft_FD_116082 | JGI IMG/M metagenome (GOLD analysis project Ga0154653, IMG submission 116082) | Chloroflexi bacterium RBG_13_68_17
CGGTACAACGGCGAGTGGCTCCCGGCCGGCGGCGCGGTGCCGTTCGTCTTGGACGGGTGGGTGGCCGATTACGGGGCCCAGGCGTATGAGGGGACGCTCTCGCGGGGTTCGTTGGTGGTCCCCGCCTGTGTGTGCTCGAGCGCCGCGAACCGAGTCGGTGCGCAATTGACCCCCTGAGCTCTTCGACAACCTGCGTTCGGAGAACCTCGGTCGCTACTCCGCCAGCAGCGGCGCAGCCTGCGCCTCGAGCTGCGTATTGCAGACCGGTCCGGCCCACACAAGTCGCAGCACTCCCGTCCGGTCGACGGCGATTGTCGCAGGCAGGGAGAGCATCTGCAGCGCGCGCAGAGAAGCTTCGTCAGGGTCGAGCCACACAGGGAAGGTCAACCGGCGTGCCTCGACGAAGTCGGCCACCACGTCGGGCGTTTCGCCGATGTTGATTCCGACGACGACCAGCCCGGTCTCCCGATGGGCTTCATAGAATCGCTGCAGCTCGGGCATCTCCGCGCGGCATGGTGGGCACCAGGACGCCCACAGGTTGAGCAGCACGACCTGGCCGCGCAGGACCTCCAGGTCGGCCGGGTTTCCCCGCAAGTCCTGAAGCACCAACACGGGGGCCGGGCGCTCGACTGCCTGGCCGGGCATGCAGCCGAGGTCGGCCACGGGGCCGGTCGCGCCGATCCGCCCGGTCAGAATCGCGTATCCGCTGGCGGCGCCGACCACGATCAGTATCATGCCCAAGGCCAGGGTGACCAGAGGACGCATCCTCGCCGGCGGGTTCAGGGCTGCATCTCGGGAACCGGGTGAGTGGTCCTACCCGCCCTCGGACCGAGGGCTGGGCCGATCATCAGGTGAATGCGCCGGGCACGAGATTCCCGCAGGCGGGGCAGGCCAGGTTCAGGCAGCCATCCAGCTCGAGCCGGCCCTTGTGGCAGGCCGGACAGGGGCCCCTTAGCTTCGGCGAGAGGCTGCGCAGGCGACGGCGCGGCAGTTCTTGGGCGCCCGCCGCCTTGTTGCTGTCGCGCAGGCGCGGACTCGGCGATCCAGTCATCCGGGTTCCGCCTCCCCATCCGGCTGCGCGGCAGGACCGGAAAGCCCGAGGATGTCCATCAGGCGGCGCTGGACATTCGCGGGGAGCGCCTCCTCGTCCGGCCGACCGCGGTACAACGCAATCGTCTTCTCGAGTGTCTTGAGGACGGTGCGGCAATCGAGGCAGCCGGCCATGTGCCTCTCCAATTCCTCACACAGCGACCGGCTGGCCTCATGGTCGATGTACAGCGACAACGCCTCGAGTAGTTCACCACAGCGCTGATCAGGCAAGGCCGACCTCCCGCGCCCGTTCGGTGAAGTAGCCCGAAAGAACCTCGCGCAGCTGCAGCCGGGCGCGGAGCAGGCGAGTCTTCACGGCGGCCTCCGAAATCTCCAGCGCCTCGGCCGTCTCCAACGTCGAGAGCCCTTCCAGATCGCGCAGCACGAAGACCGCCTTCAACGCCGGCGAGAGACCGTGGATGGCCCGGTCGAGATGGGCCTGCACCTCGGCCGTCATGAATTCCTCCTCGGGCAAGCAGCACCAGTCGAACAGCTCTCTTGGGATCGGCTCGGCCGCGCCGCCATCGATGGGCTCGTCGACGGATACCATCGCCGGTCCGCGCCGGCGCAGGCGCATGAGGGCCTGGTTGGCCGCGATGCGGTACAACCACGTGGCCAGGCTGGATCGCCCCTCGAATCGCCCGATCGCCCGGAACGCGTTCAGGAACGTCTCCTGGAGCACATCTTCGGCTTCCTGGGGATCGCGCAGCATGCGCAGGCCGAGGCGGTAGATCTGGGGAGAGTAGGTCTCGACCAGATGAGAGAACGCCTCCCGGTCGCCCCGCTGCAACGCATCCAGGGAGATCAGGTCCGGATCACTCATTCGATGCCGTCTGTCCGCCGAAGGTTACATCAACCCCGAGCAGTATACCCGGGAGTGTGAGGTGGGACGGGTCTCCGCGGGGAAAATGAGATCGGGGCCAGGCGCCCTCTGGAGACCCATGCCCGCGACCTCCGCCGTCTTCCCCCGGCCACGAGTTCCGCCAGGCTCCAGGAGCGCACCGGCGCCTGGAGAAATCGTTCTCGCGAGTGTGGCTATTCCACCCGGTGTGGTCGCCCGCTCCCCCGAGGGGCGCAACACCCGGTATACTCGATGGGCATGGGCCATGACCTGAAACCCGGATTCCCACGACTCCGTCCAGAGGAAGAGTCAGAAGGATATCCCGAGTGAGATCTTCCCTCACGTCCCCGCACCTCATCTTCGAGCTCCCCGGCCGAGGAATGTGGAACGTCCGTCCGACGGGATCAACGACTCCCGAAGTCGAGTCCGCGCGCATGTCCGTCACCTGGCGCGACTCGGATCGGACCCGCTGCGAGTTCCTGGCGCTCGATCCGGATGGGTTCGCGTCCGACCGCCAGACGGATCTTCGGTTGGGCAGCGTCCTAGTTGCAGCAGGCGAGGAGCAGCTTGGCCAGGGGACATTGCAGGCGCGGGTCGAGTTCGGCACATGCCTCGACACCCCGCTGCTGGTGTGGCGGGTGATCCTCCGCAACGCCTCCGCCGAGGCCGTGCATCTCCTGCGTGTCGGGTTCCTGGAGGGCGGCCGGGGAGGCCCGTCGGGGCAGCCGATCTTGTGGGAGGCAGGTGACACTCCCGGAGAAGGCCGTGCCTTGATCCACGACCTGTCCTTCTACACGAACGGCTGGCAGAGCTGGGGGTATGCCGGTTCACTGATGCGATCCGATCGGGCGCCAAACACACGCCTTGGGCTCTTCACACTGCCGCGCGTCAATGCCGGCACGCCCCGCCCGCCAGGTCGCGGCCAGTTCGGCTCCGACATGTTTGGTGTGCTCTGCCATCGCGGCCTACGCACCGGTGTCTTGGCCGGCTTCCTGGCGCAGCAGGCCGCCTTCGGCAGTCTGCTGGCGGACGTACGCGGCCTGCCACCGACGCTACAGTTGTGGTCCGACCTCGACGGCGTGCGGCTCGATCCCGGTGCGGTGTTCGAGACGGACTGGGCTTGCGTGCAGTTCGTCGATCTGACCCGGCCAGAGCCTGTCTCCCCGTACCTCGATGCGGTGGCGCGCTTCAACCAGGCACGGCCAGGCGCTGACGCACCGGTCGGCTGGTGTTCGTGGTACTTCTTCTTCGAGAAGGTGACCCAGCAGGCCGTGCTCGAGAACCTCGCCTGGGCCGCGGCCCATCACGACGAGGTGCCTCTGAACCTGATCCAGCTTGACGACGGCTTCGAGGCGCAGGTCGGGGACTGGTACGACCTGCGGGAGGCGTTTCCGGACGGGCTGCCGGAGCTGAGCCGCCGAATTCAGTCGGCCGGTTTTCGCCCGGGGCTGTGGTTGGCGCCGTTCATCGCCAAGCCGCAGGCTCGCGTGCTGTCAGATCACCCCGACTGGATTCTGCGCGACCATCGCGGGGCGCCGGCCAACGCCGGCTTCGCCTGGCGTGGCTCCGCTCGGGCGCTGGACGTGACGAATCCGGCGGTCCTCGACCACGTCGAGGCGCTGATCCAGGCCGCTGTTCGCGATTGGGGATTCGAGTACCTCAAGCTGGACTTCTTGTATGCCGCGGCCTTGCCTGGCAAGCGGAACGATCCGAGGCGGACGCGGGCGCAGGCGCTGCGCGGAGCCCTTGAGCGGGTCCGCGCGGCGGCCGGGCCGGAGACCGTGCTGGTCGGTTGCGGCTGTCCGCTGGGGCCGGCCGTCGGCATCGTTGACGGCATGCGGATCGGCACGGATGTCGCCCCGCGCTGGGAGCCGGCTTTCATGGGGCTGAAACGTCCGTTCCGACGCGAGCCGGATATCCCGGCCACGCGCAGCGCCGCACGCAACGCTTTGACCCGATCGATGCTGCACCGCAAGTGGTGGGTGAACGACCCCGACTGCTTGCTGATGCGGGAACCGCCGACCCGTCGTGAGCCCGGCGCGCCGACCGAATCCCGCATGCACCTGACGGCGTCCGAAGTCCAATTCCTGGCGACGGTCGTCGCGCTGTCCGCCGGGTCGCTGGTCGTCTCCGACGATCTGCCGCGCCTCGCTCCCGAGCGGGCAGCCTGGCTCGGCCGGCTGATCCCGCCGTTGCCGAAGGCGGCGCGTGTGTTCGATCTCTTCGACGCCGCCTATCCCTCCACGCTCGTCCTGCCGCTCGAAGGCCCCGCCGGACTCTGGCATCTGGTGGCGCTGCTCAACTGGGCCGACGGGCCCGGCCGGCTTCAGGCCGATCTCCTTCGACTGGGATTGCCGCAAGCGGCCGCGTACCATGCGGTCGACTTCTGGGGGGAATCGTACCGGCGGATCGAGGGTTCATCCCTCCTTCTGGCCTCCATGCCCGCCCATGCGGCCGTTTTACTGGCTATCCGACCCGCCGCGGCCGTCCCCTGCTGGCTGGGTGACAGCTTGCATATCTCGCAGGGCTTCGCGCTGCGCGCGTGGGAATTCCAGCGCGCCGTGATAACGGCCGAGGTCGGCCTGGGCCGTGTCGCCCGAGGGGCAGCCTGGCTGGCCTTGCCCGGCCGGCCGACGAGCGTTCATTTCGAAGGCCGTCCCTTGACCGCCCAAGAGACCCACCCGGGGGTCTACAGAATCGGCCTGGAGGTCCATAATACCGGGCGGCTGGAGATCCGGTTGCCTTAGAATGGGGAGTGAGAAGGAGAGGTTCCATCACCCACCGCGCTGAGCCCGTCCCCTGGTTGGGATGCAGTGATGACGATTGACATGGCCGTGCTGGCGCTGACGCTGGCACTCACCTTCGGCCTGGTGGTGTTGGTCTTCTTCGGCGGGCAGCGCGTGCGCGAGGCCACGCGGCTGCGCTACTACCTCCTACGACGTCAGCAGATGTTGTCCGGTTGGCGTCTGATTCTCGTCGGCATCCTCATGGGGGCCGGCGCGTTGGCAATGCTGGTTGGGGGAAAGCGCGCCGCGTACGCGGTGTTTCCTCCTACACCATCGGCGACGCCCAGCCCGACCGTCACCCGCACCCCGACGATCACGTTGACACCGACGATCACGCTGACGCCGGCGGCCACGCCGATCCCCTCTGAGACCCCGACCCCCACGGTGACCGGGACGCCGGTGCTGCCCGAGCAAGCCGCGGTCTTCGTCGCCCTGGGGACCGTTACCCCCAACCCGCAGGCGGCATTCAGCTCGATAGAATTCTCGACTCGGCTGACCTACCCGCCGGAGAACGCGCAGGACACCTTCGCGGATCCATCGGGGACGATCTACGGGATCTTCGCCTACGACTTTCTCGACCTGGGCGTCCCCTGGACGGCCTTGTGGTACCGCGGCGAGGAGGTCGTCTGTTTCGAGAGCAAGCTGTGGGACGGCTCCACCGGCGGGTACGGCTTCACCGATTGCACGCCGGAAGCGTGGATCCCGGGAGAGTACGAGGTACGGATGTTCGTCGGCGAGCTGTGGAAGGTCAGCGCACGCTTCACGGTCTTAGGCGCCGGGACCCCAACAGCCTCGCCTTCGCCCTGAGCCCCTGCCGAAGGGTGCTTTCGCGTCGATCACTCGGAGCGGCGGAAGTAACTGCGGGGGTAGGGGCCGACGAGCGGGTCCGGATCGCGCACAGCCAGCGTAGCGACCGACTCCCCCGGATAGAACACGGCGCCCTGGGCCAAGCCCAAGACGAACCCGTCGGCTTCGGCCCGCAAAGGTTCCTCCAGCAGCGGTCTGCCCCAGATATCGACCATCTCGGCCACGGGATCCCCGGCGCGTATCTCTTGTCCGGCCGAAACGCAATGGTGCGCGAGGCCCGTAACGGGGGTCCGCGGCGTGCTTTTTCGGCGGCAGTTGAAACCGGGCCGAGGGCAGGGGATGCCCTCCACGGGCTCAGCCGGGCCCGGGAGCATCTCCGCCCAACGGAGCACGTTGCGCAGCCCGGCGACCGCTGCGCGCAGGATGATGGGATCCGGCCGCAAGCCGCCGCCCAGCTCGACCGTCAGCGCCGGAATGCGAGCCAGCTGCACTGCCGCCCCGGACGTCGATCGGTGCAGCTTGTCCTCGACATAACGCTTTGTCGGGAATTCGCGCGCCGTGGCGAAGCCAAGGGCGCCTGCCATCGTCTCGATGCGCCTCGCCAGCCCCTGCGCCCGCTGCCGATCGCCCGGGATGTCCGACCGGTAGAGCACGCGGTCGAGCAAGGCGAACGGAACCGAGCCCTCCCAGGCATTGTGCAGGTCGACCAGCAGATCGGCGGTCTTCAGGATCTCCTCGAACAGGCGCTGGAAGGCGCGTTCCTGGGGAGAGGGGGGACGCCGGTCTGAGCCCTCCTCCGGAGCCGGCCGACCATCCGGCCACAACCGGTTGGGGTCCTCCGGCGAGTGGTACGGGACTCGGCTGCCGGTGCGCAGTCCGGCCGGGGTCAGCGCAGGGATGGCCACCAGGGTCCCCCGCAGCTCAGCCAGGAGTCCTGCATGAAGCAGCTTGTGCACGACCAGGGGACCGGAATGCTCGGGGCCGTGCATGCCGGCGGTCAGCCACAGGCACGGCCCTGGCCGCTTTCCGGCAGCGATGATCACCGGCAGGAACTCCTCCTGCCCGGTCGGGTGCTCGAAGGCCGTCCAGCGCCCGTACTGCAGGGTGCCGGGATGACGAGCGGCGGAACCGATGGCGATGCGCCTGGCCATGGCTACCTCAAGGTCGGTTCGATTCGGGAATCTCAAAGACCGCACGGATCAATGAGAGCAGGGAGGCGAGCCCGCGGCCGAGCGGCTCGAGCTCAATCGACTCGTCCAGACAGTGAGCCCGAGTGCCGCGGGTCAGGCCGACGCACACGGCCGGCAGGCCGCGGCTGAGGGGAACGCTGGCATCGGTCGAGCCGACCTCCAGGCGGGCCTGGATGCCCCCCGTCTCCCGCAGGGCCCGGACCGCGGCCGCGACCAGGGGATGGTCGGCAGGGATCGCACCGCCCGGCCGAATGCCGATGCACTCGAGCCCGATCTCGACCTCCGGCCAGGCTCGCTCCTGGACAGTGTCTTCGAGGTGTGCCGCCAGCGCTTCCAGCGTTTCGGTCGCCTCGCAACGCAGGTCGACCTCCATGTGCGCCTCCGGCGCGATGGTGTTTACCCCGATGCCGCCCTCGACACGTCCGATGTTCAGGGCGGCGCGCGGCTTCTCCGGCAGACCGATGCTGAGCAACGAAGCGCCGATCTGGATGAGCACGTGGACCGCCGACGGCCGGCCCGCGTGCAGCCAGGAATGCCCGCCGGGCGCGCGAGTCGATATGCGGTAGCGCCGGCTGGGAAGCGAGCGGTGGTAGACCTGGCCGAACGACATCCCTTCGAGAACGATATAGGCCAGCGGTGTGTCGCCGAACCGTTCGAGAACCGCAGTCATCCCGCGCAGATTGCCGAGACCCTCCTCACACACATCGGCGACCAGCCAGAGATCTCCCGGCAGGTCTGCCGGAGCGCACAGGCCGACCTCGACCAGGGCGGCCAGGGCGATGGCATTGTCCCCGATGCCCGGGCCGGTGACACGGCCTCCGATACGCCGCGCCGGCACGTGCGCTTCGGCGGGGAATACGCTGTCGAGGTGCGCCGACACGACGATGGGCGGGTTCCCACCGCCCGGGAGACGGGCGTAGACGTTTCCGACCGCGTCGATCTCGACGTCGGCCAGGCCGACGGAGGCCAACTCCGCACGCATCAGTTCGGCGCGCGCGGCCTCGGCAAACGTCGGGGCGGGCACGGCCTGGACGCGCAGTGCGCGGTCGATCAGGCGCTCGAGGTCCGCGCTCACACGGCGCGCACCCCCGGGCGCAACGCTTCGAGCCGGGCCTGGGCCAGCCCCGGCAGGGCATCCAGGAGGTATCCCGGCCCGCTGCCCTCTGCCGCCAGGGAAGCGGCCACCGAGCCCATCAGCGCGGCCTCGACCACATCGGAAGTCTGCGCCAGGCCGGCCAGGAAGGCCCCGCAGTAGACGTCTCCGACCCCATGCAGGTCCACCACCCGGGCGGGGTAGGCCGGGACGCTCCACTCCCGGCGGGCTTCGGAATCCCACACCATCTGTCCGCTGGGCCCACGCTTTAGGACCACGAATCGGCAGCCCATGGCGCCCAGCGCCTCGGCGATCTCACGCGGCCGGGTAGCCTGTGACAGGAACAGCGCCTGCGCCTCCTCCAGCGAAGGCAGGAAGGCATCCAGCCCGTTGACGATTGTCCTCAGCTGGGCGATCCATGCCGGGCGCATGTACGCGGGCGAGGGGTCGAGGGTGATCAGCCGCACGCCGAGTTCGCGCAGTCGTACGGGGACCAGGGCATGGGTGCCGTACTCGGCCGGGGTTAGATGCGCGCCGCGCAGACTGCCCGCGGTCGCGGGCAGGTCTTCAGGCCTATAGGCCAGGGGGGTGAGTCCACGGTCGACCCGCGCTTCGGGCTCCACAGGCAGGTAGTCGAGAAGTTCTTTGGGCAACGGGGCGCCGGCCTTGCGGAAGTGCGGCGAGGGATTATCGATCACACGTTCGCCGGGCGAGAGGTAAGCGACGAATTGGCGCGGGCTGTGCGGCAAGTCGAGTCGGCGGACGAACGAGGTGGTGACTCCCAGGGACTGAAGCTTCGCCAGAAGCTCGGCTGGGAAATCGGCGCCCACGCGGCCGAATACGCCGACGTCGCGCGCCCACAAACGGGCGCCGGCCGCCGCGTAGCAGGCGTTCCCGCCCAGGACGCCCACGTGGATGCGTCCAAGGTGCGTGACGTAGTAGTCTTGTTGCAGGCTGCCGATAGCGGCGAGTTCGGGCTGGCTCACGGCACAGGGATTATACCGGCCGGGGCCGGCAGGTCCACTGCTTCAGGGATCGAACCCGTCGGGCGGGCAGGCCCGTGGGAGGGGGCATCCAAGGAACTTAAAGGCCATTCCCATGACACGAGAACCGGGTATAATCAATCTGATGTGGCAGCCGTTTCGCCGGAGGCGGTCTGCCTGTTCGTACGGACTCCCTTGATGACGACTGCCAGCGTCCTTCTGATCGAGAGCGGGCGAGCCAGCGCTCCATCGTACGCTTCCGCACTGGAGAAGAAAGGCTATTCGGTCAGCATCAAGCACGGCGTCGAGACCGCCGTCGAGGCCGCCCGCCAGCGGCCGCCGGACGTCGTCATACTGGATGCGGCGTCGATGCAAACCAGCGGCACGCGCATGTGCCGGGCGACGCGGGCAAAGCTGGACGGGGTCCCCATCATCCTGGTGGCGCCGACCGGCTCGGTCGCCGATCCCGGCAATGGCGCCAACGTCACCCTGACGCAGCCTTTTACCGTGCGCAAGCTCCTCAATCGCGTCGCGCGGCTGCTGCCCGGGGACGAGCGCTTCGCGCTGCTGGTGGGCCCGATCCAACTCAATCTGGCTCAGCGCAAACTGCGCTGTCTGGGGCGCGAGACGCGTCTGACGCCTAAGGGCGCCAAGCTGCTCGAGATCTTGATGCAGAACCCCGGACGCCTGATGACACGCAAAGTCCTGATCCGCCAGGTCTGGCAGACGGATTACACCGGGGACACGCGCACCCTGGACGTGCACATGAGCTGGCTG
>Ga0154653_1219_pt2 | contig 9558 bp, 9 predicted proteins | sample Rifle2008BG13ft_FD_116082 | JGI IMG/M metagenome (GOLD analysis project Ga0154653, IMG submission 116082) | Chloroflexi bacterium RBG_13_68_17
GCCTTCGACGTCGATCACCAGCGGCACCATGCGGTCGAGCTCTTTGGCGACGATCAGACGGGTGATGTATTGAAGCGAGGCCAGGGTCTCACCGCGGCGTCCGATCAGGACGCTCAGATCGCGGCCGCGCACATCGACCTTGAGCAAGCGGGGCGCCTGCGGCTCCTCCGGATCGCTCCAGGCGGCGACGACCTGCCCCTCGACGCCCATGCGCTCAAGCAGCTCCTGAACGATGGCGCAGGCGACGTCGACAGTCTCCTCTTCCTGCTCCGGCGAGAGAGGCGGAGCGGCCGGGGCTTCTTCCCCAACGCTCGCCGCCGGGCCGCCGCGCACAGTCAGCCGGACTCGCGCCTGGCGGGTGGTGAGCCCCAGCAGGCCGCGGCCGCCTTCGTCGAGAATCTCGACCTCCAACGCCTGGCGCGCAAGGCCCAGCTGTGTTGCGCCCCGCTCGATGGCCTCTTCAACGGTCGGGGCGATGACTTCCAGACTGGCCCGTGGCTCGGACATGCAAACCCCTCTACCTATTTCACGACTTCTTCACTGGGCGCGGGCCCCCGAAGGACAGAGCCTGCCGCCAGTTGATCTTGCCCATGGCCGCTGACTGAACGATCTGCAGGACGTTCGAGACCACGAAGTACAGCGCCAGACCCGAGGCGTAGGTGTAGGCGAAGTAACCGAGCAGGAGCGGCATGTAGATGCCCATCATCTGCGACATCTGCGCGCCCTGGCCGCCGGCCGAGGGCGGCGTCATGAGTTTGGTCGACAGCCAGCTGGTGATGACAACCAGGATGGTCAGAACCGGGATGCCGAAGCCGGGCAGGAAGGGAAGGAAGAGGCGCTCCGGCTGGGCCAGGTCCATCCACAGAAAGCGGCTGTGCAGGGGCACCAGGCTGGCCAGCCCCGGTAGGAACGGGTAGAAGTGGCGGGAGAGGTCCAGGAGCTGGACCGGCGTCGCCGCCAGCGAGCGGATGATCGCCTGGTACAGGCCGATGATGACCGGGAACTGGATCAGCGTCGGGAGGCAGCCGCTGAGCGGATTGAAGCCGACCTCGCGGTAGAGCTTCAACTGCTCTTCCTGGAGCTTCTGCTTGTCGTCCTTGTGCTTCTTCTGGATGTCCTGCCACTTCTTCGACTGCTGCAGCTCCTGCATCTTCAGGGTGCTGCGCTGGGATTGCCAGGTGAGCGGGAGCGTGATCAGCCTCACGATGATCGTGAAGACGATGATCGCCACACCGAAGTTGTCGCCCAGAAAATCATAGATCAGCAGGAGCGAGTTGACCATCGGATCGAGGATCAGGGTGTTCCACATCGTGACCGTCCTGCCTACCGTACCGGGGTGAAGGACCAGCGGATGGCGCCGGTCGCTGAGTCGAGAGCCGTCAGCAGGGCCTCGCCCTGCATCGCGGCGACGAGCAGCGTGTCGTCGGACAGTATCGGGTCGGAGTACAGCTTCCCGGTCAGCGTCTGCTCCCAGGCGGGGGTGCCGCTGGCGGCCTGGCGTGCGTAGACCGTGCCGGCCTCGGTCGTGAAGTAGGCCAGGTCGCCGAGGGCGGACGGCGTACCGGCCACCGGTCCGTCCGGCTGCAGGCGCCATAGCTCGTTGTGCGTGTTCAGGTCGACCGCGTACAGCGTGCCGGCCACGTCGCCGAAGAAGGCGACCGAGTCGGCGATGCTCGGGCTGCCCCAAATCCAGCCGTCGCTTTGGAACGTCCACACGACCTCGCCCGTGGCCGCGTCCAGAGCCTGAAGGCCGGCGCCGAAGGTCCCGACCAGCAAGACGCCGTCGACCAGCGCCGGGGTGTCGGCCATGGCCGCGCCCAGGTCCCGCTGCCAGATCACACTTCCGTCGGATCGGTTGAGGGCATAGACGATGTGATCGAGCGAGGCGATGTAGACGAGATCGCCGTCGACCAGCGGCGCTGCCCACAGCGCGTGTTCGGCCTCAAAGCTCCACACGCGTGCCCCGCTCTCGGCGTTGAGCGCGTAGAGCGTGTGATCGGCGCTGGGGACCAGGACCAGGTCTCCAGCCAGCGCCGCGCCGCCGATGATGCGGTCGCGGGCGCCGTCGAAGTGCCAGACCTCCGTCCCTTCGGCGCTGAGCCGACGGACGACGTGATCATAGCCGCCGACGATGAGCTGCCCATCCTCGGTGATCGCCGGCGGGGCGTAGAAGGTCACCTGCCGATTGGCTTCGGCCGGATAGCGCCAGCGCTCCTGGCCCGTGGCCAGGTCGACGGCGTGGATGGCATCGGCGTAGGCGACGTAGGCGGTCGTGTCGCTCACGGCCACGCCCGGCCAGGACGAAGCGACCGTGGCGCCGGACGCCGAGCAGCCGGCCAGGAGGCCGGCCACGACAACCAGGATCACAAGCACGCCGGGTCGCGCAGAGCGGAGGATTGCGATCTGCATGGGACTCCTACGGTACCGGGTCGTAGCCGCCGGGGTTGAAGGGCTGGCAGCGCAGAACGCGCCAGGTGGCCAACCCGCCGCCCTTCAGCAGACCGTGCCTGGCAATGGCTTGATAGCCGTATTGCGAGCAGGTCGGGTAGAAGCGGCAGGTCCCGGCGGGCAGGGCCCGGGAGATCGTCAGCTGGTAGAACCGGATCAAGGCCAGGACCGGGAGCCGCGGCAGGTTACCGGGCGTAATCGGAATGTCCCGCAGCGAGGGCTCGGGGGCCTGGCTGTGCTCCACGGTGTCAGTCATCTCGATCCGTGAGGCGTGCCTTGCGCAGCAGGCCGTCCACGGCATCCACGACCATCTTCCACTCGGCGCTGACCAAAGCGGGTCGGGCAATCAGCACCAGGTCCCATCCCGGCCGGAGAGTCGGCAGGACAATGCGCAGCGCTTCTCGCAGCCGGCGCTTAGCGCGGTTGCGCTCAACCGCGCCGCCGACCGCCTTCCCGGCGCTGAAACCGATTCGAACGCAAGGGAGCTCACTTGGACTGGCGACCAGGACAACAAGCGGGTGGGCATAGGACTTGCCTGATCGCCGCACCCGCGCGAAATCAGATGAGCTGGCGAGACGGTGCCTGCGGTCCATCGAGCCCGCCGGCGGGGCGTACGGCGCCGCCTGACCCGTCTACCCGTTCCAATTGACCTTCTTGACGTGGTTGTTCATGCGCGCCGTCAAGCGGTGGCGGCCCTTCATGCGACGCGCCTTGAGAACGGCCCGGCCGCCTCGCGTCGCCATCCTCGCCCGGAACCCGTGCACCCGGGCGCGTCGGCGGATTTTAGGTTGATACGTTCGCTTCGGCATCGCTGATTTCCCAGTTCCCGTCTCAGTCTAGACGGGCCATTATACCTCAACCCGGGTCCCTCCGCCAACTTCCGAAGTTCCCGGAACTTCGGAAGGCGGCGGCCGGGACTTCGGAAGGCGGAGGCAAGGCTTCATTGCCCCTCGCGCGGCCGGGGTCTATACTCGGGCCCATGACCCGGGTGATCGCCGTCGCCAACCAGAAGGGCGGGGTCGGCAAGACCAGCACCGTCATCAACCTGGGGGCCGCCCTGGCCGAACGCGGCGCGCCGGTGTTGATGATCGACGTCGATCCGCAGGCGGCCCTGACGGCGGCCTGGGGCCTCGATCCCTATGAGCTCACCTCGACCACGTACAGCCTGCTGACCCGACCGGCCATCGGCCTGGCGGCCATCACTCGCCAGGTCGGGGTGAATCTGTGGCTGGCGCCCGCCAGCGTCGACCTGGCTGCGGCCGAGTACCAGTTGACCCGATTCAAAGACCGGACGAAACGGCTGGGCGCCGGCCTCAAGGACGGGACGCAGCTTTACGAGTTCGTCTTGATCGACACCCCTCCCAGCCTGGGCCTGCTGACCGTCAACGGATTGACCGCCGCCGGCGAATTGCTCATCCCGGTCGAGTGCAAGTACCTGGCGATGCGCGGCGTGCGCGCCCTGCTGGAGACCTTCTGGCTGGTGCACGATCGACTGCACCCCGGCCTGCAGCTGCTGGGCATCCTGCCGACGCTGCACCAGCCGGACTCAGTCCACTCGCGCGAGGTGATCCACCAGCTTCGCTCGGTGTTCGGCGCACAGGTCCTGGAGACGGTCATCGAGGACGACGAGGCGGTGGCTATGGCGCCGACCGCCCGGATGCCGGTCCTGACCTTCCGGCCGGCGAGCCGGGCCGCGGCCGGCTATCGCCGTCTGGCGGCGGAGATCATCCGGCCGCGCGGCTGAAACGTTCGGGATCCCGGATGCGGCCCGCGAAGCGCCGGAGGGTTTCCCCTCCGGCGCCGTGGTCCTGCCGGAACGAACCGCAGCCGGATCAGCTCTCCACCCGGTGGATGTGCGCCCCCAGCCGCCCCAGCTTCTCATCGATCCGCTCGTATCCCCGCTCGATTTGGCGGATGTTGCGGATCTGCGACTGACCCTCGGCCGCCAGCGCGGCCAGCACCAACGCCAGGCCGGCGCGGATATCCGGACTCTCGAGCTGCTCGCCGACCAGAAGGCTGGGCCCCTGGACGATGCAGCGGTGCGGATCGCACAACACGATTCGGGCGCCCATCGAGACCAGTTTGTCGATGAAGAACATCCGACCCTCAAACATCCAATCGTGGAACAGGATCGTCCCGCTCGCCTGCGTGGCGATGACGATGGCGATGCTCATCAAGTCGGTGGGGAAGGAGGGCCAGGGCATCACGTTGATCTGGGGGATGTGGCCGCGCAGATCGGGGACGATCTCAAGTTGCTGCCCGGCCGGGACCAGCAGGTCGTCTCCCTCCGCCTCCCAGCGCACACCCATGCGGCCCAGGACCAGGCGGACCATGCCGAGGTGCTGCGGGGCGGCGTTGCGGATGCGGACTTCGCCGCCGGTGACCGCGGCCGCGCCGATGAAGCTGACCACTTCGAGGTAGTCCGGCCCGATGGTGTACTCGCCGCCATGCAGCCGGGGGACGCCATCGATGTGCAGGGTGTTCGATCCGATGTTCTCGATGCTCGCCCCCAGACGGTTGAGGAAGTGGCACAGGTCTTGAACGTGCGGCTCCGAGGCGGCGTTGCGCAGGATCGTGTGACCGCGGGCGGTGACGGCGGCCATAATGGCGTTCTCTGTGGCCGTTACGCTGGCCTCATCCAGCAGGACGTCGGCGCCGTGCAGGCCGCGCGGGGCGCGCAGCCGGAACTCGCCGGCGGTGTACTCGAAATCCACGCCCAACGCCTGCAGCGCCAGCAGGTGGGTATCGACCCGCCGGCGCCCGATGACGTCGCCGCCGACGGGAGGCAGTGTGACCGCGCCGGCGCGCGCCGCCATCGGCCCGGCCAGCAACACCGAGGCGCGCATCCGCCGGCAGGCTTCCGGATCGAGAGCGCCCTGGGGCGTCTCTCGGGCGTGAATGCGCCAGGTGTGTGCGTCGAGCGCTTCGATCCCAACCCCCAGGCTCTTGAGCAGGTCGCCCATCGTGCGGATGTCGCCGATGTCGGGGAGGTTGTGCAGGGTGACCGGCTCCTCGGTCAGCAGGCAGGCGGTCAGAAGGGGCAGGGCGGCGTTCTTGTTCCCGGAGGGGAGCACCTCACCGCGAAGCGCATGACGACCTTCGATCAAGAAGCTGCTCATGATGGTCTCCTCCGTCCGGACGTGAGGCGAATGGGCTGCCCGAGTGCCAGCCCGAGCTGATCAATGGCGTGGCCCTGATTGACGCCGATCTCCAGCAGCCCGCTGCTGCCGATGTAGGCCAGCGGCTGGCCGGGAGCCGCCGCGGCGAAGGTCGGCGCCAGGCGCAGCCTGCGCTCATCCGGCAAGGCGACCTCCAATCCGGCAGAGGCCAGGCGCATGGGCGGGCAGCCCGGCAGCCAGGGGTCGAGCGCCAGGTCGGGTCCCGCCTCGCGCAGGGCGCCCAGGCTGGTGATGGCGTTGCCGAACGCGTCGCCGGCGATCACTTCTCCGATCAGCGTGCTGTCCGACTCGGCCTGGCAGCGCGGCAGGGGGAAGCGTACCAGGTCGTGGGCCGTCGGACCGCAGCTCTCGAGCGCCTGGCCGCAAGCCAGGCGGGCGGCAGCCGGGGCGAACAGATCCCGGCCGTGGAACGTGCGACTGGGCGCGGGAAGCCCGAGCGCGTCGTCGCGCAACTCTACCGCCTGCCAGCCGGCGCGCGTGGTGAGCAGGTACGTGAACAGCCCGTTGTCCGGGCCGACGCACGTGAGGCCGTCGAAGCGGACGGCCAGACCGCGCCGGGCGGTCCCCACGCCGGGATCGACGACCGTCAGGAAGATCGTGCCGGGCGGAAAGTACGGCGCTGCCTGCCAGAGCAGAAGGGCGGCCCGGCGCACGTCGCCGGGCGGGACGCGGTGGGTGATGTCGACCAGCGGGACTTGCGGCGCCAGGCCGAGGATCACGCCTTTCATCACCCCGACGTACGCGTCGAGGTCTCCAAAGTCGGTCAGCAGTGCGATCGGATGAGCGCCCATCGTTCAACCTGGCACTGGATTCTACCGGAGGGCTGCGGGCAGGTCAAAGCGCCGACTCCCGAGGTCCGCAGGCGTTGCGCTTGCGGACCTCGGGAGTCGGGCGCGCATGGTAGAATCTACGTTCGTGAACGCGCGTCCCCATCCCACCCTCCTGCCGCCGATCGGCGTTCTGCGGGCCTTGGCCACGGGCTTCGATCGCGTCGCCGCCCGCCCGGGCCTGATCCTGCCGGCCTTCCTGCTGGACCTGTTCCTGTGGCTGGGGCCGCGCCTGGGTGTTGCCGGGCTGGTCTCGCCGCTGGCGAGCGGTCTGGCGGCGCCGGCGGGCGCGGACCCGGCGCTGGTCGAACAGTTCATGACGATGCGGGACGCCTTGCTCGAGCTGGCCACGCGGTTCAATCTGTTCTCCGCTTTGAGCAGCCTGCCGGTTGGCATCCCCAGCCTGATGGCGGCTCGGATGCCGGGCGCGGCGCCGGTGGGCCCGGCGCGCGGGTTCGACCTGCCCAACGGGTTGCTGGTGCTGGCTGCCTGGCTCGTACTGTCCTTGCTCGGGCTGGGGTTCGGCTCGCTGTATCACATCTGGGTGGCGCGGCAGGTGGCGCCCCGGACGGAGTTGATCACGGCCATCGCCGCCTGGGGTCGGATGGCGGCACTCTCCCTGGCGGTGTACGTCGGCGCGCTGACGGTCGCGCTGGTCACGATGCTGGCCGCCTCGGCGGTGGCCTTTCTGGTCCCGCTGCTCGGGCTGGCGGTGGCCTTCCTCGGGTTCAGCCTGCTGTTCTGGGTGTCGGTGTACTTGATCTTCACACCGCACGGGATCGTCCGTCACCGTCTGGGCCTCATCCGCTCGATCCTGGAGAGCGTCCAGATCGTCCGTTGGAATCTTCTCGGGACGGTCAGCTATCTGGCGCTGGCCTTCCTGGTCAGCTACGCCACGAACTGGGTCTGGAGCCTGCCCATGGAAGACTCGTGGTACAGTCTGCTGGCGCTCGTCGGGCATGCTTTTGTGAGCGCGACGCTGCTGGCGGGGAGCTACGTCTTCTACCAGGGGCGGCGGGAGTGGATGCTCCAAATCCAGCGCACGGCTGCGGCCAGTCAGGCGGCAGACACGCCGCCGGCGGCCGGTGCCTGAGGCAGGTTAAGGGGAGAACCGAATGGCGAAGAAGTCGGTGAAGACCGCCGGCAGCTATGCGGCAAAAGACATCCAGGTCCTGGAGGGCCTGGAAGCGGTCCGCCGCCGGCCGGGGATGTACGTCGGCGGCACGGACGTCAAGGCGATGCACCATCTGGTGTACGAGGTCGTCGACAACTCGATCGACGAGGCGCTGGCCGGCGCCTGCAAGCTGATCGAGGTCACCATTCATACGGACAGCAGTGTGACGGTCGAGGACGACGGACGCGGCATTCCGGTCGACATCCATCCCGAGCAGAAGAAGTCGGCGTTGGAAGTCGTCATGACCAAGCTGCATGCCGGCGGCAAGTTCGGCGGCGACGGCTACAAGGTCTCGGGCGGCCTGCACGGCGTGGGCGTCTCGGCCGTGAACGCGCTGTCGGAGTGGTGCGAGGTCGAGGTGATGCGCGACGGCCAGGTCCACCAGCAGCGCTATCAGCGCGGCGTGCCGACCGGCCCGGTCAAGGCGATCGGCAAGGCGCCCAAGGGCGTCACCGGGACCAAGACGACTTTCCTGCGCGATCGCAAGATCTTCTCGGGCGATTTCGACTATCGTTTCGACTCGCTTACCCAGCGCTTCCGCGAGATGGCCTTCGTGACGCGCGGCGTGACCATCCATTTCATCGACGAGCGGGAGCAGCGCGAGACGAGCTTCTATTTCGAAGGCGGCATCACCTCCTTCGTCCGCTTCCTGAACCGCAACCGGGAGGTGCTGCACCCGGTGGTGCATGTCGACGCCGAGGTGGAGGGCATCGGTATCGAGGTGGCCCTGCAGTTCACCGATGCGTACTCCGAGTCGGTCTACTCCTTCGCCAACACCATCAACACCATTGACGGCGGCACGCACCTGACCGGTATGCGGGCGGCCATCACCCGCACGATCAACGACTACGCCCGCAAGGCCAGCCTGCTCAAGGACTCGGACCCGAACTTCTCCGGCGACGATACGCGCGAAGGCCTGACGGCCATTGTCAGCGTCAAGCACCGCGATCCGCAGTTCGAGAGCCAGACCAAGGTCAAGCTCATGAACGCCGAGGTGCAGACGCACGTCCAGTCGGTGCTGAACGAGGCCTTCGGCGCGTTTCTGGAAGGCAACCCGCGTGCCGGCCGGGCCATCGTGCAGAAGTGCCTGACCTCGGCCCGGGCGCGCGACGCGGCCAAGAAAGCCCGCGACCTGGTCATCCGCAAGAGCGCCCTCGAGAGCCTGACGCTGCCCGGAAAGCTGGCCGATTGCTCCGAGCGCGAGCCGAACAAGTGCGAGCTGTACATCGTCGAAGGCGACTCGGCCGGCGGATCGGCCAAGCAGGGCCGCGACCGGCATTTCCAGGCCATCCTGCCTCTGCGCGGCAAGATCCTCAACACCGAGCGCGCCCGGCTGGACAAGATCCTCTCGAACAACGAGGTCAAGGCGCTCATCTCGGCCTTGGGCACCGGCGTGGGCGAGGGCTTCGACTTGAGCGGCCTGCGCTACGGGCGGGTCATCATCATGACCGACGCCGACGTCGACGGCAGCCACATCCGCACGCTGCTGCTGACCTTCTTCTTCCGCTACATGGCCGATCTGATCGAAGAGGGCCATCTGTTCATCGCCCAGCCGCCGCTGTACCGCGTCAGCTATAAGAGCAAGGTTCACTACGCTTACCGGGAGGAGGACCTGCCCCGGCTGCTCAAGGAGCTGGGCACGACCGCCGACAAGGCCGGCCTGCAGCGCTACAAGGGTCTGGGTGAGATGAACCCGACGCAGCTTTGGGAAACCACCATGGATCCGGCCAACCGCACCCTGATGCAAGTGACGATCGAGGACGCGGCCGCGGCCGATCGCACCTTCGACATGCTGATGGGGGAGGCCGTCCCGCCGCGCCGGCGTTTCATCCAGACGCACGCACGCGAGGTCCGCAACCTGGACATCTAGCCGTCTGCTGCTGCGGCGGGCAGGCTCCCGGAGTCCCTCGGACTCCGGGAGCCTGCATTT
>Ga0154653_1039_pt5 | contig 9547 bp, 8 predicted proteins | sample Rifle2008BG13ft_FD_116082 | JGI IMG/M metagenome (GOLD analysis project Ga0154653, IMG submission 116082) | Chloroflexi bacterium RBG_13_68_17
GCCTCGGTCTCCTTTGAGCGCATCTTGTGCAGGGAGCCGTTGTCCTCGTCCCACTCAAGCGTCCAGGCCTGGATCGGCCGCCCGGCCTCGACCTCCCGGATCTGGCGCTCGATCTCCGTCTGGATCGCCTGGCGGACGGCGTCGATCGAGTTGACGTTCTTGATCTCCGTCTTGGGATTGAGATAGTCGGCGCCGGCCGGACGGATCGACACGTTGGCGTCGCAGCGTAAGTGCCCCTTCTCCATTTCGGCCTCGGAGATGCCCAGCCAGCGCAGCAATTGGCGCAGGCGGATCAGGTACTGGGCGGCCTCATCAGCCGAGCGCAAATCGGGACCGGTCACCATCTCGATCAGCGGCACTCCGCAGCGATTGAAGTCGATCAGCCGGCGTTCGCCGTCGTGGACGGTCTTGCCGGCGTCTTCCTCCAGGTGAAGTTTCGTGATGGAGATGTGTCGCGGCGGCCCATCGGGCATGGGCAGGTCGAGTTGCCCACCGCGCGCCAGCGGTTCGTCGTACTGGCTGATCTGGTACCCCTTGGGCAGGTCGGGGTAGAAGTAATTCTTGCGGGCGAAGTAGGACAGGGATTGGATCGACTCGGCTTGCATGGCGGCCGCCAGCCGGACGGCTTTCTCGACCGCGGCCCGATTGAGCACCGGCAGCACGCCTGGCAGTCCGGTGCACACCGGACAGATGTTGGTGTTGGGCGCCTCCCCCCACGAGTCCGCCTTGCAGGCGCAGAAGATCTTGCTGTTCGTGTTCAGCTGGATGTGGGTCTCGAGACCGATGACGGGTTCGTAGGTTGGGATCATAGATCAACCTTGTGCCTTGACCAGCTGCTGCGTGTTCAATCCTGGCCCTCGTTGTCCGGTCGCTGGAGGTCGCGGATCACGGCCAGGCGGGCTCCCTCGATCGCCACCTCATGCGCCACAGCCGACTCTGGAAAGAACCACAGATCATTGTTCCCCCGCCCGCAGGCCAGGCCAAAGACCGGCTGTCGGCCGTCCAGGTCTTCCGGGGTCTGCGCATAGAACACCTGCAGATCGGGGCGGGCGAAGTTCTGGGCGACATGCTCCGGTGGCGCCGCTGCCACCTCCGCGTCCGCCGGCGCCGCCTGATTGATCCAGATCATCGCCTCACGGTAGGAGGTGCACCAGTAGTCCATCTCATACGAGCGGAAGGCCCCGCTTACACCTCCCACCAGCGCGTTGTAGTAGACGTACTCATAGGGATGGAGCCGGACGATCCCCAAGATGCCCGGAAGCAGGACCGCGGCGGCGATCAGGCCCGTGGCAGCCGCGGAGCGGATCCTCGCAGCCAAGACCTCAAAGGCCGCGCCGGCGAACACAAACAACGGCGGGGTGACAAAGAGGAACTGGCGGAAATTGCCGTAGACGGTCGAGTCGCCGAGAATGGCCGTCGCCACCGGCGCCGCGAACCAGACCAGTAACGCCAGGGTCTCCGCCCACCTTCCGTTTCCGCCAATCGCACGGCGGACGGTGATGGCGACGCCCGCCAGTGCGAGAACCATACTCGGCAACGTGAATTGGATGGCCATCAAACCGGGGAGGTATTGCAGGGGCAGATCCTGCGGCTGGTAGATTGTTCCGGCATAGAGGACTCCGCCCCTCCACGGGTAGTGGCTCATGATGGTGATGCTCTCCCAGAATCGCTGGATCGCGCCTCCGTGCAGCGCAGGCCAAGTGGCATAGCAGGTGAGCGCCGCCGTCAGAAGGAACAGGCCAAGCCCCGGAAGATGCTTCCAGTTCCTGTTGAGGAGAACCACCAGGATGACCAGCGCTGCAGCAGCGACTCCGAGCGCACGGATCGACATCGTGAGTCCCAGCGCGACTCCCCCGGCCAGCCCCCAAGTCAAGCCATGCGTGGAGGCTCGCGCCACAAGGGCCCGCGCCGACCGAAACAGACTGCCCGCCGAGATCGCCGTCGCTGCAAAGCCGGCCAGGATCACAATCCAGCGGAAACCCATATACAGCACAGTCGCCTTCTCAACGTACGATTCCGGAGAGAGGCGATCAGCTCCCTGAGCCAGCAAAGCGAACACCCGGTTGAAGACCGAGATCGACTCTCCATGATAGGCAGCGACAACGGTCCGTTGCAGCGCGGGGAGCGCCACCTTCATGAGCACCAGCAGTTCAAGGCATGCTGCACCAGTCCCGAGGACAAGAGAGATGAAGAGAATGCGCTGGCGCGTGGAGGCGGCCGACCAGTCGGTTCGCAGGTCTGTGGCTGTATCTGGTCTTCGTTCGGAAGGGGCAAGCCCGAGTCTGAACCCCAGGGCGGCGGCCGCCAAGAATCCCGTCATGAACGGGATGTCCTTCTGGTTGATGAACGAGTGCCCGAACAATAGAGGCTGTGTGGCGAAAACCAGCGCCGCGAGGAGCGACGGCCATGGCCCGATGAACGTGCGGCAGAGGAAGTAGAGCGCGACCGTAGCGACCTGGAAGGTGAGATGGTTGAAGAGATGCCGGACATCGGTGACCTCCCAGCCAGGCAACACCGGGCGAAGATAGCCCGAGCCCGTCTGCGCCGCTGCCAGATACGCCGGGCCGTAGTATCGGAGCTCGCCGTACTCATCCCAGAATCGCCCGTTGGCCGTGTAGTATCGGACCGAATCCTCACCATACTGGAAATCGAGCCGTTCATCCCAACTTTCACCGTAGCGATTGAACCGGGTAAAGCCGAGGATTGTGCTGATCATCACCGCCAGGAGAAGAATCCCGCGCGGTGAGGTCATGCCGCGCCACAGCCCATCGGCCGACGACACGCTTCGCTTCATCTGCCCGGTCCGTGCAGGGTTGGCTGCCGAGGGATCCGGATGAGGCTCGAACCCGTCGCTGCCGTTGGAATGCGCGGGCGTGCCTGCGCCCGGCCTGCTGGGGCTGGACTCCTCACGCGGCGCCAGCATGGGGTCCGAACGAGCGGCCGCCATTCGCCGCCCCCGGCGGGACGGCCTTTTCGGCCGCGGCTGGGTGGTGCGCCGGCAGCACGTGCGACAATCCGGTGCCCACCGGGTGGATGTTGGTGCTCGCCGCCTCCCCCCACGAGTCCGCCTTGCAGGCGCAGAAGATCTTGCTGTGCGTGTTCAGCTGGATGTAGGTCTCGAGAACGATGACGGGTTCGTATGCGGTCATTGGGCGCCGCCCTGCAGCACGACTGGCCGGGCGTGACGCCACGCCTCGGGCTCGGTGGCCGTTTCGAACGCCCGTCCGATTCGGAACAGCCTCGCCTCAGAGAAGTCTGGGCCGAGCAGCTGGATGCCGATCGGCAGGCCGCGCCCATCCAACCCGCCCGGGATCGAGAGTCCTGGGATCCCGGCATGATCGGCCGGCACGGTCAGCAGGTCGGCATATTGCATGAGCACCGAATCCCCGTACACCGCGCCCAGCTCGAAGGCGGTCGTCGGCGTCGTCGGCGTCAGCAGGCAGTCGAGGCGGTAGGCGCCGCCGGGGTCGAAGGCCGCCTCGAAGTCCCGCCGGATCAGCGTGCGCACACGCAGGGCCCGCGGGTAGTAGCCCTGCTCGTATTGCTCGGCGGAGACGTACATGCCCATCAGGATGCGCAGCTTGGGCTGCAGCCCAAACCCCTGGCCGCGGCTGCGCCGATAGAGCTCGCCCATCTCCGCGGCCGGTCCGGGGTCACGGTAGCCGTACTTGACGCCGTCATAGCGGTGCAGGTTGGAGGCCGCCTCGACGCGCGAGATGACGAAGTAGGCCGGGATGCCGAAGCGCGTGTTGGACATCGGCACACCCTCGACGATCTCCGCACCGGCCTCGGCCAGGACTTGGGCCGCATGGCGCACCGCAGCTTCGATCTCCGGCGCGATCGGCTGCTCGCGCAGCTCGCCCGTCTCCGGGTCCGGGTACTGCAGGCGAAAGTAGTCCGGCGACAGTCCGATCCGCAGCCCGCGCACGCCCGACTCCAGCCCGGCGGTGTAGTCCGGCACCGGGACCTGGGCGGCCGTTGCGTCGCGAGGATCCGGGCCGGCGATGACGTTCAGCATCAGCGCCGCATCGGCGATGTCGCGGGCAATCGGTCCGGGACAATCCAGGGATGAGGCGAAGGCGATCAAGCCGTAGCGGGACACGCGCCCGTAAGTCGGTTTCACCCCGACCACCCCGCAGAACGCGGCCGGCTGGCGGATCGAGCCGGCGGTGTCCGTCCCCAGGGAGAGAGCCGCCTCTCCGGCGGCCACCGCCGCGGCGCTGCCGCCCGACGAACCCCCTGGCACGCGGCTCGGGTCCCAGGGATTCCCTGGCGGCGGCAGGAACGCAGTCGACTCATTCGAAGAACCGAAGGTGAACTCGTCCAGGTTGGCTTTGCCGACGATCACCGCGCCGGCAGCCTCGAGCCGCTCCACCGGCGTGGCCGTGTAGGGCGCTACGAAGCTGGCCAGAATGCGCGAACCGGCCGTCGACGGGGTGCCCTGCACGCAGAAGATGTCCTTGACCGCCACGGGCACGCCGGCCAGCGGGCCTGGATCCCGCCCGGCCCGGACCGCTCGGTCCACCGCCTCGGCCTGGCGTCGAGCTCGCTCGGCCGTCAGGGTGAGGTAGGCGTGGACATGCCGGCGATCGTCCGGCTCGGCCGGCCGCGGCCCGAGCGCCGGCGGGCGCCCTTCGACCCGGGAGATGCGCTCCAGCGTCGATTCGAGGACATCGACTGCCGATGTCTCTCCGGCCCGCACACGCCGCGCCTGCTCCCGAGCGGGAAGATCACACAGCGCCGCGCTCATTCCAGCTCCGTATGGGGGATATCCGGGACCACGATGTAGCGCCCGTCCACTTGCGGCGCCTGCGCCAAAATCGCATCGGCCTCCGGGCAGAGTCGGGCCTCGTCCGTCCGAAGCGCAGGGCTGCTTGCGGGTGTGTAGGGCACACCGTGGGAGGTGATAGGGATTTCCGGGCCGACCTCGATCGCCTCGAGCTCTTGGACGGCCCTCAGCTGACCATTCAACTCACGGCGCAGGTATTCGGCTTCCTCCGGGTTCAGTTCTAACGCCGCCAGGCGCACCAGATGATCGAAGATCTCGGGCGTGATCACGTCCCGCCGCTCGTCTCGTCCCACGCAGGCCTCCGCTTCGAGGATTGGGACCATTGTACCTGTGCACAACGGGCCGGTCAAAAGGCGTGCGCGGCGCGACGGTCGGCAGGCACGCGGCGTGCAATCCCAGGGGCAGTACGCAGGTCCCGATTCACGCGGGCCTTACAGGAACCTGACGTTGGGCTCCTGTAAGGGAAAACCGGGCCGGGCTGCGGTAGGATGCATGCAAACCGGCAAGTCGCAAGACTGGCCTTATCCTTTGAAGGAGGATCGATGAAACGAGCACTACATCTGCGCAGTCTGGGGGGCTTGATCCTGGCGCTCATCCTGGCTGCAGCCGTGTACGGGTTCGCCGCGGCCAACACCGTGCCGGATACCTACGCCGGTGACGGCCAGGGCACTATCCTGGGCTACACGGTCAGCAACATCGCCTACAGCCTGAACGCCGACGGCAATCCGTCCGACATCGACAGCGTGACCTTCACGCTGGATGCAGTCGCGAGCGAGGTGCACATCTCGTTCGACGGCGGCACCAGCTGGTCGAGCTGCACCCCGGCCGGTGTCAACGTCACCTGCTCGGGGCTGAACCAGGCTGTCCTGTCCGCCGCCTCGTTGCGGGTCGTCGCCGCCGACTAGCTTGCGCCGCGAGCCATCTTGGGTCAGACTGGGGCACAGCCACATCCGGAGCGTGGTTGTGCCCCGACCCTGCCAGAGACACGATGCTGCCCAAGGCCTACTCCCGCAACCTGCTCGCCGCCGCCCTGCTGACCGCCATGGCCTGCGTCTGGGTCGTGCTGGCGCCGGCCCAGTTCGGCGGCCAGGCGGCCTACGTCATGGTGGCCGGCGCGAGCATGGAGCCAACCCTGCATCAGGGCGACCTGGTCGTGGTGCGGGAAGCGCAGACCTACGCCGTGGGCGACATCGCCACTTACCGGCACCCGTCCGTCGGGCCGGTCATCCACCGCATCATCGATCGCCACGGCGACCGCTTCGTCTTCCAGGGCGACAACAACGACTGGCTCGACTCCTACGCGCCGACTGCGAACGAGGTGGTCGGCAAAGCCTGGCTGGTCTTGCCCGGAGGGGCCACGCTGCTCCGTCAGCTGCGCAGCCCGGCCGGCCTGGCCTTCCTGTCCGTTTCCCTTGCACTCATTCTGCTCATCACTGTACGGAACGGCCGAGGGGAGAAGTCCCATTCGATGACATCCAAACGATCCGCCTCGCCGCCGCAGAGCGACCGACGCCTGGAAGCCCTTGACGGGCCCGTGTTTGTCCTGGCCGCCGTAGGCCTGGGCGCGCTGGTTCTGGCCATCATCGCCTTTGCTCGGCCCGCCCTTGTTTCCACGCCGGACGACGTCCCCTACGCTCACCTGGCCACGTTCTCATACCACGCCGGCGGGCCGGCCAGTGTCTACGCCGGTGGGGAGATCCGCAGTGGCGACCCAGTCTTCCATCAAATTGTGCCTCGGTTCCAAATCGAGTTCGTCTACCACTTGCAGTCCCCCGCCACGGGAGCCTTGGCTGGCAGCGCTGGGATGGTCCTGGAGATCAGCGAGCCGAACGGCTGGCGCCGGACGCTCGTCCTGCAGCCGGAGTCGCCTGTCTCGGGCAGAGACCTGACGCTGACGGGAGTTGTGGACCTGAATCTGGTCCGCCAGGCGATCGCGCTCCTGGAAGCGCGGACCGCGCTCGACCGCCAGGCCTACTCAGTCGACATCATCCCCTGGGTCCGGCTCGAGGGTGACCTGGGTGGGGAGCCCTTCAGCGACACGTTCCAGCCGCGCTTGGCCTTCACCGTCGACGATCTGGAACTCTACCTGCGTCAGGGCGATCCGCTGTCGGACATCGATCCGCTGCGACCGACGGCTTCCGGCTTCGTGGCGCACAGCACGCTGACCCCCGCGGCCCTCTCGATCCTCGGGCTCGACCTGACGGTCGTTGCCGCTCGATGGATCGGAACGATCGCGGCACTCCTGTGCCTGGCCGGGATCGCGACCTTGAGCGCACCCGTCCTGCGTGCCTATCGGGCGGGAGGCTTCGAGCGAACACGCGTCGAGTACGCCGCGCGGATGATCGACGTCAAAGCCGCGCCCCCGGCGAAGGCGAAGTCGATGATCGAGGTGGTCGCCTTCGAGGATCTGGCCCGCCTGGCGGAGAAGAACGGCCGCATGATCCTGCACGTGTCCGACGGCGGCGAGCATCACTTCTACGTCGACGACGCCGGGACGACCTATCATCTGGCCGCCGGCGAACGGACGGATAGGAAACCTCGGACACGGCGCGCCTAGCGCCCTGTCCGGTGCTGCGGACCGGTATGCTGACGCGACGCTTCCTCGGCCTCCTCGCCCTTCTCGGCCTCTTGCTCCTGACGGCCGGGACGCTGGCCGCGTTCGCCGCCGCCAACACCGTCCCGGCCACGCGCGCCGACGACCTGAGCCAGGCCGTCACCGCCAACGCCCTCCGGCCGGCGGCGTGCGCTGCGCTCAATCTGACCGCCATCGTGGTCGGCAGCGGGTCCTTCGATGGGACAACCGGCAATGACCTGATCCTGGGCAGCCCAGGCAACGACACCATACGGGGACGACAGGGCAGCGACTGCATCCTGGGCGGGAGTGGCAACGACGACATCCAGGGCAACCAGGCGGATGACGTCATCCTGGCCGGGGACGGGGACGACGCCTTGAGCGGCGATCAGGGGACGGACGTCTGCGACGGTGAGGGCGGCACCGACACTCGCGACGGATCGTGCGAGGCCTGGCCCAACATTCCCTAGCAGTACACTTGCCTTCAGCTCGCCTTACGACCGACGCGGTTTCGTCCGCGGCCAGCCTGCCTGTCCCCCATGTTGAGCTCGTGTGTCGGCTGCTCCCCTGACTCCTGCACTATAATGAACGCAACACCGCACCGCCCATCAGCCTGGAGGTCCCGGCATGCCCGCAGCGCATGACCCCACGACCGGTCCGAGCTTCGACCTCTCCCCCGAACACGAGATGATCCGCCAGACGGCCCGCGACTTCGCCCAGAAGGAGATCGTCCCGATCGCCGCCGAGTTCGACGAGAGCGGCGAGTTCCCCTCGGCCACGATCCGGATGATGGGCGGGATGGGCTTCATGGGAATCGAGGTCCCGGAGGCGTACGGCGGCGCGGGCCTGGACACCATGAGCTATGTGCTGGCGCTGGAGGAGATCTGCAAGGCCGACGCCGCCCACGGGACGATCATGTCGGTCAACAATTCCCTGTTCTGCTTCGGCCTCCTGCGCTTCGGCAGCGAGCCGCAGAAGCAGAAGTACTTGCGGGCGGTCGCTTCCGGCAAGGCGATCGGCGCCTACTCTCTGACCGAACCGATGTCCGGCTCCGACGCGGGCAGCATGCGCTCCCGAGCCGTCCGCGACGGTGAGACCTACGTCCTCAACGGGCGCAAATCGTGGGTCACCAGCGCGCCGGTGGCGGACTACATCGTCGTCTTCCTGATGACCGACCCGGCCAAGGCACACCGCGGCATCTCGGCCTTCCTGATCGAGACCACCAAGCCCGGCTTCTCCGTCGGCAAGAAGGAGCCCAAGCTGGGCATTCGCGCCTCGGCCACAAGCGAGATCGTGTTCGAGGGCTACCGCTGCCTGGTGGAGGACCGGCTCGGAGAGGAAGGCCAGGGCTTCAAGATCGCCATGACCGTGCTCGACGCCGGCCGCATCGGGATCGCCGCCCAGGCACTTGGCATCGCCGAGGCCGCCTACGCGGCCAGCCTGTCTTACGCCCGCGAGCGGGAGGCCTTCGGCCAGAAGATCGGCCAGTTCGAGGGCATCTCCTTCAAGCTGGCGGACATGAAGACGCGCATCGAAGCCAGCCGGCTGCTGATCTACCAGGCCGCCCTGGCCAAAGAGCGCGCCAAGTCCGGCGGCGGGCGCTTCACGCTGGAGGCCTCGATGGCCAAGCTGTTCGCCTCCGAGACGGCCAACTTCTGCGCGCACGCTGCCGTTCAAATCCACGGCGGTTTGGGGTACTCCAAGGAACTCCCGGTCGAGCGCTACTTCCGCGACGCCAAGATCACCGAGATCTACGAGGGCACGAGCGAGATCCAGCGCCTGGTCATCTCCCGCCAGGAGCTGGGGCTGCGCTGAGTTGACCTGCGGCGGCTTCGCCCGGCACGCCGGCGGCGCCCCCACCAGCCGACCACCCCTGAGAGGCTGGCCGGCGAAATGACGGCCAGGAGCCCGGACAACGGCTGACTGGTGATGCGATAGGATCCCGTGGACTCCGGCGTCGTTCTCCTGATCGCAGCTCTCCTCCTCGCCTGCGTGCTCAGCCTGGCGATTCTGGGCTTGGGCCGGCGCGCGCTCGACGACAATCCCAGCCAGCCGCCCGTGCGGGTTTTCGGAATCCCGTCACCCCTCCTGACGCTAATCCGCTACCGCCGCCTCCCGATGGTGCGGGATCGCGCCGCTTGGCGGCCGCCCACCCTTGCCGCACTGCTCTCCCCGCTGATCGGCCC
>Ga0154653_1003_pt2 | contig 9516 bp, 9 predicted proteins | sample Rifle2008BG13ft_FD_116082 | JGI IMG/M metagenome (GOLD analysis project Ga0154653, IMG submission 116082) | Chloroflexi bacterium RBG_13_68_17
ACCATCAGCGCCGCGCGGCGACGACCCAGGCGGTGTTCCGGTCCCGCCGCAGCGAGACCTCGGCGCCCAGCGCCGACAGACGGCTGGCGATGGCCTCGGCCCGCTCGAAGCGGCTGCGCATCAGCAGTAACCGCTCGCCCCATGCGATCAGGCGCACTGCCCACGTGTCGATGTCGGGCTCTTCGATCACCATCCGGCCACCCCGCTCGAGGACACGCCACAACTCGCGCAGCGTAAGGTCTTGGTCGGCGACGTGGTGGTAGGCGTCGACCATCACGACCCGTTCGAACGTGCCCGCGGCGAAGGGGAGTCTCTCGGCCTGACAGGCGACGGCGCCGAGGCGGGCCAAGCGGCGGGCGGCAGTGAGCATCCGCCGCGAGGCGTCGGCGATGGTGACGGCGCCGGCCAGGCCGGCTAGCCTGCGAGCGATGCGCCCGGTCCCACCGCCTGCGTCCAACAGCCGACCGGCGACCGGCAGCCCGGCCAACTCGGCCAGGTGGTCGTCGGCCGGCGGGGGCACCAAACGGTCGTAGATGGGGGCGAGAAGGTCGAAGTGATCGGGCATCGATGCCAGGCTCAGGCCCCCGGGAGGCTGAACTCCCAGGCGCACCAGAAGGACTCCGGGTGCGGGTCGGGCGGGCAGGCGATGCAGTGAGGCTCTATTCGCGCGTCGATGGTCCGGGCAAAACCGGCGTACTCCGCCAGGCCCACCGGCCGGCAAGGGAAGTCGGCCAGGCCCTTGCGACGGCGGGCCTCCTGGACGCGGCAAGCGTTCATCTCGAAGCGCAGCGTCCGCCCGTCCGGAAGGGTGAGGGTCTGCTCGTTGATGCGGGCGTACATCCGCAGCGGCAGGGCGGCCTGGAGCGCCTCCAGGCCGCCGCCGGGAGTGATCCCGGATCGATCCAGGATACGGCGGGCCTCGATCTCGGTGAAGCGGGCCCAGGCGGCGACGTCGCACTCGATGGCCGCCTGCATCCCGTACCGCTGCTCGATCGCCTGAAACCAGACCCCGTCATGTGCCAGCCAGTTCTTGGCGGCGTCCTCGAGGAGCTCGATCAACTGGTCTTTGGTCATGTCACCGAGCACCGATCGGTCGGGCAACTCCGTCTCCTCCTGCCTCCACCCGCGTGGGTGGCGACTCCTCAATCGGCCCGCGACGCGGCCGAAACCGCCTCGCCGGCGAGGCTGCGGCGCTCGAGTCGGGTGACACGGCGGAGGAGGGCCCAGGCCGCGACCCCGATCCCGGCGCTGAGGGCGAACATGCCGCGACCGGTCGCGGCGTCGTAGCCCCAGCCCCCCAACGGCCCGCCGATCAACTCGGCCAGAGAGCGCAGGGTGACCGAGTAGAAGCCGAGCGCCTCGCCGGATTGCTCGGGCCGCGCGTGGCGCATGACGGCGTTGACCATCCCCACGGCGTACAGCGTGTACCCGGCCGAGTTGAGGATCACGACCAGGATGATGAACGGGGCACTGGGGATGACCGCCCCGACTGCCCAGCAGGTTGCCCACACCAGCGCGCTGAGCTCGAGCACGCGCGGCGCCTGCAGGCGAGCCACCAGCCGATCGGCGGCCAACATCATCGGCCACTCGAGCAGGGCGCCGATCGCCATGGCCAGACCGGCCAGGCCCTCTCGCCCGCCCAGGTCGACGGTATACAGGGTCAGGAAGCGGAACGGGCCGACCTCGGCGATCAGCAAGACCAACAGGCCGCCGGCAAGCCAGACGAGCGGGGCGCGCCCCAGGATCGAGCGGGCGAACGCAGTGCGGGATCCCGTGTGCGGCTCCAGCTCAGGCTCCGGAATCAGTGCCGCGACGAGCACCGTCACCGCGGCGCCGAGGAAGTAGCCCACGAAGCCGGTCCACAGCGAGGTGCGCTGGATCCACTCGCCGGCGAGCCAGACCACTGCCGTCCAGCCCAGCGAACCCCAAAGGCGCACGCTGCCGTACCCGACGCCGGTGTTGCGGATCTGGTGGACGATCACCACGTCGATCAGCGTCCAGCAGCCGCTGCCGAAGATCCCGTATGCGGCGGTCGCCAGCGTGATCGGAAGGAGTCCGACCTGCCGGCCGAGGACCAGGGCGCTCAGGGCGGCCCCCAGCAGGCTGATCTGGAGGATCAAGCGCGGCCGGCGGGTGCGGTCCGACACGGCGCCCCACACCGGCCCGAGCAGGAGCGAAAGAACGGCGTAGAGCGCCGCCTGCAGCCCGATCTCGAATCCGGACAGCCCGGCCGCGCGGTAGTACAGGCTCAGATAAGGGACGAGGAAGGCAGCCCCCGCCCAGTAGGCGAACTGGAGGACCCGTGCCTGGAGAACCCGGCGGCGAAGCGTCGCGCTCAATGCCAGGCGTCCGAGGTCAACGGCTCCGGCAGCGCGTGGGAAGCCCGCGGATCGCCGGGCACCACCGCCTCGACCTCGGCTGGCGGGAGCCGCAGCAGGACGACCGAGGCCAGGAGCCCGAGGCCGGCTGATACCCAATGCAGGGCGCGGCCGCCGCCCAGATCGTAGCTCCACCCGGCGATGGGACCGCCGGCCAGGTCGGCCACCGCCGTCAGCGTGACGACGAAGAAGGCGATTGCGGTGGCGGAGGTCTCGACGGTCACTCGCCGGCTGACCGTGCTGACCAGGCCGACGATGTAGAACGAGTAGGCAGCCGAGACGATGATGCGAGCCGGGAGGTACCAGAGGGCGTTGGGCACCACGGCGGCGGCCGCCCAACCGAAGGCGAAGGTCAGCAGGCCGAGGCGCAGGACGAGGCGCGGCCGGTGGCGGGCCGTCAGCCGGTCGGCCAGGAGCATGAAGGGCCATTCGAACAAGGCCCCCAGGCCACTGGCCAGTCCGACCATCCCCTCGCTTCCCCCCAGGTCATGGATGTAGATGGCCATGAACTGCTTCGGGCCGGTGAATCCGGCGCCGAAGATCAGCAGGCCGGAGGCCATGAGGAGGAGAGGCGGGGCGTGCCGCAGGGTGTGGAAGAAGCCCGGCCCGAGGACCGGCGCAACCCCCTGGCGGTCGGGGATGCGCAGGCGGCTGGCCAGGAGGGCCGTCAGGAGGTAGGCGGCCGAGGCGGCCAGGAACCCGACGCCCAGGCCGGCCCGCTCGACCCACCAGCCGGCCGGCCAGACGACGGCCATCCAGCCCAAGGATCCACCCAGGCGCACGGCGCCGAAGCCGGTGCGCGTGCCGCGCACCTGGGCGAAGGAGATCAGATCGACCAGCGGCCACGCGCCCGACAGGCAGGCGGTGTACAGAGCGGTGCCGGCGGCGATTCCGGTGAAGGTGGTCTGGCGGCCGAGGAACAGGCTGCCCAGCGACGCGCCGACCAGGGCGGCCTGGGCGGCGCGCACCGGGCGCGCGGTCCGGTCGGCCAGTGTTCCCCACAGCGGCGCGGTCGAGAGCGCGGTCAGCGCCCCGAGCGCGAGCAGGGCGCCGATCTCAACCCCGCTCAACCCCGCGCGCTGGTAGAACAGCCCCAGGAAGGGGACGACGAAGGCCGTGCTGCCGTTGAACGCGGCCTGCAGGGCGCGTCCGCCCCAAACGCGTGCGGCCGGTGATGGCTGCGGAAAGCTCTCCATGGGTGCGGCGATGATACCACCGGCAAGGCGGGCCGCGCCTCCGGACGCCGCCTTACGGCAGCGGCGTGAGCTCCCCGGAGGTCGCGTCGAGCGTCCAGCCCGCGCCGGACTCGTCCCACAGCAGGATGCGGGCCGGGTCGGCCCACTCGGCTACGCCGAAGCGGCGGGCGTCATGGTCGATCAGCACGCTCGTCTCCAACGTGGCCAGGTCGACCCACACGATCGAGTGACTCCAGGGCGGCAGGCAGGGGCTGTGGGCGACCGTCACCAGCAGCGCCGTCTCGTCCGGCGACCAGATCACCCCGCCGGCCTGGTCATCCGGCGCGGCGCCCAGCGCCACACGCCGTTCCTCGCCCGTTCCCGCGTCACGCAGAACCAGCTCGGGCGTCTCCTGCCATTCGGTGAAGGCCAGGCTCCTCTCGTCGGGTGACATGGCGATCACAGAGCTGCGCGTCGGCGGCAGCAGCTCGGTGACCCTACCGTCGCCGAGATCGAGGCGGTACAGATCCTCGAAGTTGACGAAGAGCGCGCAGCCGTCCGGGACCGGGGTGTTGCCGAAGTACAGCGCCCGGCCATCCTGCGACCAGCGGAAGATCGACGGCGTGGTGTACCCCAGGCCGTAATGGGAGGTGACATCGGCGATTGTCCAGACGGTGGCCCGGTCCGTGCTTCGGACCAATAGGGTGGCGCGGTACATCTCCTGGTCGCCTTCCGGCCAGGGACCTTCCATCGATCCCTCGGCGAGCCACAGCCCATCGGGCGAGGCCTGCGACCAGGTCGTGAACGGGATGGCGGTCGGCCCGGTGGTCGGGCGCGGCGTGCGCGTGGCGGCGGGCGTGGGGGTGGCCAGCGGCGCGCACGCGCCGAGTAGCAGTGCCACCGGCAGGGCCAGTCTGAACCGTACGTTGCGCATGGCGGTCATCCTTTCCGGCGTTGCGCGTGTGCCGATCCGCTCAGTCAAGGTGGCGGATGGCGGGGTGCAGCAGGCCTGCCAGCGCCAGGAGGGTGGTCACGGCGCCGCCGACGGCGAAGACCAGCGGCGCGCCTACGAGATCGGTCGCCCAACCGGCGACGGCGTAGCCGACCGGCAGGAGGACGAAAGAACCCAGGGCGTCGATGCTCGAGACCCGGCCGAGCTTCTCCCCCGGGACAAGCTCCTGAAGCGTGTTGGTCCAGATCAACCCGAACATCGAGATGGACAAACCGCCGACAAAGGCCGCGCCGATGATGACGGACAGAGGCACGGCCAGCCCGAACACGAAGAAGGACAAGCCGGTCACGGCGGTGCACAAGTAGCCCACGAGGCCGCGGCGGCGCAGGCGGGCGTAGCGTCCCAGCCAGACCGTCCCGACCATCGATCCGGCCGCGGCGCTGGAGCTGATCAGGCCGAGGGCCTCGACGCCGGCGCCCAGGTTCTCCTGGATGAGGAACGGCAGCGCCACGGCGCGCGGGCCGGAGAGGGCGACGTTGGTGAACGCGAACAGCGCAATCGTGATCCACAGCCACGGGCTGGCCAGGACCAGCGAAAGGCCGTCGCGCAAGTCCGCCAGCGCGGTCCGCCCGTCGCCGGCCGGGGCGGGGGCGGCGTCCTGGCGCAGGAGCGGAAGAAGGAACGCGGCGGATAGAAAGAAGGACAACCCGTCGAGCAGGAAGGCCAGCGGCGTGCCGCCGGCGGCGACGATGGCCGCGGCCACGGCCGGGCCGACGATGCCGGTGATCTGGTGGCTCAGGCTGGTCAGCGAGTTGGCGCTCGGCAGCGCCTCGGCCGGCGTGAGGGCCGGGACGGCGGCGGTGTAGGCCGGGAAGAAGAACGCCTCGACCAGTCCGAACAGCAGGCTGGCGGCGTACACGTGCCAGACCTCCAGCCGGTCGGCGAAGGCCAGGAGGGCGACCGTGCCGATGATCGCGCCGCTGGCGACGTCGCAGACGAGCATCACCCGCAGCCGCGGGAGCCGGTCGACCAGCACCCCGCCGATGAGCAGGAAGATCAGCATCGGGGTGAAGGAGAAGATCATCACCGCGCCCATGGCCGTGGCCGACCCGGTCTCCTCCAGCATCCACCAGGCCAGCGCGACGCGGTACAGGCTGTCGCCCAGCCGCGAGACCGTCTGGCCGGTCCACAACAATGCGAATGCCCGATGGGAAAGCGACCGCAGGAACGTCATGCAGCGATCTTCGCCCTAGGTCAGTAACAGCAGTGCCACGCCGGCCATGGCCACCAGCGTGCCGGCGATCGCCTGCCAGCCGATCGTCTCCTTGAACACGAGGCGGGCGATCGGCAGCAGGAACACCGGCGGGAGCGCCATGAGGGTGCTGGCGACACCGATCTGAGTCCATTGGATCGAGATCAGCGACAGCCACACGCCGATCACCGGTCCGAAGACCGAGCCGGTCAGGATCGGCGCGATCGACCGAGGCGCGGCCCGGACGCGCCGCAGCGTGGCGCCGACCTGACCGCGGGCGATGGTGAACGCCCACATCGCCGCAGCCGCGGTGATCATGCGGATCACGTTGCCGGAGAGCGCCGGGAAGTCGCCGCCCAGGCCGCGCTTGGCCAGCACCAGTCCGACGGCCTGTCCGACGGCTGCGCCCAGGCCGAAGAGCAGGCCGCGGCGGAAGTCGTGCGGCGAGGCCGTTTCGTCATTGCGGCGCTCGAGAACCACCCAGGCGATGCCGCCGACGGTCAGGCCGACCCCACCCCACTGCAGCGGTGTCAGGCGTTCGCCCAGCGTCGCCCACGCCAGGAGAGTGCTGATCACCGGGACGACGCTCATCATCAGCATCGTCAGCCGCGGGCCGATCCACAAGTAGGCCTGGAACAGGAACGCGTCGCCGAGGGTCAGGCCGATGATGCCCGAGAGCCCGAGCCAAAGCCAACGCTCGGGCTCGGCGTTCAGGGGCAGGGCGGAACCGAGGGTCAGCGTGTGCAGGAGGACGAGCAGAATCGCCGCGATCAGAAGGCGCAAGCGATTGACGGCGACGGACCCCACCTGCCGGGCGCCGAAGGTGAAGAAGGTCGAGGAAACCGTCCAACACAGAGCGGTGGCCAGTGCCGCGAGTTCGCCGAGGGTTGCAGGCATCGGCGAATCTTATCGCGGCGCGGGCGTGGTATCAATGGCGGCGCGGACTGTCAGTCACGTCTACGGCCAGATCCCCATCCCGACCGGAAAGCCGGCGCCGCGCAGGCGCTGGACCAGGTCGGACTGCGCCTGCCCGTCGTCGACGCTCAGGTAAAGCGTCTCCGGCTGGCGGCCCATCTCCTGGTGCAGGAAGCGCAGCGCCCGGCGATCCTTCCAGCCGTACAGAATGCCGGGCTCGATCTGCCAGGGATCGACGCGCCGCAGGATGATCCCCCAGTCGCTCTCTTGCTTGTGGACCGTGACAACTCCGTAGAGCTTGGTTCGCAGGATGAAGTGGATATGGACCAGCAGGTCGCCGTCGGGGAGCTGCAGGAGATTGGCGGGAGAGCGGGTGAAGCGCTGCCGGCGCTTGCCGACCTCGATGGCCGGCTCGAGTCGCTTGAGCTGTTGGAACCGGCCCGTGGCACGAAGCCCTTCGCGGGATGTTCGGCCGGGCGGAGCGGCGACGAGTGCCTCCACCGGCCGGGGTGCGAAGACGATTCCGGGCAGGAACAGCGGCGGCAGGCAGAGGGCGCCCAGGAGGAGCGAGCCGGCCAGCAGCGCCAACGCGGTGGCGAGGGCCATCGGCCGCTCGCCCTCGGCCAAGTAGAAGGATGGATCAAGGGCGATGCCTTGCTTGGTGAACCAGGAGACGTCCGCGGCGACGACGTCTTCGAGCTCGGTCGGCGAGTCGTGCACCACCCCGGTCACGTCGGCCGAGGCGGGTTCCCTTCCGGTCAGGCCGGGCGTGGCCGCCCGGACGACGAGCGCCTCGCCGGTCTGATGGTCGACGAGCAGGTAGTAGCTGGCCACCACTTGGCCGTCGGAGGTCTCCTCGTAGCCGACGTCGTAGGATGCGAAGCCGGAGACCGAGACAAAGCGGCTCGTCCCGGCGCGGTCGGCGAGCAGGTCGCCGATGGGGACCGCCGCCGGGGAAGCCGGCCCCTGGATCGCCTGGAGGATGCGTTCACCGGAGACGAGCCACAGCGCGAAGATGGCCAGCAGGGCCAGCAGGCTGACGCCTTTCAGGCCGCCGAGGCGGGCCTTCCAGCGGAGTGAGGTCTCGTTCATGGAGATCTCCTCGGTCGTCGTCCGTCCTGCGGAGTGGTGTCCGACCGCGGCTGGATTGTAGAGCCGTCCCCGCCGCATCACAATGCGACCGTGGTCCAAGGGACTGCCCCGGATCGTGTCTTCGGGTGATAGGGTCCCCGCGGCCGCGGGTGCGCGATCCAGCCAAGTCCTGGATCCCCGACGGGCGCCTGGCCGCCTCTGCGTCTGCCCCAGAATACTGCAGGCCGGCGTGTGGGCGCCGGCCTGCAGGGTTATTTCGCGCAGCCCCGCACAGGGGCTGGGTTAGTGGGGGGGTTGGATCCAGCCCGAGGTGTGGCGGTCGAACAAGACGTCGTATTCGCGGTACTCGAAGCGCCCCTGGTATTCGTAGCCGAGGGGCACGCCCTCCAGGACCAGCGGCACGCAGTCCAGCCCGACGGAAGAGCACCCCGAGACCGGATTGCCCCAGCGGTCCGCGTAGCCGTGGTAGTCGGCGATCCGGTTGCCGTCAGGGTCGACCAGCGCCCGGAAGCGGGGCGGGAAACCGACGGCGACGTTGTGCGGCTGGTAGGTGCTGCCGTTCCAACGGCAGTCGATGGTCGGATCGGGGCAGAAGAACTGCACTTGCATTGGGTCGGCCGGGTCGATGGGGCCCCACATGTCGCCCAATTCGACAGCCACGGACCACATCCCGCCGCGGCGCTCTTCGCCGCCCGGGCTGCCGGCGTACCACGTGCCGACATGGCTGGTGCCGTTGTTGAACGAGTGGAGCTTGATCCGGTTGAAGTTGTTCGGGTAGTCGATGATTCGCCTCCGGTCGATGAGCAGGTCGCCCGTGTCCTGCCAGCCGCCGGAGCGGATGATCCCGCACACGTTGGGAGCATCCTCGCGGCAGACCAGGGCCTCCAGCCAGGCGCTGTGGTAGCGCACGCTGGTGTCGTGCACGCTGGACATGGCGTGGACCAGAGCCCGGAAGGCGACGACGCAGCCGTTGGTGTAGCGCGATTCGCAGGGCTGATCGCGGCGGACGAGCCAGATGTAGCCGCTGTGCTTGCAGTCGTTCTCCAGGCACCCGGTCTGCGCGTTGAAGGTCTGCCACGGGTAGGAGATCGAGCCGCCGGCCCACGTGTAGTAGTCGGTGCCGAAGATGTCATCGACTGCGTGCGGGTCGTCGCCGTGATGGTGATCGTAGTGGCAGCCGCGGGCGCTGTCCCACAGGCCGTGGTAGGCGCGTGGATCGTGATCCGGGCACAGGGGCGCGTCCGGGTAGGGCGGCCCCGGGATCATCACCTGGGGTGCGGCGACAAGTTCTGCTGCGGTTGCCTCCAGCGTCGCCGTTGGTTCGACGGTTGGCGAAGGCTCCATCGTCGGTTCCTGCGTGGGCGGCGATTCGCCGGTCGGCTCGGGGGTGGGCTCGGGCGTGACCTCGGCCTGCAGGAGCGCGCGCGGGCCTGAGGGGTCGCTGGGGGAGATCAGCCCCGCGGCCCGGGCCGTCGTGCCCGGTAACCACATCCAGCCGGCGCTGAGCATCAGCACCCCGGCCATCAACGTCCGAATGTTCGTCGGAAGACGCATCGCAAGCCTCCTCGTCTGGTCCCCCAAAGCTTGGGAGGATCGAAGGATCCTCCCGGCCCCACCGTTGTCCCTCTCATCCCGGAGGGTTAACCCCAGGGTACTGGCCGCCTAGAAGGGGTGTCAACGGGACCAGGGTGCTATTGCTTGGAGGATAAGCACTGGGTGGCATCGCGAATCGATGACGAGAAGGCCGTCTGT
>Ga0154653_1182_pt6 | contig 9442 bp, 8 predicted proteins | sample Rifle2008BG13ft_FD_116082 | JGI IMG/M metagenome (GOLD analysis project Ga0154653, IMG submission 116082) | Chloroflexi bacterium RBG_13_68_17
GTAAACGACACGGCTGAACTCGTCGCGCACGTTGCCGTCGATCCCCATCAGATGCTGGGGGCGGTCTGCCGGGCAACCCAGGAGATGGATACAAGGCGCTTCACGGCGCTCGACGTCCTCCATATCGATCAGGACCTGGATGGGATCGTAGGGTGCGATCAAAGGCGCGAAGACGGCCATCAGGGTGAGGGCACCCAGCATCAGCATGCCGACAACCGCCGACCGTCGGTGGAAGAGCCGCCGGACCGTCGTGCGCCACAGGCTTTCCGGCCTGCCGCTCAGGCGCTCGGCGTCCAGCACGACGCCAGGAGGTAGGCTGCTGTCCAACGTGGTCAAGAGCGCCTCCTCACACGAGCCGGACGCGTGGATCGAGATAGGTGTACGAGATGTCCACCAGCAGGTTGACCAGCACGTAGCCGACAGCCACAACGAGGGTGAAGCCCTGGATGACAGGGTAGTCGCGGGAGGTGATCGCCTCAAACAAGGCGCGCCCGACGCCGGAGAGCCCGAAGATCGTCTCGGTCAGCACGGCGCCGCCCAGAAGGCTCCCGAGGTTCAGCCCGATGATGGTCACCACCGGGAGCAGCGCGTTGCGCAGCGCGTGCCGGGCCACCACCGTCCGATAGGGCAGACCTTTCGCCCGGGCGGAACGGATGTACTCCCGCCCGAGAACCTCCAACAGGCTGGAGCGCGTCATGCGGGCGATGATCGCCATGGGGATGGTCCCCAGCGCCAGGGACGGAAGAATCAGGTGTTTGATCGTGTCCCACAGCACCGGCCAGTTGCGGGTGAGAATCGAGTTGAAGATGTACAAGTTCGAGAAGAACTCCAGCGCGTTGAACAAGCCTGTGCCGCTCTCGACCTGCCAACCGAACGCTTGGTAGAACGGGATGGCACTCAGGCCGGCGGTTACGCGCCCGGAAGGCGGCAGCCAGAAAGGTGTGCCCTGCAGCAGCAGAGCGAAGATGTAGGCCAGCATCAGTCCCAGCCAGAAGACCGGCATCGAAACCCCGATGTTGGAGAAGACCATCGTGACGACATCGGTGGCCGAATTGTGCTTGATCGCCGCGATGATTCCGGCGGGGATCCCGACAACGATGGCCAGCACCAGCGCCGACAGGCTCAATTCGATCGTCATCGGCAGCCGTTCGACGAGCATCAACATCACTGGTCGCTGGTAGCGGATCGAGTCTCCCAGGTCGGCGCTGAACACGTCGCGCAGGAAGATGCCCAACTGGGTCAGGATCGGTTGATCCAGGCCGTAGCGCTCGAGGAAGGCGGCGCAGGTACGCGGCGTGGCGTGCTCCCCCAGCAGGGCCGTGCACGGATCCCCCGGCGACAATCGCGCCAGAGCGAAGGTTACAATCAAGATGCCGAGCAAGACCGGGATGGAGGAGAGCAACCTTCGGATGGTGTATTGGATCATGGGGACTCAGTCCAGCGTAGCAGACAATTGACGGCCGCCCCAGAAGGGTCAACGCGGGATGGCGGGTATTGTACTCGCCATCCCGCGTTGGGTCAGTCAGGGCGCCTCACAGCGCTGCGCGGTGGAGCTTACTCAATCGGCGGGGCATTGATCAGGTTGCCCCACAGCAGGCTCCAGTACTCAAACGCGCCCGTGTTGCCGATGTGCAGCGGGCTGTTCACGTCCGCGTTGGCGCCGAACGTGGTGATGACGTCGTTAGCGTCGAAGCTCGAGCCGTCCGAGAACGAGACACTCTGGCGCAGCGTGCAAGTCCAGACCGTCAGGTCCGCATTCGGCGCGCACTCTTCTGCCAGCACAGGATGCGTGTCGGTGCCGTTGATCTCGTAGCCGTACAGGGCTTCCATGACCTGCTCGCAGGCCCGCAGCGACTCGCCGTCGGTCTCATCCGGGCAGAACAGGCTGATCGGCTCGGCGTTCTGCATCCAGACGAAGGTGTCGCGGCCACCGGGGTCGCTGACGGCGAATACCTCGCTCGTCAACGGGCTGGCCTGCGGGTTGACCACGTCGGCGCGGTAGGCCGTTGCCGAGACACCATGGGCGATTGGCACCATCGGCACCAGCTCGCGGATGGCGTTGTTGGCCTGGACGTACAGCGGCTCAGCTTCGGCCGGATCGGCGATCTGTGCAGCTTGCTGGAGCAGCTGGTAGATCTCCGGGTAGGCAGCGCCGAACTGGAGCTGCGTGCCACTGAAGTGATAGTCGAGGAAGTTGGTGATGTGCGGGTAGTCGGCACCCCAGCCCAGGATCTGCAGGCCACCCACCTCGCCAGCGGATGCGGCGGCCAAGTAGGCGCCCGATTCCATCTCCACGATCTCGGCCGTGATCCCCAGGTTGTCGCGCATCTGGGCCTGGATCTCCTCCACCACGCGCGCGGCCTCGGGTAGGTAACCCCGTACCACGTTGCGGAACGTGATGGTGGTCTCAAAGCCGTCGGGGTATCCAGCGTCAGTCAGCAGGGCCCGGGCGGCCACCGGATCGAAGTCATACCACGGGTCACCCGTGCAGCCATTGGCAATGCCACACGGGGTGAAGTGCGAGGCGACCTCCGACCCGATTGGATAGTAGTTTTCTACAATCCGCTCCCGGTCGATGCCCATGGCAATGGCCTGGCGCACGCGCACATCATCGAACGGCGGGAAGTTGTTGTTCAACCCAACGTAGAACACGTTCAGTGGCGCGCGCAGCTCCAGTTGCAGGTTGGCATCGCCCTGAACAACCTCGAAGTCGGCGGGCCCGACGTTGTCGATACCATCGATCGTCCCGGCCTGCAGTTCCAGCAGGCGGGCGGCTGATTCGGCGCTCCAGCGGAAGACGACGGTGTCAGCGAAGACTTCGTCGTCACCGGTGTAGTTTGGGTTGCGAACGAAGGTCAAGCTCTCGCCGCGCACCCACTCGCCGACCATGTACGGGCCGGTGCCGATCGGATTGTCCAGGCGGGCGCCCGGCTCGGTCGTGTTCTCCAGCCATTCCTGCGGATAGATGGCGAACGGGCTGAAGGCGATCTTGGACAGGAACGACGGGTCCGGGACACACATGCTGAACTGGACGGTGTAGGCATCCAGCGCGGAAATGTCCCTGAACAGCGTGCCGTTGGAGCAGTCGCTGGTTACCGATGGCAGCGCGGTGAACTCGGGCATCGGCGCCTCGGTCACGACCGGGGCTTCGGTCGCCGGCGGCGCCTCGGTGGCCGCGCCACCGCAGGCCGCCAGCACCAAGCTCAACAGAATGAGCAGGGTGAGCGGAATCCAAAGCATTCGGCGTTTCACAGAATCCTCCTCCTCAGGAGACAGGGCATGTAGATCGAACGATATCGGGTTCCGAAAAGCGCTGGGCCTCACCTCCCTCCCGCCAGATACACGAAAACCCCCTCTCCGGGCAGGCTCAACGCCCGCCGCGGGCCGGTCACCGATCTGTGACACCTGGGGGGTTCTTGCGCGTACGACCTCATTATTGTATCGCGGCTGACGGGGTCCGTCAACTGGAGTTGCGGCGAATGCCCTTCTATCTCGTATGCGGACACTTCCTTAATTACGACTGCCGGCGCCGGGGCGTTCATCGCCGGGATTCCCGCTCCCGCCGGCGAGGCGGGCCATCGCTTCCAGGGACTCCCGAGACCGGACCTCGAGCGTCGCCTCCCCCAGCCGGGCGATCTCCGCCAGATCCAGATCCCGCTCCCACTCCCGCACCACTCGTTCCCCCAGGAAGTAACCGGTCTGCGAGCGGCCGCCGATCTCATGCCAGGACCCGAAGAACCGGTTGACGGGCTCGCCTCGCCGGATCGTGTCGAGATACTCCTGCGCCAGCCAGAGGCGGTGCTCCTCGCACCAGTCCTCCCAGCCTTCGTCCAGCCGTGCTGCTGACGGACTCCCCCTCCCCAGCACATGGTGCTCGCAGCGCCGGGCGATGCCTTCCTCAATCAGCTGCCACCACGGTCCGCGCCCTTCGCCCAGACCGGCGCTTTGACGCCAGTGGCGATGCGCCAGGTGGCCGAATTCGTGCGCCACCAGCCTCTCCAGACTCTCCTCATCCACCCAGCCCTCTTCGGCCGCGTTCTCTAGGCCGAAAAGCACGGCCGGCCGGCCGGCGAACGTCGTCGCCCAGCCCGCCCCGCAGCCCAATCCGACGTGGATGACGTAGCTCAGATCGAGGTCGACGCGCAGCGCCCGGCGCGCCTGCGCGTCCACCCGCGCCAGGCAGGCCAGCAGCCCGTCATGCGCACGGCACATGTCCGGAAGCCGCTCATCCAGGGTGGGGAAGATGCGCTGGCGGCCCACCTCCCGCCAGTCGAGACCCTGCTCGGCATAGTCCGCCGTCTGAAGGGCGGCCAGTTCCGGCCAGGGCGCCAGATAGACCGCGCGCCAGCCCTCGATCTGGCGCTCGATCGGTTGGCCGCGGGCGTCCCGCCAATAGCGCAGGAACTCGGGGTACGTGTCCAGGACGGCGAACGGCATTTCCCGCGGCGCGGCGGTCAGCCGCCCTGCCTATCCGTTCAGCCGGTAGACGGAGTCGCCGGCATGGACGCGCTGGAGCACTTTGACCGCCACTTCCGTCCCCGGCGCACCTTCCGTGACAGCCTGATGCTCGACCTGCATCGAGTCGATGGCTTGCTGGAAGTCGGTGTTCCGCCCCAGGAAGTGCACCGACTCGCCGGCCTTGACCGTCCGATCCAGGCGGATGACGGCGACGTTGATCTTGTCGTAGAAGTGGGTGACCTTGCCCAGGAGTTCTCCGCTGGCCATCGCCTGCCTCCTTCTTGAACCGGGCGCGTGCGGAAGCCACTTCCATTCTACAGCCCCTTTCCAGCCTGGAGGTGCGGCGGCCTCATGCCGGAGCGGCGCGGGGCTCAGCGATACCCCGCAAAGCCAGGACCGACAACAGGAATAATCCGCCGTAGATGGCGAAGACGACCAGGTAGCCCAACCCGGGCCGCACGCCATTGAAGAAGTCGGCCATCGGCCCGCCGATCCCGGCCCCGACGATGCCCGCGCCGGCGCCAGCCAGGTTGGAGATCCCCAGGTAACGCCCGGCCTCGGCTCGCGGCGCCAGATCGGTGCCGAGGGCCCAGTTGGTGGAAAAGAAGGTCCCGGTCCCCAGGCCGATGATGCAGCCGCTGACCAGGACCAGCGGGACGTTCCGCGCGAAGAGCAGCAACAGCGTACCGGCGGCGGCGATCAGCCCGGCGTAGGCGACGAAACGCTTGCGCCCACCCATCCGGTCGGCCAGAACCCCGCCGGCCAGGGCGGACGGCAGCAGGAACACGGCCACGACCGCCAAGAGGACGGTGGTCATCGTGGCCGCGTTGGGGAGCTGCAGAACATCGGCCAAGTAGTATTGCGCGAAGCCCTGGATCGACCCGACCGCGGCCAGGAACAGCAGACGGTTGATCACCCACCAGATGAAGGAGCGATGCTGCCGTGCCTGCTTCCCAATCCCGACCCAGGCACCGAAGTAGACGCCCAGGAAGATCGATCCGGCCATGCCCGCCAGACCCGCCAGACCGACGACCCCCACCTGCACAGCCATGTCCGCCCCCATGCCGGCCAGCAGCCGCCCCGCGGCCCCGACCAGCCCCACGGCGCCGCGCGTCACCGCCACGAAGATGGCCGTCAGGGCAACCAGCCGCGCCACCGGCTCGCCGATCGAGCCGCGCGGCTTTTCCTTCAGCGGCTCCTCGTGCACGGCCAGGACGGTGATGAGCATGGTGACCACGAACGAGGCCATGACGATCCCGATGGCCACATCGACCCGTCCGGCGTCGACCAGCGGCCCCATGACCAGCACCAGGAAGATCGGCAGCAGCTCCATCACCGACTTGACCCCGGAGGAACGCCCACGCTGATCCTCCGGGACCCGGTCGGGGATCAAGCCCTGCAGCGCGCCCTGCCCGATGTTCGATGAGACCTGCAGCAGTACGATCCCGGTCAGCAGCACCAAGTAGGCGCCGCCGACGCCCAGCGCCGGCCGGGCCGCCGCGTCCAACGCCGAGTCGGCGAACAGCGGCGAGGCGGCGACGATGACCAGGAACACCAGGTTGAGCAGTGTCCCGGCCAGAATGAACGGACGCCGGCGCCCCCAGCGGTGTGTGCTCCGGTCGCTGAACATCCCGGCCATCGGCTGGACCAGCATGGCCACGGCCAGGCCGATCACGCGTATCGTGGCCAGCGAGGTGTTCTTGACTTCCTCCGGGACGAACAGCGCCACCAGATAGGGCAGGATCACCGGGGTGATGCTCCCGGAGGCGATGTTGATGCCCAGCCAGTAGCTGTTGAGGGCCAGGTGCTCGTGCCAGCGCAGGACCCGGCTCATGCCTGCCCTCCCGGCGGGGGCGGCTCGCCCCGCGGTCCTTCGGCGATCCCGCGAATTTCCTTGCCCAACTCCTCGGCGCGCGTCAGCACTTCCAGAAGCATTGCCTCGGTCTGCTCATCGCCCGCGGGCCGGCTCTCCCAGGCCCGTAGGAGCGCCTCGTTCAGCTGCGCCAGGTTGTGCGCCAGGGCGGTCATGACCGCATCGGCCGTCAGCGCGCGGGCGGCCAGCTTGACGCCCGGCTCGACCGCGGCGCCGACTGGCCCTTGTTCCCCGGGCCCCGGCTCGCGATCGGGCCCGCCGACTTCCAGGAGCTCGAACAGCGGGTCGGCCCGCAGCGCGGTCAAGAAGGCGGCCCGGTCCAGGCCGACCGCCAGATCTTGCCCCTGCAGCGTCTCCAGTAGACGGCCGGCCGGGAGATAGATCTCCGGCGCCGCCTCCAGGATTTCAACCAGGCGGGCGCGCGTGGATTCATCCATCGGGGTCCCCTTTCCGACATCCGAAGCCCTGCCGGGGCTTCGGATGCCGGCGCTTTCATTCCTCGCCGTTCAGGATGGCCGAGGCGCTGACGCTCGGGCTACGCGGGCGGGCCTGCTGGGCAGTGCGCCAGGCGTCCATCAGGCTGGACAGCTGGTTGCTCAGCGTCATCCACTTGTCCACGACCAGGACCAACCCTTCGGTGTCCGCGGCGAAGAGCAGGCGATGGAAGAACAGCCGCAGGACCAGCCGGCTGAGCGGCAGGCCGCGCAGATCCACGCCCAGCGCCGTCTTGCCGTAAAGCCGCGACAGGACGGCCCGATCGCTCCCCCGGACCGAGGCGCGTGGAAACATCCGGGCGACGTCGACAGGCCGCGTATTGTGGATCCGGCGGTAAGAGACTTTCATCCGGTAAATGGGAGTTTGCACCCGCAGGTGATCGCGGCGAGCCTGGACGTAGGCGAATCGCGGGCCGAGCAGGGCGAAGAGGAAGAGGACGGCCGAGGCCAGGCCGCCAGCCATCAACCAGGGGGCGGCCTCGACCGGCGGCCAGGCCAGCGGGAAGCGCCCGAGGGCGTACCACAAACCCAGAAGCATCATGGTCAGGAGGAAGGCCGGCAGGCGGTAGCGTCCGATCGCCTCCCGGTAGACCAGCAGCCGGAAGCGGTCACCGCTCGTTCGGGGAGCCATGAATATCACCTCCGTTCAGCCCGGAGACCAGCCGGGGATACGGGCACAGGTCGTTCAGGACGCACGCTTCGCAGCGCGGACGGCGAGCTTGGCAGACCTCCCGTCCGTGGCGGATCAGGTTCAAGTGGGCGGCGGCGTAGGTCTCGGGCGGGAACAGGCCAGCCAGATGATCGTGGGCGGCTTCGGCGCTCATCCGCTCGGGGCGCAGCCCCAGTCGGCCGCTGACGCGCTGGATGTGCGTATCGACCGGGAAGGCCGGCTTGCCGAGCGAGAACAACAGGACGATGGCGGCCGTCTTTGGGCCGACGCCTTTAAATCGCAGCAGCCACTCGCGAGCCTGGTCGGTCGGCACCCGCCGCAGAAAGCGCAGATCCAGCGAGCCGCGTTCGTCGGTGATCGCCTGGAGCACCTTCTGGATGCGCGGTCCTTTCTGATTGGCCAGGCCGGCCACACGGATAGCCCGGATGACCGCCTGCGGCCGGGCATCCCGAACCGCTTCCCAGGTCGGGAAACGCCGGCGCAGCGCTGTGAACGCCCGATCCCGGTTCAGGTCGTTGGTGTTCTGGGACAGAATGGTCGAGACCAACTCGTCCAGGGGCGGCAGCGGCCGGCGCCAGACAGGCTCGCCGTAGGCCTGCAGCAGTCGTCGGTGGACCTCCCGGGCGAGCGCCTTGCCTTGCAGCACGCGTCGATTATAGCAAGCCCGGGCCGCCCGCACGCCCCCGGGCGGCGCACGTTTGACCTTTCCCGGATTGCTGATATACTCCTCTCCGGACACCGCCGAAAGCGGTGTTGCGCCGGCCTGCACCCTGCGGCTCCTCAGCAGCGCGGGGACTGTCTTCCTCGCAGGCCGACATGCGTTGAGGTGGAAGGTATCGGTATCGGCGCCGCGCTCGTGGGTCTCACCCCCTCCGCTCCAGACTGATCTGGTCATGATCGTCACGCGACCGAAGCTCGCCCTCCCCGCCTCCCACCGGTTCCCGCGTTGCCGCGCAATCGTCCGCCGCCGTACGTCGACTCGGCGCCGCGCCGCCGGCCCGCGTCGTGGCGGACCGCCAGCCCGTCCTCAGCCGAGCCCCACCCCGTCCTCGGGAGGCCCCCAGGAGGCTTCGTGACCCGCATCTTCTTTGCCACCGACGTCCACGGCTCGGAGGTCTGCTGGAAGAAGTTCATCAGCGCCGGCAAGTTCTATGAGGCGGACATCATCGTCCTCGGCGGCGACATGACCGGAAAGGCCATCATCCCGTTCATTGCACAGAGCAAGGACAAGTACAAGGTCACCCTGCTGGAGCAGGAGACCCATCTGGAGGGCAAGGACGAGGTCGACAAGATGGTGGCCACGATCCGCAACCGTGGCTACTATCCCTACCTGACCGATCCGGACGAGGTGGCCGAGCTCTCGGCTTCTCCACAGAAGTTGGATGCTCTGTTCCTGAACGAGACTCTGACGACGATGCAGCGCTGGATGGAATACGCCGACGCCAAGCTGGAGACCTCGGGCATCCGCTGCTACGTCTGCCCCGGCAACGACGATGTCTTCGAAGTGGATGCCGTCATCGCCGCCTCCAAGCACGTTCGCACGGTCGAGGGCCAGGTCACCCCGCTGGACGATCACCACGAGATGGCCAGCACCGGCTGGTCCAATCCAACCCCATGGAACACGCACCGCGAGGAGCCGGACGAGGCGCTCGGCGAGCGCATTCAGGCTGTGCTGAGCAAGGTGCGGGACATCCCCAATGCCGTGTTCAACTTTCACGCGCCGCCGTTCGGCAGCGGCCTGGACGAGGCGCCCGAGCTGACCAAAGACCTGCGCCCGGCCTATGCCGGCCGCTCGCTCGTGCCGGTCGGCAGCAGGTCGGTGCTGGCGGCCATCGAGAAACACAAGCCGCTGCTAGGACTGCACGGTCACATCCACGAGGGCAAAGGCTCACGCAAGTTCGGGCGGACGCTGTGCGTCAACCCGGGCAGCATGTACGAACAGGGCAT